>AGBJ01000083.1_pt1 | contig 10924 bp, 8 predicted proteins | sample 768721 | NCBI WGS metagenome assembly AGBJ01 (sample SAMN00779238, study PRJNA67915) | hypersaline lake metagenome
AAAAGAATCCTGACAAAATGTGAGCCCCGGGTATGCTGGGATAAATGGAATTATAAACAAAGTTATAATAAAAAAAACTAATAATAATTTGATCTTAGCATACATAATAATTTACCTCAAAATTAAACATTTTTTTGTATCGATTACTTTATCTTTTATTTTTAATTGATAAAAATAAATGCCGGTACTAACTTTATTTCCCTTGTTATCATGCGTATCCCAGGGAATATAATCATATTCATCACCGTATCTGCTGGAGGAATTGTCATATTTCAAAGTTTTTACCAACCGTCCTTTTACATTATAGATTTCAACTGTCACATCTTTTTGTTCTCCATTTTTCAGAACAAAGGGAAAAGAAGTCCACTGGCTTATAGGATTCGGACAATTCTGAGCAAGAAAATCCTCTTCTGGTGGAGGTTCTTCAGTTACTTCCAGACTAACTGGAATCCGCAAAATCTGTCCGATTTCAGATCGAATTTTAATAAATACACTATAAGTGCCAAAATCAAGTTCCTGGCTGGAAATTGTAAAGCATAATGATTTTACCTCTCCGCTCCCAATTGAACCAGAGGTTGAATCCACCACAATCCAATCAACCGGAAAATCTACAATAGAGAAATAGCCAGAGGATTTATTGGTTATAACGCCGTTTGAATCCGTAAGCCTGATAATACAATAATCCGAGATATAGCCAGGAACAATAAACTCATAAGCACCATCATTTTCGATATTTTCTGCTAAGATGTCCCAGGAATTACCACCATCAGATGAAATATCGATATCAACATTTTCAATATCACCACAATCAATCCATTTTATCGTATCCTGGCAATTATATTGCAGAATTGAATTATCGTTCGGATAAATGACATTTAGAGCAGTAATCGAAAAAATATCGGAATAATCTAAAATAGAACCATCCAGACCAGAAATTCTAACTTTACATTCATCGCTCAAAGGAGCTGGAACGGTAAAATAATAATAATTTTCATTAGTAATTTCTTCGGCTAAGATTTCCCAGGTTTGCTCATTGTCAAAAGATAACTCAATATTTATCGGACTAATTTCTTCGCCCCAATCAACCCAGGTTATACTATCCTCAAGACCATAAATTAATTGATCATCTCTCTCGGGATGAGTAATCCATAAATATGAACCTTCTGCTGGTTGTATAGAAATAGTTCCGGTTTTTATGTTTGGTTCAGAACCAGATCCATCTCCCTGAATTAACCAATCAATATCTAACACAGATGTTATTTCAGGATTCACTTCTACATTTACGGCAAAACTATGAAATCCAATCTCGGATAAAGTTTCGTCACCAAAGCCCCAGGTAACTTCCACCCCATCACCAGTTTCTTCGTTATAGCTCAAACACTCTAAATCAATTGCACTTTCAACAAAAACTCCGGCAGGGAAATCGAGACTGACTCCTGAAACAGGCTCGCTTTCGGGATCGTGATACAGGTAAAATACTAGATTCTGCTCGATATAAGCCACATATCCAGTATTATTTGCATTTAAAAGAGTATCATTTTCAATATTTCTAACCAATCTGATATCTCTTGCTGGTCTCCCTTTTCTAAAGTGTGAAAAAGAAATCTCGTATGAAACTTGCTCGTCCTCACTGTGATTAAAGATCAAAATTTCCTTTTCAACAGAATCATTTGGATTTAATGTAATAGATATCTCAGCGGGGACACGGGTTAAAATCGGAATATTATAAATATCATTAAGTTTATACAAAATAGCAGTTTCATTCTCGAGCGAGTGAGCAGTTGGACATGGAATATTAGCATAGTTCATTAACAGACCTGCTGTTTGTACTTCATTTTCAATACCCACTGTTGCATAGTTTTCTTCCTGGTCCACATTATTAATCTGCTTATATTGAAAAAAAATCTGGTTATCAGATAAACTTGTAGCGCAATTCTGTTCAGGATATTGAAAAATAACCTCAAAAGTCTCTTCTTTTTCGGGATTGTAAGCATTTCAAAATGTGACCATTCCACAATTAATTGTTTTTCCTCTGAATCATAATATGAATAGATTTCTCCTTCTATTATATAATCCCAAAATGGAGCTATCATAGCTTGTGCACCTACACCGGACGGAATAATTCTATTACGAAAAAACACTCTTTCTGTCTTACCCATAGAGATATAACCAGTTTGAACAAATAGAAATTTGGGTATAGAATTTATCATAATAGAAAAACGGTTCGGGTAATTGTACAGTTGAGATATAACCATCACTCGTAATATAATCGCCTTCTATTAGAACACCATTCCCACCGTAATTGGGATCCACTTCAATCCATTCATATTCGGGAGTGATAAAATTTCCTTGATCACTGCTTTCGATAGCAATATAACCTCCATTTCCGAAAGTAGGGCTATTTTTATCAATATGCCCCACTCTCTCTGAAAAATCAAAAGATTGAACTAAAATATCATCCTTGTAATATTTCCAGATTAAAATTTACAAATTCTCCTGAAAACAGACTATGCTGCACAGAAATCGTAAACTCACTCACGGAATATCCGCTCTCACTTACCGCAATATTATCGAAATCACTCACACTATCGACTATTTCTGTTTTATTATCTCGGCTAACGAGTTCTGCCTGGAAAGCCTCTGTATCGAGGTTACCAATATTTTTCAAATCGATCCGAGCATTATTCTCTTCTCCAATCAACAAACATGTATCTGGACTTATTACGGAAAGATTATTAAATGTTAAATACGGTGCTTTTATCGTTAATGGCATCATAAATTGTTCTTCAATTTCATTAGAGAATGCATTTAAGAAAATCTCTGTTTGATAATCATATTTCCAACTATTTCCAATTTGGAAATCAAAAGATAACTGGACAGAATGCTGAGAAGGAAGCGAAGAAACTGTTACACTATCAGATAAAATTTCAATATAATCATCTATTGTAGATAAGGAGAATGTAATGTTTTGCAACTCCGACGACATATAATTTTGCAATGTGGTTCCAAGAGTAATAATATTAGCGGGAATCAACTCATCAGAAAAAGCATATTCATTCATTCCAAGAGTATTATTTTGTATAACTGTTAGTGTGTCAGTTTGCGGAATAAAGCCATATTTTGAAGCTGTAACAGAATAAGCAGCGGGCAACAAATTGATTGAAATATTTGCTTCTCCGTTATTATTTGTTCTACCGATTGTAATCAAACTGTCCTCATTCGTGATAGCAATTACAAAATCGGACTTGTCATTGCTATTTTCAATATTCACCTGCAAAAAATTATCTAAGTAACTGATCGTATCATTGTAAGACATTTCGATTTCCTTTGGTGTGTCAGTCCAAATAGCAAGTCCAGGATCTCCGAGCAAACCATAAACATAGAAATAGAAGGGGACATTCTGACAGGGTTCACCCATTTCAAGCAAATCGGGATAATTATTATAAAGTGCCATTTTCCCACGCAGTAACATCTCACCGCAACGAGTAATTCCTTGGTTCGTTATTCCTTGATAAATTCCCATGGCATTGGTATTATTAAATCTTGTTTTCGTATCATGTTCGCTGGGACCGATAAAACCGATTGCTCCTCTGGGATTGGAAGGAGAACCGATTTTCAGCCACAATTCACCAAAACATGAGGGATAATCTTCATCGGCAAAATCTCCACCACCACAAGTCATACTGGTTATCATAGGAAGCATATAGCCATTATTCAAGTCATTTTTAATATTATCGTTTGTAAAAAGATCCCCAATACCGCTACCGTAACTTCCTGCCCAATAATTAACACTTCCGGCCCCTCGGTAATTAATAAAAGTGTAACCAGTAGTATTTATCCAATTTGCCAGTTGGAGAGGGGGAAGTATAATAGGGTGAAATAAAAGTATCAACTTTCGTATAATTAAAATTAAGTAACTTATTTCTTACTTCCATCAAGGTTTCATAAGGGGAAAAGAAATCAAACGGGGCATCCACATAACCCACCATCAAAGCGTTAGTAAACCAATTTTCTTCAAGATGAGGTTCTTTTTCATAACTTATAATCTTACTAATGATTGTCATCAGTTCCATAAAAGTATGAAATGAAATTCTGCTAATAAAAATATCCGGAAAATAATCTTCACCTTCGAGAAGTGTGTAATTATGATCGGTAACATCCCAGGGAGAATATGGACCGCCTTCAATATAAAAAGCAGGAACAACAAATTCCCGGAAACATCACCAAACAAAATTACATATTCGGGTGGATTTTCCCAGTTATCATAAGCATTCTGGAGATAAGATTTTATTTCCTCTTTTGTATTGCCTGTTTCTGATAAAGTTGCCACTTTTACTTGATACCGAGTTTTTCTTTCCATTGGATTAATGGAGTCAAAACAGAGACGCAAGCCTCCGGTGTAATAAAAAGGTAATTTTGTGAAAATTCGCCCCTTTTTAAATTATAACCTACAATATTTCTTTTTCAATATTTTCAAAACTTCTGGAAATAGGTTGTATGATTTTTTCATTATAGGATTTTCGTTAATTGACCTGTCGAGTTTAAATTCTGCTCTGATATTCTTTAAAATTCTTAACTTTTGTAATCCAGGATTATATTTAACCGGAGAAATACTTATCTGGGCGAATCGACATCCTCGCATTATTATCGGTTTATTTATTCGCACGATTTTCTCGGGAAACCACTCATTTTCTTCATAATAATTTTTATTGGATGAAACTCCATCTTCCCAACCAACTGGAATGATATTCTTCTCAAGTTTGATTTCCTCATAATCATATCGCAAATCCTCCAGAACAAAATTCCCATTTTCTGGTAAATTTATCAATTTACTAAAAATAGGCAATTCCGCTTCACCGGAGTTTCCAGAAATTCCACATTCGGAAATAATTATCTGGATAAATTCTCTATTCTCAATTTCCCGTATGATTTTCTCTTCAATTTCAAAATCTCCCCGGAAAATTAAATCTTCCCCTATTAAAGATAATTCTATTGCAAATACAAATCCATTTATTAAAAAAGTAAAAGTAGGATAATAATTAACTTTCGCATTAATTTTTCTCCTTACGAGGAAATAATTTTATATCTATTAATTTTGTTACAATGCTGTTTTTTTAGTCAAGTTTCCTATATTTGGACGCCCTCAAATTTTCTTTTCTTTTTGTGAATGTGTCAGGTAATTCCCTGATACCAGGATTTAATTTTTTCTTTTTAATGCCATTATGAAAGTGAATAAATTATTTTCTCCTCCCCTTTTTTCCTTTGGACTGCATTGACTGCGGCAATGCTACACCGACAAAATCGGTGTACTCTATATTTATTTTGTGAATTGGCTTGTCATTGACCCTGACACCACGATTTCAGGGAGGGGTACTGACAGCAAGATTGATAGTTCCTTTTTTAATTAATTACAATTTTCAAAAAAAATTTAATCCCGTAAAATTTTACAGACATAAATTTAATCATTGCGAGCAGTCTTTGCGAAAGTTCCGACCTGTACGCAAACCGACGAAAATCGGGTAGGCACAAAAAATATACATAAACCTTACTGAATTTTCATAAATTATTTTCGTGTTTTTCGGGCCTGCCCCGTTAAATCTTTTTCTTATTTAACCGGGTGTTTCGCGGGTTATTATAGTACACTCATTATGTAATAACAAAAACTTTTTGACAAAAAAAACGACATCCAAAATGTTGAATGCCGTTTTACTTTTTTGAATTTCGTATATGATTAGTACATTCCGCCACCTGGCATGCCACCACCTCCTGGAGGCATTGGAGGAGGGGTACTTCCTTTTTCTTCCGGAATATCAGCGATTGCACATTCTGTAGTGAGGAAAAGTCCGGAAATACTGCAGGCATTCTGGACTGCGGAGCGAGTAACTTTTGCTGGATCAATAACACCATCATCCATAAGATTTGTGTATTCTCGCTTTGCGGCATTATAACCAAGAAATTTATCCTTTTCAAACTTCAGTTTATCCACAATAACATCACCTGGTAAGCCAGCGTTTTTAACGATTTGATACAAAGGTTTATGCAAAGAATTCTGAAGAATTTGCACACCAATCTGTTCTTCCTCTTCAAGTTCCAATTTGTCTAAGGCTTTTGCACATTGAAGCAATGCAACACCGCCACCGATTACAATTCCTTCTTCTACTGCAGCTCTTGTTGCTTGCAATGCATCATCCACACGATGTTTCTTTTCCTTCATTTCAATTTCTGTAGCTGCACCAATATTTAGGACTGCTACACCACCAACGAGTTTTGCTAACCGTTCCTGCAATTTTTCCGTATCATAGTCAGATGTACTTTCATCAATCTGCGTCTTCATTTGACTAATTCTACCATTGATATCTTCTTCGCTGCCATTTCCTTCACGGATGGTTGTATTTTCCTTATCCACAATAACCTTATTTGCTTTACCGAGATCATTGATCTTCACATTTTCAAGTTTAAGGCCAATGTCTTCAGAGATCACAGTTCCACCTGTGAGGATAGCAATATCTTGCAGTATTTCTTTTCTTCTATCGCCAAATCCAGGTGCTTTAATTCCACACACATTCAGGGTTCCTCTGATTTTGTTCACAACCAGAGTTGCCAGGGCTTCACCTTCAATATCTTCAGAAATAATCAGCAATGGTTTTCCTTGTTGTGAAACTTCTTGAAGAATTGGGAGAAGTTCTTTCATTACTGAGATTTTCTTATCAAGCAAAAGCACATAAGCATCTTCGAGTTCCGCAACCATTTTATCAGTATCGGTTGCGAAATATGGAGAAAGGTATCCTCTATCGAATTGCATACCTTCGACTTTTTCCATATAAGTTTTCATTGTTTTGGATTCTTCAACATTAATGACACCTTCATTACCGACAGAATCCATTGACTCAGCAATCAATTTTCCGATTTCAGGGTCATTGTTTGCAGATATTGTTCCGATTTGCTCGATTTCATCGGATGTTTTTACAGGTTTGCTCATTTTCTGAATTTCATCCACAATAATTCCACTTGCTTTCATTAATCCTCGTTTAATAAACATAGGATTAACACCAGCAGTTACATGTTTAAATCCTTCATCGATAATTTCCTGTGCGAGAAGAGTAGCAGTGGTAGTTCCATCACCGGCATCATCATGGGTTTTGGTTGCAACTTCTTTCACCATCTGAGCACCCATATTTTCATATTTCTCTTCAAGTTCAATTTCCTTAGCAATGGTTACACCATCATTAGTGATGTTAGGTGCACCAAAGCTTTTTTCAAGAACAACATTTCTACCTCTCGGGCCAAGTGTTGTTTTGACTGCATCAGCCAATTTATCAACACCTTCCTTCAAGTTTTCTCTGGCATCATGCCCGAATTTTAACTGTTTAGCCATTATTCCTCCATAATGTTTTTTTATTTAAAATTTATTACAAAATAACAATATGTCCATTTTTTATGTCAATATTTACTAGATGTTTTTTTTCTTTATTACTTTTATCATTCAATTCTTGCAGCAGGAAAAGAGCAATTTTGTTTTCAATTTCACGCTGAATCATTCGGTTCAAGGGTCTGGCACCAAATTCGGGTTCATACCCATGTTGCGCCAGATACTTCTCAGCATTATCAGATATTTTCAGTTCGATTCCCTTTTTCTCTAATCTTGTTACCAAATCTCCAAGCTGAATCTGAAGAATTGCCTTCATATCCTTTTCTGTTAATATATTAAATTTAATAATTTCATCAACTCTATTAAGGAACTCCGGTCGGAAATATTTCTGTAATTCTTGCATAATTATGGATTTTGAAACCGCCAAATTTTCAGCTTTTGAAATTTCAGCAGTAGCAACATTTGAAGTCATAATTATCACAGAATTTGTAAAATCCACAGTTCTTCCTTTGCTATCTGTAAGACGACCATCATCCATAATTTGGAGCAGGATATTGAACACATCTCTGTGTGCTTTTTCGATTTCATCAAAAAGAATCACGCTATAAGGTCGACGTCGCACTGCTTCTGTAAGATTTCCTCCTTCTTCATATCCTACATATCCGGGAGGAGCTCCAACGAGTTTTGCCACTGCATGTCTTTCCATATATTCAGACATATCAATCCGAATCATTGCTTTTTCAGAATCGAACAGAATTTTCGACAGGGTTTTTGCCAGTTCAGTTTTTCCCACCCCGGTTGGACCGAGGAATATAAAATTTCCGATTGGCCGATCTTCGGGGCTAATTCCAGCACGATTTCTTCGAATAGCATTTGAAACTGCTGTAATTGCTTTCTCCTGACCAACTACGCGTTTATGTAACTCATCCTCTAAATGCAACAATTTATCTGCTTCACTTTCCAGCATTTTAGAAACCGGAATATGAGTCCATTTTGAAACGATTTTAGCAATATCATTTTCATCGATTTCTTCTTTCAGGATACGATTATTTTTCTGCAAATTCTCCAGAATCTTATTACTTTTTTTTAGTTCATCATTTAACTGGCGAAGTGTTGCATATTTTAATTCAGAAGCGCGGGTTAGTTCACCATTACGTTCTGCTTTTTGCATTTCAGTTTTTGTATTGTCGATATTTTTCTTGATTTGACCCACCTCAGATATTAATTCTTTTTCTCTCTTCCAGCGGCTGCGAATATGATTTGCCTTTTCTTTCAATTCCGTGAGATTTTCTTGAATTTCCTTTTTTCTTTCTTTAGACTTTTTATCCTTCTCTTTTTTAAGAGAATGCTCTTCGATTTCAAGCTGGATAATTTTTCTTTCAATATCATCCAATTCTGTTGGCAAACTATCGATTTGAATTCTAATATTTGCACACGCTTCATCGACCAGATCGATTGCTTTGTCAGGTAAGAATCTATCGGCAATGTATCTTTCAGATAAGGTTGCAGCTGCGATTATTGCTGAATCTTTGATTTTTACCCCGTGATGAATTTCATATTTCTCTTTAATTCCACGCAGGATTGAGATTGTTTCATTTACATCAGGTTCGAAAACCATAATTGGCTGGAAGCGACGTTCCAGAGCAGCATCTTTTTCAATATATTTTCTGTATTCATTAATCGTGGTTGCAGCAATACAATGCAATTCACCTCGTGCCAGAGCGGGTTTAAGCAGATTTGATGCATCCATCGCTCCTTCTGCTGCTCCAGCTCCGACAACTGTGTGCATTTCATCAATAAAAAGAATGATTTTCCCTTGTGCAGCCTGAACTTCTTTTAGAACGGCTTTTAATCTATCTTCAAATTCTCCGCGAAATTTTGCTCCGGCTATAAGTGATCCCATATCCAAGTTCGATAATATCTTTGTCCTTCAAATTCTCAGGTACATCATTTTCCACTACCCGTCTTGCCAGTCCTTCTACAATAGCAGTTTTACCGACACCAGCTTCACCAATCAAAATGGGATTATTTTTTCTGCGTCGAGAAATAATTTGCATACAGAGCGAATCTCTTCATCTCTGCCGATAACAGGATCGAGTTTACCTTCACTAGCCAGATCTGTGATATTTCTTGCATATTTTTCCAGAACTTGATATTTCGCTTCTGGATTCTGGTCAGTTATTCTCTGATTTCCACGAATATCCTTCATGATTTTTAAAACAATTTTTTCAGTAATATTGTATTTTTCGTATAAGGGGGTTAATTCATTTTTTACTTTTAAAGTAGAAAGAAAAATATGTTCTGTACTGAGATATTCATCTTTCAGCCTATCTGCTTCTTTTTGAGCGGTGGAAAATATCTTATTCAATTTATGAGAAAGATAAGGTTTCTGCATTCCACCAGATACCTGTGTTTTTTTCGCAAGGATATCTTCTATATCTTTATAAAACGAATCACTATTTATTTCTAATTTATTTAATATTGTAGGAATTACAGAATCCTGCTGTTTTACAAGAACTGCCATAATATGTGCAGGAGATATTTCCTGATGATTAAATTGATCAGCCAGTTGCACCGCGGATTCAATAGATTCCTGGGCTTTTACTGTAAATTTATTTAAATTCATGATTAATTCCTAATTTAATTTTTATAAAAAATATATATCAATGAAAAAGAATGTCAACAAATAATTAGCACTCTTGAGGTTAAAGTGCTAAATATAAATTTTCAATCAATAATTTACATAAATTTTTATGAAAAACTTGTAATCTTTATCCTCATTTCTAAATTTTGCCTAAATTATTATGAAATATTTATATCAACAGGTAACGAGATGAACAATAAATTTAAACTCTATTATGTTAACTCATGATAAAGCAAGATAATTATTTTTCGTATTTTTTTGTGCCCTGCCTGCCTGTCCCGTGAAAACAATCCTACAAAAATTTAATAATTATTTCAATGAAGTGGAATCATCTTTTTCTTTTCATTCCACTAGGGGTGACTTTGTGGTGATTTTTTTTATTATAACGAATAAAATATCTATCATAGGAATGGGAAGCAAATTCAATACAGGATTACAAATCCTGTATGATCAAAGTAAAAAAATATTGAAAAAAAAGGAGATTATTTAGTTTTCATTACTTAATTAAAATGAAAAAAAATTCTGTGTGTTCAGTGTATTCAGTGGTCAAATCTTTATCAGTGTTATCCGTGGTTAAATCAACTGTAATATGAAAAAAATATCTATCATAGGAATGGGAAGCAAATTCAATACAGGATTACAAATCCTGTATGATCAAAGTAAAAAAATATTGAAAAAAAAGGAGATTATTTAGTTTTCATTACTTAATTAAAATGAAAAAAAATTCTGTGTGTTCAGTGTATTCAGTGGTCAAATCTTTATCAGTGTTATCCGTGGTTAAATCAACTGTAATATGAAAAAAAATATCTATTATCGGAATGGGAAGCTGGGGAACTACTCTGGCAATTTTACTAGCAGAAAAGGGATTCTCTGTTTTGGGCTGGGAATGGATAAAAAAGCGTGCTGACGAG
>AGBJ01000084.1_pt1 | contig 10863 bp, 8 predicted proteins | sample 768721 | NCBI WGS metagenome assembly AGBJ01 (sample SAMN00779238, study PRJNA67915) | hypersaline lake metagenome
GCAGAAAGTTGATATTTTTTGAAGCCAGTATATCTTATCAATCGTAGGTTTTTGCGGTTATTTTAGCTTCTCGTCTTTGAATTTTTTTATCATTTGTCTTTGAGTGTTGTATTCTATTTTTGCAATCTGAAGGCTTTGTTTTTCATGGTATGCCATCTCGATTTTTTTGTTTGAATCTTTATCAATCATAAAGCGAGTTTTACCCCGTGGAGTGGAAAGGGTATTTAACTGGTATTCTAAATTTTTCTCTCTAAATCCATCTTCTATTTCTTCCCTGTCATTTTCAAGAGAAACTTTTTTTCCGAGAATTTGGGATAATACCTGAAGATTAGATTTACCGGGCAAAGGTTCGATAGCTTTTTGGATTTTCTGAATTGTATTATTATTGAAAATCGAACCATCGGTTTCAAGGAAGGTTGCTAGTGGAAGAACCAAATTCGCCATCTTTGCTGTTTCAGTCAAATAGCATTCTGCTACAACCAGAAAATCCAACTTATTCAACCATTCATATTTCAGCATCTGATTTTTACAGAGAGGGTCTTCACCGAATAACAAAGCGGATTTGATGGTAGTTAATTTCTGGGGTGATTTGAAACCATTTTCTAATAAAGTGTATTTATTTGACATTTCTGAAATAGATATAATCCCGGTTCCCTGTTCTCCAATATTCCCTTTTAAAATGCTGAGATTGAGAATTGCATTTTGAGAATTGAAATCCAAATTGCTTTCTGAATAGACAAAAAGTACTCTGGAATTGCAAATTAATTTTACATATTTTTCAAACTCATCCGTATGCTCCACTCTCTGCAGCTTGTGATTGTAGGCGACAAAGTTTTCTACGAAATTGATAATGTAATCCACATTATGATGACGATATTCGACGAAAATCTTGGCAAATTCATTGAGAATTTCAATATAATTATCAGATTGGATAAAGAAATCTGCAAGTCTTGAGAATTTATTTTCTTCCCGATTAATAACAAGTAGTTTCTTTCCTTCTTTTACTGCTTCGACAACCTTTATGCCAAGGGTGTGAGGAATATCACCAACAAGCACGATCAGTTCAGTTTTATGCAAATCAGTATGCGGATTTGGTGAGTAATTGATTCCCAAATTTTGTTTGATGGCAGAATCATTTAAGCTCCAGGAATATTTATGTGAAATACTAAATTTTTCTGCAATTTTATTGATGAAGTACGATTCTTCATTAGTGAAATTTCCATGTGAAAATAAAGCAGAATGAGTATCAAATTTAGAGATATTTTCCCGGAAAAATTCAAATGCTTTGTCCCAGGAAACTTGTTTTAGTTTATTGTCAATGCGAATCATTGGTTTTGTAAGACGAGTTTTTGACTGGAGAACTTCAAACCCAAAATGTGCATTGAAGCAAATATTATTTCCTGTAATCTTATTATCAGCAGCTTCGGCTTTCATTATCTTATTATTTATAGAAAAATAATTCACCCTACAACCGCAACCACACAGGGCGCAGGTTGTGTTTGTTTTTTTATAAGCAATTGGTGCAGTTTTTAGTGCTGTATTTCTTTGAGTGAGTGCGCCCACTGGACAGACATCAATACATTTACCACAGCTTTCGCAAGCAGTTTTAAGGAGAGATTCACCAAATTCAGGTGCGACCAAAGTATTGAAGCCACGATAAATATAACCGAGTGCACCAACTCCCTGAATTTCCAGACAGGTGCGGACACATCTTCCGCATTTGATACATTTATTTGGTTCACGAAGAATAAATGGATGAGAGTCATCAATGGGATGTTTGTTCACTTCTCCCATAAAAGTTGAAACAATCACATTGTAATCTGTAGCATATTCACGTAGTTTGCAGGTTTGGTTCAGGTTACAGCCACATTCGATACAACGGGCAGTTTCCTTGTTAACTTCCTTTTTTTTGAATATATGTTCGACTTCTTTAAAGTTTTTAATTCTATCCTTAACAGCACTCATAGTTGGTTTTATCCGCTCTGCTTTTTCATAGTTTACAAATTCTTCAGGATCAAGATCTTTTACAGTTTCTGCTTTTTGGCTGTCGAATTTATCTTTGAACAGAGTAATTTTCTCACCTTGGAGAAATTGATTCATACTGTGAGCCGCTTTAAATGCATCTGCAACAGCTTCTATTACAGTAGCGGGACCTCGCACCACATCGCCACCGGAAAAGATTTTATCAATATTCGTTTGTTTTGTTTCTTCATTTATTTCAATAGTATTCCATTTTGTTAGATGTAATTTATCAGAATTTATGGTTGAGTAATCATCATTTAAATAATCTATATTTGGTTTTTGACTGATTGCTGGGATAACATAATTACAAGCCAAGATAAAATCGGAGTTTTCCATCGGGATAGGTCTTTTCCTTCCACTGCTGTCAGGTTCACCGAGTCGCATCTTGACGCATTGCATTCCGGCTACTTTTCCATTTTTTCCTATGATTTTTGTGGGATTTTGCAGTAAGTGGAATTCGATGCCTTCTTCTTTTGCATCTTTAATTTCATTATCTTCTGCAGGCATCTGTTCTTCTGCACGTCGATAAACAATCATAACTTTTTTTGCCCCGAGACGGAGAGAAGTTCTGGCAGAATCAATTGCAGTGTTTCCACCACCAATAATAGCGACAGTTCCCTGTAATTTTGTAATTTCACCTTCAATCACTTTTCTCAGGAAATCAGTACCGAGATGGCAGTTTTTGAGTTTTTCACCTTTCAATCGCAGGCTGACAGCTTTCCAGGCTCCCATTCCGAGAAAAATAGCGTCGTATCTTTTATAAAGAAATTGAAGGGTAAAATCCTTACCCAGCTCTAGATTATTATTGATTTTAACACCCATCTTTTCGATAAGATTAATTTCTTGATCGAGAATCTTTTTTGGCAGACGATATTCCGGGATTCCGTATCGCATCATTCCGCCATTTTTCGGCATAGCTTCAAAAATTATGCATTTATGACCTTTTCTTGTAAGATAAAATGCAGCAGTCAAACCAGCTGGTCCTGCCCCAACGATTGCCACTTCTTTGCCAGTGCTCGGCTTGATTTCTGGCATATATGTATTTGCTTCATCTTTCAGGTCTTTAACCCCGGCAAAACATTTGATTTGTCTAATAGCTACTGATTCGTCCACGAGCTGTCTTCTGCATTCATCTTCACAAGTTGCCGGGCAGATTTTTCCTACAGAAATTGGCAGGGGAAGACGTTCTTTAATTAGTTTTACAGCTTCATGATACAGTCCATTATTTATCAGGGCGATGTATCCCTGGATATCGACATTTGCCGGGCATTTGTTTGAGCAGGGTGCATTACAATTTGCATAGTGGTCAGAAAGAAGAAGTTCGAGAGCAATTTTTCTGGTTGCAAGGACATCATTATTATTCGTTTCAATTTCCATTTCATCATTTACTTGTGTAGCACAGGATGGGACGAATCCTTCTCCTTTCACTTCAACCAGGCAAACCCAGCACGAACCGAATGGTTTTAGATATTCATCTTGACATAAGGTGGGAATTTCAATATTGTTTTCTCTAGCGACATCAAGGATAGTTTTGTCGCTTGTTGTCTTAAAATCTTTTCCGTTTAATTTTATTGTGATATTTTTACTCATAATTGCCTGCCCTTAAATTATTCTTATAGCATCGAATTTACAAGCATCATAGCATGCACCACATTTGGTACATTTTTCCTGATCGATTTTGTGAATTTCTTTTTTATTTCCAGAAATAGCATTAACAGGACATGCTTTTTTACATAATTGACAGCCAGTACATTTATCAGTAATTTCATATTTGATTAGAGCTTTACAGGAACCTGCTGGACAGTGTTTGTTTTTAATATGTTCTTCATATTCATTTTTGAAATATTTAATTGTAGTTAAAACCGGATTAGGAGCTGTTTGCCCAAGCCCACAAAGGGAAGCCTTAATAATTTTATGAGAAAGTTCTTCCAGAAGTTCGATATCTCCCTCGCGACCTTCTCCTTGTGTGATTCTGTTAAGTATTTCCAGCATACGCTTTGTTCCGATTCTACAGAAAGTGCATTTCCCGCATGATTCATCCTGGGTGAAATCAAGGAAGAATCTTGCCATATCAACCATACAGGTGGTTTCGTCCATAATAACCATTCCACCTGAGCCCATTATTGCACCTGTTGCAGTTACAGAGTCGTAATCCACAGGAGAGTCAAGCAGGCTTTCTGGAATACAGCCGCCAGATGGTCCTCCGAGTTGAACTGCTTTGAATTTTTTATCTTCGAGAACTCCACCGCCAACCTTAAAAATAACCTCACGGAGAGTCATTCCCATAGGAATTTCTACCAGTCCTCCCCGTTTCACTTTTCCGGTAAGAGCAAATACCTTTGTACCTTTACTTTTTTCAGTTCCATATTTTGCAAATTCTTTTGCTCCGTTTCTTATTATCCAGGGGACATTTGCATAAGTTTCGACATTATTGATATTTGTCGGATATCCCCATAAACCGGAAATAGCAGGATAAGGAGGGCGGATATTTGGCATACCGCGTTTACCTTCGAGTGAGGCGATTAGTGCGGTTTCTTCTCCACACACAAAAGCACCGGCACCCTCGTAAATATTTATTTTGAAATTAAAACCGGAATCAAAAATATTTTTACCAATGTAACCTTCTTCTTCTGCTGCTTTTATAGCAATACGAAGTCGTTTGAGTGCAAGGGGATATTCTGATCTGCAATAGATAAATCCTTTATCTGCACCGATTGCATAAGCAGTGATAATCATACCTTCTAGTACTCTGTGTGGATCGCCTTCCAGAACGCTTCTATCCATGAACGCTCCCGGGTCACCCTCATCCGCATTGCAGATAAGATACTTGGGATGACCTTTTGTCTCACGGCAAGTCCTCCATTTTATTCCCGTGGGGAATCCAGCCCCCCCTCTCCCACGAAGACCCGATGCTTGTATTTCTTCTATGACATCTTCCGGAGCCATCTTTGTTAGCACCTTTTCCAAAGCCTTGTAACCATGCTCTGCAAGATACTCCTTGATACGCTCGGGATTTATATGACCGCAGTTACGCAATACTATTCTCTTTTGGTGTTTGTAAAATGGAATATCCTTATAATATCTAATTGCCTTCCCTGTGGTCGGTTCCGTATAGAACAGTCTCTTCACCGGATTTCCTTTTATCAGATGCTCTTTTACTATCTCTTTCGCATCTTCGACCTTAACATGTGTGTAAAAGGTACCTTCCGGTTCTACCACCACGAGGGGACCCTGTTCACAGAATCCATGGCAGCCTGTATAATTCACCTCCACCTTATCAGATATGTCATTGGCTTTCACTGCCTTTTCCAGGGCTTCCCTGATCTCCGGGGAGCTGGCAGACACACATCCAGTACCCTGACAAACCAGCAATGTTATTCTGGATTCCGAGTTTATAACTCCACTGTTCTCGCTCCCGATACGGTTGGCAAGATCTGTTTTAATTTTCACTTTTTTATTTTCCATTTTGTTCCTAATTTAAAGCGATAGTTTAGTTATTAGATTTAGTAATTCGAGATTATTTGGCGCACTTCATCTTGGGTTAATCTGCCATAAGTTTTGTCGTTTATCATCATAGCGGGAGCAAGGCTGCAGCATCCCAGACAGGCAACTTCTTCCACAGTGAATTTCAGATCGTCTGTGGTTCCCTTCTTGTCAATATCGAGTTCATCATAGATTGCATCGGAAATACCGGGAGCACCAGCAACATGACAGGCTGTTCCGTGGCATACTCGAATAAGATTTTTTCCGACAGGTTTGGTTCTCATTTGCGTATAAAAAGTAATAACTCCATAAATTTCAGAAATCGGGACTTTAATTTTGTTTGAAATATGTCTAATCGTATCTTTTGATAAGAAACCTAATTTAGTCTGGACTTTTTGCAGCAACGGGATAAGAATACCACTCTTACCCTCGAATTGAGTAATAATCGTGTCTATTGCTGTGACATTTCTTAAATTCATAGTTTACACCCTAAATAAAGTATTTTTGGACATTTGTTTTGATTGTAAAATTTGGAGTCAAGTTTATTAGAATTTTGTTGTAGATCAAATGTTCCTAACAATAAATTGAGGGCATTTACAGATTTATACGGAATAATGATATTTTTTTTGTATAAAACTTGACTCCTATAGGTAAAATTAATAATATATTATTTTCATTGAAGGAAGTATGAGTTCACTATAATAACCCACTAAACACGCGAAATAAGCGAAAATGATTTATGCAAATTTAGTAATAGCCACATTTCTCTTTCGTGTATTTCGTGGGAAATAGGTTTTTAGAGTTGGCTCAAGTATAAAATGCTAAAATCAAACGAAGACAGGAAAAAAAGGGGGAATATTTTTAAAAGGGAAGCAAATATTTTGGCTAATTGCGAAAAAATAATTGAAACAAAAAACATTTCCACATCAAATCTTTTAAAAGAATTTACAACTTTAACAAAAGAATATAAGAGAATTCTAAAAAATTTTATAAAAGGAAAAAACACAAGCCCTTACAAAAAGGTAAGTTGGGAGCCGGAATAGGTCTGATTGATATTGTAAGAAAAGCTAAAAATCCCCTCAAATTTGTTGCAAATCAAAAAGATGATAAATTTTCATTTATTGAGCTTTCCATAAAAATTCACAAACAAGCTTGAATACAGATTTCGGTAATTGAAGAATAAAAATTAAAGATAACTTTTTAATAAATTTGTATAAAATTCAGTAGTAAAATTTATTTTAAATTTACTGAAAATTTTAAAAGGAGTTTTATATGGTAGATCTTAACATTGAAAAGACAAAATATTCTCTCGAGATAAAAACTTTGCAGAATAAAGGAATTATCCAAATGAGTGGTGCATCATACCCAGAAAATGCAATTGAATTCTTTAAACCAATAATAGATTGGATAAATGAGTATATCCAGAAAATTGGGAAAAAACTATCTCTGGAACTTAGAATAAATTATCAAAACACTAGTTCTTCCAAAATGATTTTGGATATAATTGATATTCTGGAAGAATATTATAAACAAAATGGTGATGTGAAAGTTATCTGGTTTTATGATGAAGAAGATGAGGATGTTTATGAAACTGGTGAGGAACTCAAAGAAGACTTTGAATTACCTTTTGATATAATTCCTTACTAATCTTCTACCATAGTTAGTAAAGTGAGAATAACTAGTAAAACTCTTTGCAAAGAATTCTAATCTTAATAAAAATAAATAAATTTAATACAATATTTTCCTATTTGTTAAATTTTTTCAAAATGGCTTCAGTAGTTTTAGAAAATTCTTTTGCAGAGTCAGAGGTTGGATGAAGAGCAACGTAGGATTTTCCTTTATCACCCGTGTGAGAAATTTTCGGATCAATGGGAATTTTCCCCAGAATATCAACCTTGAAATCTGCAGATGCCTTTTCAATACCAAATCCTTTGAAGATATTAATAATTTTACCACAGTGAGGACATTTGAAACCGGTCATATTTTCCACAATTCCAATAATCTTTACATTCAATTTTTTCGAAAAATTTATCGTCTTGCGCACATCCAACAAAGCAAGGTCTTGGGGAGTTGAAACAATAATGGAGCCATCCACATCACTAATAATCTGAATTACAGAAAGAGGTTCGTCACCGGTTCCAGGCGGACAATCTATAATCAAATAATCTAGTTCCGGCCATTTAATATCACCAAGAAATTGCTTGATTAGTTTCATTTTAAGAGGTCCTCTCCAGATAACGGGATCATCAGGAGATTTGAGTAAAGAAGCAATTGTCAGGGCATAAAAATTTTCTTTGATCTTAATTGGTCGGGCAATTCCTTTTTGATCTCCAGTCAATACTTGACCCTCAATACCCAGCAATTTAGCGATTGACGGACCGTGAATATCCACATCGAGAATGCCCACTTTTTTTCCTTGGTTTACAAGTGTGTAAGCCAAATTCACAGCAACGGTGCTTTTACCTACTCCGCCTTTGCCGCTCAATATGACCAGCTTGTGTTTGATACCAGCAAGATTTTCTTTAAGATATTTTGGTTTTTCCTGCTTTTCTTGTTTGTTCATTTAGTCTCCATAACTTTATTTTTTATTTTTCTATAATATACTACTTTATTATAAAATGAAAACTTATTTTTCTTAATTTTTGAATTTTATGAATGAGTCCATTATAAAAACTTAAGTTTTAGCATAGCGGGGAAAAATTTTTTTATCATTTAGTTGATTTAGAATTTTGGATATATTTTTCATAATTGCGTATATTTTCTTAAAGTTTGGTTCATATGACCATAGGAGAAACTGGAAAATCAAGAAAATTTCTTGTTTCTAATAGTTATCAGAATATTATTAAAAAAAATTAAGGAGATTCCTATGTTACTGAAAGTTCAAGATGATCATTTTGATCTTAACCGTTTAAAAAACAAGAAGGCCAAAAATGCAATCATTCAGAAATTATCTGAGGATTTTAATCCAACACCCCTTATCTCAAAAGCATTTTATTCACAGTTCTCATAATATTATCAAGAGGGTGCAAATGTATCTTGATCAAGCGGGGAGATTTCCTGCGTAGCAGTTGCTTCAGACGAAGCGGCAGACAGGGGAATTCGATTAGTAAGAAAGAAAAATATCAGACTTCGTCTTTTAGATTTCAATACTGATTTGGAAGTTCTGGCAAAATACGGAACTGCTGGAGTAAGAAGGCACCGTTTGTCAAGGCTGATACGACAAGCATATAATCAAGGTACTCTACTCGGTTATGAAGATCTTGTAAATGAACCTAACAACAAATGCTTGCTCGATCAAAAGGGATGTTTACCGCCTGAATCGAGAAGGAAAATTTATCATATCGTGGTTAAAAATTAGATATGTGACCGGGATTATCACACAAAACTATCATCATCGCCTATTATTTGAAAGGATACACATTTACAGATATTGAAAGCTGTTTCTATTCTATTTCGTTTGACTTAAATATCTTACTGTTTAACTAAAGAATCGCATTTCTCAAAAATTATTTAGGACAGACATGAATTGAAAACTTCTTAAAATCTTTTGCCAAATAAACAAAAAAAATAATTTTTTCTGTTCTTTTTGAAACAAGTTAAGACAAAATCCCCACCAAATTCCCGTGTATATCCCCATTTGTAGCCAAAATCTCTTTATCGAAAATAGAAAATTTTGAGTCGTCAAATTTTGTAACTTTTCCTCCTGCTTCTTCCACCATCAGGATTCCAGCAGCAGTGTCCCAGGGCCAGAGTTGTGTCTCCCAATAGCCATCAAAAATTCCAGCAGCAACATAGCACAAATCTAATGCAGCGGCACCGGGTCTGCGAATTCCCCGACATTTTTTAATGATTCTTTCAAAATTTTTCAGATTGTTGGTTTCATCATCTTTAATATCATAGGGAAATCCAGTTGCAAGAATTGATTTTACCAGAGAATTATTTTCCGAAACTTTCAATTGCCTTCCATTCAAAAGACTCCCATTACCATTTTCACTATAAAAAATCTCTTCTAAAATTGGATTGTAAACGACTCCCACAATGCTCTTTCCATTTTTCTGTAAAGCAACCGAAACCGCAACAAAGGGGAATTGATGAATATAATTTGTAGTACCGTCCAGTGGATCGATTATCCAGCAATATTTTTGGTTTTCATCGATCTTATAATCAGTTTCTTCAGTTAGAATATTGTGAGAAGGGAAATGTTCATTCAGGATTCTAACTATTGTTTCCTCAGCTTTTTTATCGATATCAGTAACCAGGTCAATTCTACCTTTGTAAGAAACATTTTTCTTTTTATGAAAATTATCCCTGATGATTTTACCAGCAGATTTTGCAGAATTTATCGCTATATCTAAAAATTCACTCATGATTTTATTTTGCTGCGTTTTTTAAATTTAACAATTTTCCCAGGTTATGTAATGTCTGCTTAAGATTTTTAGGATGAAAAAGTAAATGCTTCTGTGTAAAGCAGCTACTCCAGCATCCATCACAATTTCTATATTCTTGTAAACGTCGGTGATATTGGGGACTTGTGAAAATAGCTTCCAGATCATCTTCTAACAAGTTACCAATGCTTCCATTTTTACATAAATAAAGATCGCCATTTTCAAAAATAGTTAGTCTGGTGGAAGTTCGTTTTCCTTCCACAAAAGGGCAATAATCGGGAAAATTTTTTGAAATCACTCTCGGTAAGCCTTCAATAAATGTATTCAAATTAAGTACATCGGGATTGTCCTTGAGAAATTCTACAGTCTCCAGAAATTTGTCTTTATCATGTATTTTTAATTCATTGTCCGTTTGCGTTGTTTCTGTAATATCGTGATAAACTCCGATTGTGGTTTTCCATCCTACCTTTTTACAAGCAGAAATTATTTCCGGAATCTGCTCGAGATTTTGATTGCTGAGAACGCAATTTGCATATAAGAAGGCATCAGAATTTCTCTGTTCTTTTTTCTTTGCAATCAATTCCATATTTTTTAAAATAGTTTCAGAATGGTTTTCCACGCCTCGTAAGAAATCCGCTGTTTTGCCCAGAGCATCGAGAGATGTCTGAATATTGATATTTTCAGCAAGGCACTGGTCAATAATATCTACAATTTGGGCAGGTTTAAAATAAAGCCCGGTTACGAGGGAAACAGACAGCGGAAATAATTTTTTTGAATAAGTTAATATTTGGGGAAGTTCGGGATTTAAAATCGGTTCCCCCCCACTTATCATTCCAACCAGACAGCCAAATTTTTCCAGTTTTAAAGCTATCCTACGGAAATTGGTATAGCTCAAGTGAACAGGTTTTGTTTTGATTTCGTGGATGTTGCATTGTCTGCAATGTTGGTTGCAGGAATGAGTAATTTTTATTTC
>AGBJ01000085.1_pt1 | contig 10756 bp, 15 predicted proteins | sample 768721 | NCBI WGS metagenome assembly AGBJ01 (sample SAMN00779238, study PRJNA67915) | hypersaline lake metagenome
CTTTAGTCTTTAATCTTTTATCTTTGGTCTTTAATTTGCTTTCTGCTTTCTGCTTTTCCTACCTTAGACGCAATAGTATCCCCTCACATACAGACTGAATTCTCTGTAAGTGACTGTAGTACAGTATATTATATGATCAAAAATTTAACTATTTATTAAAAATATTTAAAACTTTTACCTTTATAAAATTCAATAAAACAAGCACCAAATACTACATAATTTTGGTTTAAGATTTTTATTTATAAAATATAACTGTCAATTTTTATGAAATTATTTTTTTGGTGAAATTTCGCTAACATTTATTTTGTAATTATCTAATTATTTTATTTGAGCTCTTTTGTTATTTGATTCTCTTCAAGCAGAAAATGGAAGTTTTTTGACTCTCTTTTACATAACATACATTCATTAAATTAGAAATAGCAAAAATCAAATCACAAACAACACAGGGTAATACCAGTAAAAAAAAGTATAATAAGAGGACAAGCATAGATACAGTAATATTTTGCAATAACTGTTATTGTACTCTAAATTTTAAAAATACAATAACCAGACCAGGGTTGTTACTACAACTCCGATGAAGATATTCATAGGAATTCCAACTCGGAGAAAATCTTTAATTTTGTAACCTCCGGCACTATAGACCATCAGATTGGTTTGGTATCCGATCGGAGTGGCGAAGCTGGAAGAAGCTGCGAGAGCGAGTGTGATCAAAACAGGTCGAATAGGGAGAGAGGTTGATTCCACAAGTGATAAAGCAATCGGAAACATCAGAGCTGCCACAGCATTATTTGTTATTACCCAGGTGCATAAAGTTGTAAAAATATATAATCCAACAATTATCCCGATTGAGCCGAATACATTCAAAGGTTCAATAATCCGCTGGGAGACTACAAAAGCCAGGCCGGAATTTGCTATACCCTTGCCAATTCCGAATGAAGAAGCGATAATAAGAAGAATTCCCCAGTCAACAGAACTTTTTGCTTCGTTCAAGCTAATAAGGTTCAGCAGAATCATCAGAACAGCTGCGCAAGCAGTAGTCAGAATAATCGGCACAATGCCCAACGCAGCAAACAGCACCATTGCGACTAAAATTCCCAAAGCAGTATTTGATTTCCAGGACGGTTTTGAATAGATATCAACACTGGAAGAAATCAGGGAGAAATTATCGGAATTGTTCCATTTTTTACCAAAACCTCTTTCAGCCAAAATGAATAAGGTATCCCCGAAATGAAGCACAATATCACCAACCTTCTTTTCAATTCTACTTCCGCTTCTATGAATAGCCAAAATAACAGCATTATATTTTTCCCGAAATCTGCTCTCGCGTACGGTGTTACCCATTAAAGGAGATGTATTGGAGACTACAGCTTCATAGGTTTTGTGTTTTGCTGAATCTAATTCTGAAATATTAAAATTGGGATCTTCAATAATAGATAAGCCATCCATTTTAGTCAAATCGTAAATAGTCTCCGGTAAACCGGTAAAGAAAAGTCTATCATTTTTCTGAATTATTACATCTGGAGAAATTGGTGCAATAATCTCATTATCACGCTCAATTTGAAAAAGAAATAATCCTTTCAAATGCCGTAAAGCTGCATCTTTAATGGTTTTTCCAATATGTATGTATCCTTTTCGAACTTTTATCGCTGTAACGAATTCTCTGCTGGTTTCCTCCAAATCTACCAGTGGTTCATGTCTGGTTTTAATAAACTTATGCCCGACAAACGCAATAAATAAAATACCCAAAATAGCGGTTGGTACGCCGACCTTTGAGAGTTCAAAAAAGGAAAATCCTTCATATCCGTGGGATAATAACATGCCATGAATTACGAGATTTGTGCTTGTGCCGATCAAGGTACACATTCCCCCTAAAATGGCAGCATAAGAAAGGGGTATGAGAAATTTCGAGGAAGGGGTATTGGTTCGATCCGACCATTTTTTTATAACATGTATCAAGGATGCAACTATCGGTGTATTATTCAGAAAAGCAGAAAAAATCGCTACAGGTCCCATGAGTCGTAAATATCTGTATGAGGATTTTAATTTATGCTTACCCAATAAAGTATTAATAATCGATTTTACAATACCCGAATTTTTTAGGGCGGCACTAACAACAAAAAGAAAACCCACTGTGAGCATCCCAGTATTAGAAAAACCGGCAAAAGCCTGGTCGAGCGTGATTATTTTCCCGATGATCAAAGCCAGTAGCGCTGAGAAAACAACTATTGCTGGCTTGATAACCTCAGCTGCCAGAATTATTGCCATTACAATAATAACAACCGCAGTATAAATTGCTTGATAACTCATTTAAAATTAATCAGGAATTATCGCTTGCTCTTTTAAATAGGTTAGAATTTTTTCTGCAGATTCTTCCACATTTAGTTTATCTGTTTCAAGAATTATTTCAGGATTTTCTGGTAACTCATAAGGAGCAGAAACGCCTGTAAATTCTTTTATAATTCCCGCTCTTGCTTTCTTATAAAGGCCTTTAGGATCACGATGTTCACATACAGAAACTGGAGCTGTAACATGCACTTCGATAAAATCACCTTTATCCAATAAATAACGAGCTTCATTCCTACCTTTCCTGTAAGGTGAAATGAACGAAGTAATAACAATACTGCCAGAATCTGCAAACAATGTAGCAACTTCGGCAATTCTTCTGATATTTTCTTCTCTATCCTCTGGTGAAAAACCAAGATTTCTATTCAGACCATGACGCACATTGTCACCATCGAGAATATAAACATGATAACCATATTCGAATAAAATGGATTGAAGTTGAACTGCTATTGTAGATTTTCCTGCCCCAGAAAGACCAGTTAACCAGATGACCGCACCTTTATGACCATTTCGCTTTTCTCTATCCCGTTTTGAAATACCCGTTTCATGCCAGCTGAGATTTTTACTTTTGATTTCCTTTTTTTCTTCCCGTCTTTGTTTCTCGTAGAATTCCCTAAGGATGTCGGCAACAGGTTTCCGCATTATTCTCTCATCAACGGGATGACCATTTTGAAGTTTTTTTCTTACTTTCTTCCCTGAAATGAAGAAAGTTTTATAACCTTTAGGTTCAAATTCCTTAATCAGACCAACTCGTTCAATTTCTTTGAAATAGGCAGCAAAGCCTACTTTAGCAGGTTTTATGAAAAGCTCACCCTTCAATTTACTAAATTTTGACTGAGCATCGAAATTACCCCAGACCTGTGTTCCATCATCAAAAGGTGCATCTGCATGCTGGCGGCCAATTATAATATCAGTAAAACCATAATTCTGTCTGTAGATTGCATGCATAATAGCTTCTTTTGGTCCTGCATAGAACATTTTGACATCAAGCCCAATGAGAAGGAGTTGGTCATCGAGTTCATAACCAACTTTTTCCCAGAGTTTTTCATCTCTATCTCCATGACCTAAGAGTTTACTTTGAAGTAAAACTTCATAAGATTTCATGCGCACATCAGCAGGAATATCATCAGATTTAGTTACACCAACAAGTGGGTTAAGGACTGCACCGGTAAAATACCCTTCACTTGTAATTTTTTCTACTGCATAAACCATAGCATATTCATGGGCACGATGTAAAGCATTTCTCGTTTGAAAGGCTACAATTCTCTTCCATTTGCGTTCTTTAAATAATGACCTGGTTTGCTCTGGAGTAAGCATATATTTGCCAAATTTTGGATCATCAAGTGGAGGGAGGGCCCAGATTTTTCCGCCAAGCAGGTTTTCACGGTGATCATCGTTAAAAATTCGGGTACCAGGATGATCCTTTCTTTCTGTTCCGTAAACTTTTTTATTATAATAATCTTTATCAAATGGATAAATATCTGTAATCTCAAGTGAGCCAACAATTAAGCCTTCAGATGTTGTAACAGCAACTGTGTCCCCTACTTCAAATTCTTCAATCTCTTTATTTGAAGCTGGAAAAGCGATTGGAATTGTCCAAGCATACTTTTTTCGATTTCTTTCAATTATTTCTTCATCAAGAACTTTATAAAATTCTTTCCTGTCCATCGGACCTTGTAGAGGAGAAAGTCCACCATCAGCTATTCTGTAAAACATGGAGAGATCAGCTTTACTGATAGTATAGTACTTGTGTTGTTTGGCTTTTTTTACAAAAGATTTCCGTTCCATTTCTGGAATGACTCTATCAACTAAACCATTTCCACCGTGGGGTTCAGGAATGATATTTTGCATATTTTAATACTCCTTAATAATATTTTTTTAAATTGATCTTAAATCATAATTTGGTTGTGAATTTTTCAGAGATGATTAGTGTGTCAAGATTAATAAAAATCGAACTTTCCCCTAACCTTTTTTAAATTCCAAATTTCAAATTACAAAAAAATCACAAATCTCAAATCTCAAATTACAATTAAATCCCAAACCCAAAACCTCAGACCCCAAATTCACCCCAAACCCATCTCTCGAAAAAGAGAGGGCTTCAATCCCCATCTTTTAAGAATGCTTGAATATATTTTTCATTAACATCCATGCCTAATTGTATTTCGGGTTTATTCGAACCATGAAAATCTGAACCACCGGTAATAAGTAAATTATACTTTCTGGCATAGTTAAGATACTGCTCGATTTGGCTTTTTGAATGGAGAGAATAGAAAACCTCAATTCCTTTTAAACCGTAATCAATTAATTTTTTTATTAGCTGTTCCAGTTGATTATTTTCCAAATTGGTTTGATACGGATGGGCTATCACGGGAATTCCACCCGCATTGATGATTAATTCTATTGCTTTATCCGGATCCAATCTTTTTTTATTCAGATAAAGAGGTTTGCCTTTTTTAAGATATTTATCAAAAGCCTCCTGATAAGATTCCACATAACCTTTTCTTAACATAATTTTTGCAAAATGGGGACGCCCAACAATTTCTCCTCTTGCTTCCTCCTTCAATTCTTCCCAGCTGATATAAAACCCTCTGTCAGCCATATTTTTTATCATTTTTTGATTTCGATTTTTCCGGTATGCCTGCAGGATTTCAGAGTTTTTCTTAATTCTTTATTTTTCGAGTCAAAACCATAACCGAGAATATGCAAAGTTTTTGGAAATTCTGCACTGATTTCAACACCTGTAATGAATTTTAAATTCTGGGGAATTTTTTCTATCTCTCCCAAAGCATCAATTGTATCGTGGTCAGTTATTGAAAGGATTTTCAGGTCCTTTTTGACTGCAGCTTTTATCAGTTCATCCGGTGTGAATGAACCATCTGACGCGGTTGTGTGTGTATGTAAATCAATTTTCATTTTTTCCGTCTATTTTCATAAACTACGACTGGATAAATTTTTCTCAATCTTGTCAAGTTTTTTTTGATTTCGTTACTATTAATACATTAACCACAAAGGCACGAAAAAAATCATTTTTTTGTATTTTTCTCAGTCCGTCAGGGAATGGTCCCTGACAGCCCAGTAAAAATTATAATTCTCAGTCCGTCAGGGAATGGTCCCTGACAGCCCAGTAAAAGTGTTTATCAGTGTTTATCGGTGGCTAATTTTCTTAGTGGTTTATTTATATATTAAAATCAATTTATGCAATAATTATATTTATTACTTTTTATATAAATTTTTATGATGATAAAAAAGCCGAGATTAATTAAAAATCCCGGCTCTTAATTAATTAACAGATTTTACAAAATATGGACCTTATCAACTTTGATGACTAATTTCGAGTGTTTGTTCCCGTCTTTGTCAGTCCAATTGTTATTTTTCAAATAACCTTCCAGAATTACAGGATCTCCTTTTTTTAGCTTTATCTCCAACTTTTTCAGCCTGCATACTCCAGAGCTCTGCATCAACAAAGGCAGTTTCTTCCTGCCAGTTTTTATCCTTATCAAGATAGGGTCGATTATTTGCAACTGTAAAGTTAGCAACAGAAATCTTTTTCTCTCCAACTTTACGAACTTTAGGATCTCTAACAATGTTCCCAGCAATCGTAACTTTGTTTATACTAGGTGATCTTGCCATTTGGTTACCTCCTTTCTTAGTATTTTGCATAATTCGTAAAAATAATCATTTGCAATTTCAAACCATCCAGTAGAATAAGGTTTAATTGACATAAACTATTCTTCCTTTATTTATAACTTAATCATAAAATTGATCATTTCGTTTCACCAAAAGGTGTTTCACCAAAAGGTGAAATTATATAATTTTTTTTATGAGCCATTCTTTGAAGAAAATATCTGTAAATAAAAGTTTTCCTTTTTCTGGATAAATAATATTTTTATGCTTTAATTGAGTAATTGCTTTATAAAGAGTTGAGGAGGCGATTGTATATTCTGCTAATATTTTTGAATTATATAGATTTTCACCCTCATTTTTAACAAGTATTTCAATTGTTTTTTTTTGCGATAATCCCAAGTTATCCCAAACAATTAAGTATTCTTCACTTTTGCTATTTAACAATAGCTCAATGGCTTTATCAACAAAATCTTCTGAATATGTATTATCGCGAATTGCCAAATTAAAAATTTCGTAAGCAAGCATTTGAGTGTAATAAGGCACAGATTGACATTTTCGGCAAATCTCTTCTGCAATTTTTCTTGGCATTACTCTACCAGCTTGTGCTGAACGATTTTGTAAAAAACTCATCAATTCTGAACTTGAGATTTTATCAATATATTTAATTTTTCCAATATTGTAAAATGGGTTATTTTTATTTGCAAATATTTCTTTCATTATATGAGTTTTACTACCTGAGAAAATATAACTTACATTAGTTTGCAATTGTATGTATGATCTAAGTTCTTTCAGAAGAATATCTCCGTTCAATTTGCTGATTTCCTGGAATTCATCAAAAGCAACACAAACTTTCTTACCCGTCTCAGCTAATTTCTCAGGAATTTTCATAACTTCACTCAACATTTGATCTGTTTGAGAATTTACAAAATTAATATCCAGGACCGGTTTACCAGTATCATCAACCGACAACCTGGGAACAATACTCTTAAATAATTTTTTTAAAAAATTCAACAAATTTGTCGCATTCCACCCCATGGCTTGACTGCATGATTTGGCGAAATACTTTTATAAATTTATCTTGGAATAAATTCGATAAAAATCAATATAAATCGTAATATAGTCCAAATCCTCTTGTTTTAAGGTCTGGAAAAGCTGGAAAATTAGTGATGTTTTACCATATCGCCGAGGTCCGTATAAGATTATATTTACATTGTTTTCGACATCTCGCTTAATTTCCGTTAATTCCTGAATCCGATTTGCAAAATTCTCACCTGTTACAACTTTTCCAAAAACATAAGGATTTTTCATATTGGTTCCTAACAGTTTTATATTATTAAAAAATTGATCTTATAGTTTCAACAATATAATTCTTCTGTTTTTCATTAAGCTCACTATAAATTGGAATAGAAAGAAGCTGTTTTGCGGCTTTTTCTGCTTGGGGCAAATCACCTTTTTTGTAACCTAAATAAGCAAAACACTCTTGCAGATGTAAAGGAATTGGGTAGTAGATTGCATTTCCGATATTGGCTTCATCCAGTTTTTTCTTCAATTCATTGCGCCTATTAGTTCGCAAAGTATATTGATTATAAATCATTCGATTGTATGATTTTACGAAAGGAATTTCTACAATGTCTTGCAGATAGTTGTCGTAATATTTTGCATTTTCCTGCCGCTCTTTATGCCATTTTTCAAGGAGAGGAAATTTTTTCAGTAAGATCGCTGCCTGGAGAGCATCTAATCTGAAATTACCACCAATTATTTTGTGATGATATTTCGGTTTGCTTCCATGATTACGGAGGATCTTTATTTTTTCAGCGAGAGTTTTGTCATTCGTAGTGACAATTCCACCATCACCAAGACAGCCAAGATTTTTACTCGGGAAAAATGAAAAACAACCAACATCTCCGAAGGAGCCAGCTCTCTGTCTATTTTGCTCAGAACCGATAGCTTGAGCAGCATCTTCAATAACCGCAAGATCGTATTTTCTGGCTATTTCAGTAATCTCGTCCATTTCTGCAATTTGTCCGAAGAGGTGAACAGGAATTATTGCTTTTGTCTTTTCGGTAATTTTTCCTCAATTAATGCTGCATCAATATTGTAAGTTTTGGATCAATATCCACAAACACAGGCTTTGCACCAACGCGACAAATAGAACCAGCAGTAGAAAAAAAAGTAAAAGGGGTTGTGATAACTTCATCGCCTTCTCCAATATTCAGAGCCATAAGAGAAATAAGTAAGGAATCTGTTCCGGAGGACACTCCGATTGCATATTTACATTGGCAGTATTCGGCTATTTGGTTTTCTAATTCTTCGATTTTGGGTCCACCGATAAATCTTTTTGTTTCGAAAACTTCTTCAAAAGCTTTAAAAATATCTTTTTTTATTGGCTCATATTGAGCGTTAAGATCGAGCATTGGGACTTTCATAAGCCTCCTTTAAAACGTCTCATTTACTTTATTTTATTATTATAATAATCAACTACACATTTCATAAATTTTTCAAAATCGCCTAAATCTGTTTGGATAATATTATATATTTCATCATTATCAATATTCCAGTAGATATGCACCAAACGATTTCGAAATTTTACCAACCTTACTAATTTCTCTGAAAAATCTTTCTGAATGACACCAACTTTTTCCAGATTTCTAAAAATATCAGCATAACTTTCTGGAGCAGAAATTGATTTATTAAACTGATCAAGAGAAATAATTCTATTACCAATGTTCAGACAAGTTTCGATTGATAGTTGTAAATATCTTTCTGAACTTGCTTTAAAAATATCATTATCAAAAAATTCCTTTTCAGAATGTTTTCTGATATCTTTTAATGCATTAAGGTATCCCACCAATCTTTGCAAGTGGTCTTTTATTCTGCTATCCAACATAGCCCAACTCCTTAAGAAAAGTTTTATCAAATTGTTCTCTAAAATATTTAAAATCCAAATAGAATTTATTTGTCTTTTCGATAAAATCAATCAACACACTTCGATTTTTACAAAACTCTAATCTCCCTGTCTTTAAAATATTATATGCAAAACGCAGAGGAGCATTATTTAAAATCACCAAATCAAATTCATCTGTTTTTATAACTTCCTCTATTGTGCCGATTAAATCTAAATGCTTTTCAAAGATTTCGTGTTTGTTAAATTCTTCAGGAAGTAAAAGGGCGAAATCCAAATCGCTAAGAGGTTTTAAATTACCGGAAACAAAACTTCCAAAAATATAAAAAGCTAGGATATTTTCATCGCGCTTTAAAATTTTAATCAAATCGGGAATTTTTTCTGATACATTTTTAGGAAGTTTTTTGAATTTTATCATATTCTTCTTTTAAATTTAATTTATTAATCCATTTCTGTAAATATTCTTCATTTATATCTTCTGATATTTTGAGCATAGATCGCACATCATTTCTCTGTAACTTGCTGCCTGCGGACATATTTGACCAAATAGTTTTAAGAATAATTAAATCTTCCAGGGAAGGCAACCAAACCTCAACCCCAAATATGTTTTCTCTATTTCTCCGTAAAAAAACAGTGTTGTTAAATTCACTGTGTTTGGGAATCCAAAAATCAATCCAAAAACCAGTTTCTCTATCAGTAATTTGAAATTGTGATCTATGAATAAGAGCATCTCGAATACTTTTTTCAGTAATCATAAACCGTTGTAAATTTAGAGTATTGAATACTCTTGACACATCTTCATATTTTAAATCAATTACAAAATCAATATCGTGGGTTGAACGTGGTTGAGAATAAAATGATAATGCCCAAGAACCTGTTAAATAATACTTCACATTGAGTTTATTCAACAATTTCAGGACATCAATTAGAAGTTGTTTTTGCGACATATTTCCATTCTCTTTATAGCCATTTTTTGGATAGTATCTTCATCTGCTTGGGGATGCTGAGAACGTAATCCTTCTTTCATAACTTCATAAGTATTTTCACAAAGTTCAAGCGCGGCTTCAATGCGTTCTTGGGGTGTCATCCTACGATAAATCTCAATACGACTTTGTGGGAGTTTGTTAAATTTCATCATTCCTTCACATAGACATTCAAATGTAACCATTAAATAATATCACGAAACAGATTTGCAAGTAGATTTATCAATTGCATCAATTATTTCTTTTTTAGCCTTAACTGAAAAATCATTTCCGTAATAGCGAAAAAAGATTTTCTTTCGTTTTTCAATTTCAGTCAAGTCATCCCGAAAAGAAGCCAAAACCATCTTTCTGGCTGTTTCACACATACTAATTCCCATCAGAAAACGTTCTTCGCCTGTTTTTTCGCTGAGCAATTTGTGGTATAATTTCCTAACATCATCCGAAGTATCTTGCACTTAAAAACTCCTTTGTAAAATCTAACATCGAAAGGTTATCAAGCCACTTTATCAGGTATTGCCTATTATAATCACATTTTAAAAGATTTAATATATCTTTTTTTTGCACCTCCGATTTCGAATCCTTTGACCAGATTATTTTGGATATTATCAGATCTTCCAACGATACGATATATATAGAATGATTGTTGGTAGTGATAACCCGCCTTCTTTTAAATTCATTTTTCCGATATTCAGAATTTTTCCTAATAATCAAATCTGCTTTCATCACTGACTCTTTATGAATAATATTAAACATGGATTGGAATTTTATAGCCTCATCAACAGCGATTTCTGAGATATAATATTGATCTTTAAAGGATGCGATTATTTCATTTTTTTTATCTGGAGGAATTATAATAATCAGGTCAATATCTCGTGTCATTCGTGGTTCAGCATAATAATTCATT
>AGBJ01000086.1_pt1 | contig 10705 bp, 7 predicted proteins | sample 768721 | NCBI WGS metagenome assembly AGBJ01 (sample SAMN00779238, study PRJNA67915) | hypersaline lake metagenome
ATTTTTTTTATTTATTAACTCTTCAATTATATTAGGCAATTTTCTATATTGATCTGTACCTACAGCGAAATCAAGGGCATTTAGCTTTTTGAGGAGGGACTTTCCATCTCTCTGAGCAACACAGCCCAGCAATCCAATAAGGGGAAAATTCTTGGAATTCTTACGCGAACCCTCTTGGGTAATCCTACCTTTAACCCTCTCCTCTGCATGTTTTCGGACTGTGCAACTGTTTAAGAGAATGATGTCAGCTGCTTCGATATTCTCAACTCTTTCGAAGCCAGCATTTTCTAAGATTGCACTAACGATTTCACTATCGTTAACATTCATCTGGCAACCATAGGTTTTTATAAAATATTTTTTCTTCATTAAATTTTATTTTAGCCGTATTTTTTGTATTTCAATTTCGGAAAAATAGTGTTTGAGAATTTCTTCAGCGGAATAATTTTGATATCCCATCTCAATTGCGCCCATCTGACACATCCCTACACCGTGTCCAGAGCCTTTACCCAAGAAAGCGGATAGTTTCATCGACGATAACAAGAAAAAGGGTTGAACGCAATCCTCCTAAAATCTGTCTAATCTTTAAGCGGTTTTCGAGAATTAATTCAGAGTTGGAGCCATTTATTTGCAATTTTGACACCCTCCCTGATTTTCCTCTCTGCAAAACTTCTATACTGACAAAATCGCCAAAATCTGTTGTTTTATTCATTATATTTTCAAATTCAGCAATAGAATACTCTTTTAACCAGCGGTAACTTTTGCTTTTCCAGCCTTTATATTTAGTTGTATTACAAAAAACATCCAGATCTTTTCTCAGCCAATTTCTGGCTCTAGATTCGTCGTCTAAATTTATGGGCTTGTCGTATTTTCTATCATATCGTGGAACCAGGTAAGGTACTTCAGAACCACCCCAGGCAGCCTGTGAACTAACAGTTAAACCACCACAATTGTTTGAGTAAACTGCATTAACAATCTTATCATCATAGATTGCGATTTCATAATCGGTTGATTCTACTGCTCTTCTGACAACTTCTGATACATCTGTAATTCCAGAATAAACCTGACAATGAATACTGGCACAAAGATCAAATCCGTCGTCTTTATGAGCTCCATGTATGATTTTGAATAAAGCTTCTGAACGGGCGGCTATTGCTTGTGCCCGCATAGTTTCCATAGGGACATTTATACCTATTTCATTTGGCAGAACACCTGCGACATATTTTTCTAACTCCACCTCGGAAATCAAATTAATCTTGGCAATCTGGCTTAGTTCAACCAGCATGTTCTCATAATAGGTTCGGGTAACATATTTTCCTGGATTCCAAAAATTTGATTTAGGTACATCAAAAACTGTTATGTGGGCATCTGCAGTTAACCTGACAGGCGCACTGATATAAAAATCTTCTCCTGTATTCTGGTCATAAACATAGATTTCGGTATTTTTATAAACAAAATCCTCTTCAATCCAATTATCAACATCAGAATCATTTTTGGCAGCTTTGTAGGAAGAATAATTTTTTGCTTTTAAAATACTGTATGAATTTTCTTGGAAGAGACTTCGGTTATCAAATTTCAGCTCATGAGCCCTTTTATAAGTTGTCTCTTGAAATTTATGGATGAAATCTTGTGCTTGCTGCAAAGATTCAACTTTTTTTATACCCACTCTCCAAACGGGTCTAACATTTATTTTTTGGTACAACTCGATAATTAGATCTGGATTATTGAACTCGATTTGAAAGGGAGAATTAACCTCTTGTAGAGTAAGACTTCCTGGTGTTTTTAGATGTATTGATTCAGCATTGGGGATTATTTCTACTTCTACAATCAACTGATCATCAGTTATTTCTGCAGCTTCCAGAAAAGCAACGGATATTATAAAACAGAGAAACAAAGGGAAAAACTTTTTTATCATCAGAACTACTGGTTAATGAATTTCGCTCCCAGGCTCAATATCTCTATCGATTGTTAAGAGTGAAATATCATCATCGCTCTCAGCGGCTAAAATCATACCTCGTGATTCTACTCCCATAAGTTCGATTGGTTTCAGGTTAACCAATAGTGTTACCTTTTTGCCTACAAGGTCTTCAGCTTCATAATAGTTTACCAATCCACCCACTACCTGCCTTACTTCTTCACCGATATCCACTTTGATTTTTATCAATTTATTTGATTTTTCGATTCTTTCAGCTGAGATGATTTTTCCAATTCTGATTTCAAGTTTTTGGAATTGTTCAAAGGTGATTTCTTCTTTATGTTCCATTTTTTCCTCATTAGTCTTATACATTTTTTCTAATAATTTTTGTTGCTCTTCAATCTGTTCATCTGTTATTTTATTGATAAGAGGTTTTACCTCCGAGATGTTGAATTCATCATTCGCAGTAAACAGGTTTTTCCATTTTGGCTTGTTGTTCAAGCCCATCATTTTACGCATTTCCATATTTTTCTCGGGCATAATTGGATAGAAAACTATGGAGAGAGTACGCAGAATTTCCAGACAAACATACAGAGTTTTTTCGTTTTTTCTTTGTCATTTTTTACTGATTTCCAAGGTTTTTGCTCATCAAAGTATTTATTACCGAGGCGTGCTATACCCAAGCACAATTTCGTTGCTCTACGAACACGATAATTTTCATATGATTCTTTGATTTCCTCTACCAGATGATCAATGTCTTGCAGAATTTCTGAAGAGTCTCGCTCAAAATTATCCACACGTTTGATTTTACCCTGAAGATTATTTTGAGCAAAGGAGAAAATCCTATTTGCCAAATTTCCGAAAACATTTGCCAGTTCATTATTAACTTTATTTTGAAAATCCTGCCAGATAAAATTACTATCTTTTGTTTCCGGGGCATTAGCAGAAAGAACATATCTCAGGTATTCTCCATCGAAGTATTTTAGATAATCTGTAACCCAGATAGCTAAATTTCTACTTGTAGAGATCTTTTCTCCTCGGATATTAAGATACTCATTAGCTGGGACATCATAGGGAAGATTGTAGGGATCATCTTGCTCCATTAACATGGAAGGCCAAATAATTGTGTGAAAGGGAATATTATCTTTGCCCAGGAAATGAATAATTTTTGTATCAGGATTTTGCCAATAATCTTTCCATTTCTCCGGCTCTCCCATTTCTTGTGCCCATTCGATTGTAGAAGCGATATATCCTATGGGAGCATCAAACCAAACGTATAAAACTTTTCCTTGGGCTTCTTCCAGAGGTACAGGCACTCCCCAATCTAGGTCACGCGTAATATCACGAGATTTTAATCCTTGCTCGATCCACCCCATAATAAAATTGAGCACATTTTCTTTCCAGTACTTCTTATTATCCAACCATTTTACTAATTTATCTTCAAACCGTGGTAGATCGAGATACCAGTGAGTTGTCTTTTTCACAATCGGAGTTGAGCCGCAAATTTTACACTCAGGCTCCTTTAATTCCAGAGTTTCTACCAGGGAACCACAGGTATCACATTGATCACCTCGAGCTCCAGGCGCACCACAATTAGGACAAATTCCTTCCACATAGCGATCAGAGAGAAAACGCTTACAATTTTTCACAATAAAATTGCTTTGAATTTTTCTTCTTAATATAATTTTTTTTATAGAGGTTGGAGGAAAAATTTCTGAGCAAGTTCAGAATTTGTTTTAGTGGCAGTGCCGGAAAAATTATCGAATTCGATGCCGAGTCCTTCAAATCCCTTCTCGATAATTTTATGATACTTTTCTACGATTTCACGAGGAGGTAACCCTTCTGCTTCTGATTTGATAGATATAGGGGCACCATGTTCATCTGTTCCACAAATGTAAATTACATCTTTTCCCTGTAACCTCAGGAATCTAACAAAGACATCAGCTGGCAAATAGGCACCAGCAATCTGACCAATATGCAAGTCTCCATTAGCATAAGGTAATGCACTTGTTACAAGATATTTTTCTTTAGTTTTTTTAGTCATAGTATATTTTCGTTAATAAGATTTTTGATTACAAATTTATGCGCAAACCGAGTCTGTTTGTCGCACCCAACTCACTGTTGTTTATAAAGGCATAATCAAGCATATAATCTTTGAATCTTATGCCCAAGCCAGCAGTAAATTGCCCATCATCGATACCAGAGCGAACTGAGATTAGATTATTATATATAAACTCAGCCCCAAAATGTCGTTTGTAATCGTAAATTTCTCCCCAATCAAAAGCAACGATACATTTCGAATTAATAAAATCCAGAGGCTGATCCACAGCCAAGCCATATCTCACGCCTGTTATGACTTCATCCGAGTGTTTGGAAGATGTATCCCAGCTTATAGCAGTACCAGCAAGGTCTTGAATATTTGTTCCAAATTTAATTTTACCCAGCCATTCTACATCTGTGAGCAGGGCAAAATCCGTTTCAGCCATAAATGAAATATCAAATCCAGTGCCGGTGCCTACATAGTCATACAGGTTTCTTTTTATGTATTTAAAGACAGCACCGCCGTAATATTCAATTGGCAGTTCAAACAAATCCCAGCCCAAGTTTACAATTTGGGTCACATTCTTAGCAAAGGCGAATTTAAACACTTGGTCTCTACTGGTAAAATAGTCATCCGGTTCGCCGGTAAGATGCAAATCTACATCTGATGAACGGATGTCAACATTGTAAACAAGCCATTTTTCGTCATAAACAGGGATTTCATCGATAGAAAGCTGAGTGTAGCTCAGTCCAATAGTAGTTTTGGCTGGGAGGGGAATAGCGAAGGAAACAAAATCGTAAGCAGCGAGATTTTCATAAAGAAAAGCATGCATCACTTCTAGATTGGGACGTTTCATCTGAGCAATCCCGGATGCATTCCAAAAAGTAGCACTCCCATCATCAGAAACTGCGGTAAAAGCACTGCCCATTCCCACAGCTCTAACACCGGGACCAATTAGCATAAAATCACCAGCGTATCTACCTGCAACTAAAACATTAATAAATAGAAAAACAAATAGAACCGTTAAAAATAATTTTTTAATATTTTTCATCTTAAAATAGCCATTTTTTCAATTTTTTCAATTTTTTTATCACCTTTTGTAGCAATTATTTTATAAAAATAAACACCGTTAGCTAATTTACGATCGTCAAAATCGACACAATTCCAGCCTTTTTGAGCACGGGGATATTCATGATAACCACAGGCATTTGACAGTTCTGTTAGTTCATTAACCAATCTACCAGACACAGTAAATATTTTGATCTTAACATCTTCCGCAGCAGTGGTAAGAGTGTAAGTAAATCTGGTTCGTCCTTCATTGTTTGGATCGCTTGTCTTAGAAGAAATTGGACTGGGATAATTGCCAATATTTATCACTTTGAACTCTTCTTGCACAGAAAAATTAACAACCTGTTCTCGATAATTTCCATTGTTGTCTCTAGCAGAGACCAAAAATGTATGGGTTCCCTGTTCTACATCGATTTGGTACTGCAGGGGAATTGAATTTATATCCTGTTCAGAAATAGTGTAATTTTCAATCTCATTACCATCGAGTAAAAGCTCTATCGATTCGGGATTTACACCATTTCTATCCTGGATAGTTATAGAAAAAGTAGCCTGCTTATCAACAAACTCTCCATTGGTAAATTCCTGTCCTTCCACATTTGCTTTAACCTCCGGAGCCAATTTGTCTTTATTGTTAAATAGTGAGTAAATACCTGTCTTTTTGACAAAAGGAAAATTAACTTCAGCAGCTTCAAGATCGACATCACCGCCAGTTTGAATCCATTGCTCATATTCAGAATTGTAGCGATAGATATAAAGATCTCCATTTTCTGCTGCTTCCTGAACAATCGAATCAGATTCCGAATATTTGAAAATCAGTTCAACATCTTTGTAAAATTCATTACCATGGGTAAGACTGGTAGAATCATAGGCACCAAAATCGTAATTTATTATTTCTTCAGTTTGTAAAGGAACTTGTTCAAGGTCTGGCTGATCTGTAATTATCAAACTGTCGATATTATTGAAAAATATATATGTATCTTTACTTACGCTTGCTGCAGGCAAAAGTGCTAGAGCATTGGAATCCAAAGTTGCAATTTCACAGGAAGAATTATGATCGATTTCATAATTATTGATATAGGCAGTTTTTGTAAATGAATTATTAAAAAATGATTCTTCCAGATAAGTAGTGTCCGAGTTTACAATCGCCTGCAATGTGTAAGTGCCAGCTGCAGTATTATTAGGCAAACAAAACCCAGCAGTGCCAGTTATTTCTATTTTCTTATCAGTTGTGATTGTTGAGATACTTGCCTCACCATCCATGATGGTAATTTTATAGGGAGTAGTATTATTTCCAGGTGGGAAATCAGCTGAGCCAGCATTTCTTACTTTCACTTTGTAACAGGGGGATTCATTATCAAATGACTGTTCAAAATCGAGAATGTCTAAATCCGCACCTTGTAAAGTGTATTCAAAAGTTTCAGATTCATGCATCTCATCGTCCATCCCACCAGTGAATTTTGTAATTTATTTTTTTAATATGCTCAAAAGCTGGGATCTTATATTTTGTTTCATAATCAAAATCAGCCATATTCTCCATAGATATAGAATTAATACTATCAGCAATTACCCACCATAAAGTCTTGGCGGAATCCACGCTGTCTTTACAACAAATTTTAGTTTGGATTTTTACAGAATCTCCTAATAATGGTTTTTCTGGAGCGGTATGAGTATCGAAAAGAATTGAATTCCCAACCATAAATTTAGTAAAGCCCATATAATCAGCGGTATCATTGTAAGCATATCCATGCACAACCCGTTCATATTGTTCAGCGGTTTCTGTGGTATCTATGAAGTGCTCATAGCCACTATCTTGATAATTTTCCTGCTCAATATTATACAGCCCTACTTGTTGCATTTGATTAGGATTATAAGGGGAAGGGATTAATCTATCTGTATCAGCAACGTAATAAGCAACTCGATCTAAATTTTCATCTTCGTTATTAAGATAAAATTTAGCGGTATCATCTTTTACAAATTGGTGACTCTCCATATTTACCTGAAGTTCGTTCTCAGGAAATGCCATATCCACGGCAGGATCGCCCATATAATTGAATGCACGTAAAAATGTTTTGGAACCCCACCCAATTCCATAAGTGAAAGAATATTCAATCTTGGAGATGTTGTTAGCTCGTGCAAAATTTCTCATACCTCGGTTTGAAATATTATTCAAAACAAAATCTTCGTAATACTCATCCTGATCAAGAAATGCTTTCCCTGCACTGCCAAAGAAGCCAATAGCTCCTTTTTCTGGCTCGATGACAAATTTTTCGCCCAGACAGGTAGTTTTGGGAGAACTACTGGCAAAATTTGAGGTATAACAGGTTAGACTTGTAATCATAGGATAATTATCATTAAAAAGAGTGGATATATCCGGTAAATCCATAATATTTAGGTCTGACCAAATTTGACCCCCACCGTGACCCATGAATTGAATAAAAGCTGTCCCATCGTCTATGTTATCCTTCAGGTCTGTTGTACTGCCCCAATAGGGATCAGATGACGGCAAGGAAGGATAAATTCTAGTTACTCGGTAATCATTTGAGATATATTTTCCAAGCAGTCTTTCGTTTTGATTCAAGAATTGATTTCCGCCTGCTATTGGCATGACATGATTACGCCAAACATCGTCATAATTAGGATTTTCATTATAATGAATCGTTTTTTCCAAAGCAGGTGCAACCTGTTCTTTTTCCCAAACAGGAATTCTACCCAAAACCAGATCGGGTAATTCGTCATCTCCCACTATGCAGGCATACCAATTATCATTTGCTGTAGCACCTACATGATATGTCCAATCGAATTTTACCGGGATAATACTGTATTCTTTTGTGTAAGAGCCTTCTCTTTCATCCAAACAACCATCACCAAGTAGAAGGACATATTTAATAGTTGGAGTTTGCCAATTATTGTAAGCAAATTTTAAGAAATCTCTAATTGCCCGGGGAGATCTTATGCCTCCATTGAATTCATCAAAAATATCTTCAAGCGCTACCGGTTTTACAGTTAAGTTAGCTTCATTATACCAGTGAGCAACAAACTCAGAAATCTTCTCCAAATGTAGATAATCCCGGGGCGATATAAGCAAATAATCAGCCTGATTCTGTGCATTCTTGAGGTTGCTCTGATATAGTGGGACAACTCTGTCGGGTTGCAATTTTTTATCTTCTGTAACAGCAATATATTCTGTATTGGAATCATAGATTTCATCCTGGAATGTAAGCACATAAGGAGGACCGCCAGCATGTAAAGAGGATTCAATACTCAGATTTTCAAATTTACTAACACCCGGCTTGTACACATCGATATTGGAACTATCAAACTCAGAAATTTTAAACTGAAATAACCCAGATTCATAAATTGATGGCTTGTGAAATTCTAATTGATCATCATGAGCAATAAATTCACGCCAATAAGTAACATCGATAAAATTTAGCAGGATTTTATCCAGAGTCGCACCTTGATCATCGGGCATAGAGAGATAAAACAAATTATCCCCGTCATCCAGACTTTCGTTAGCCATGGTTCCAACTATCTCAGCTCTGGACTGCCCTGTCCAAATTTGTGTGCCAACCTGTGAGTTATTTACATAAGCTTGTACATGATGCTTACCGTTATTATCATCTCCCGGATAGGATTGTCCAAACAGATCAACGGAAACAGTTGCTTCTCTGGCATTTGTTTGGAGGGGGCTGTGAAGTTCCAGATTAATCTGGCTCATACTGGGTGCCATTTTGTTAAGCCAGAACCAGTAATCTTCTCTTTCGCCTGTGAATTCGCTCAAATACGCGAATTTATTTTGCTCCTCAAAATGAGCTGTGTAATCATAATAAAAGGGTTCTGTATATTCACGAGGGTCAGTTTCGTAAAGCCCACCATCTTCTACTGCTAAACGAGAGCCCTCTTCTTCATTCAGATTTTTTATTACAAAGCAATTCTCCAAAGAATAATTATCATAAAATGAATTTAGCCCGTGATTAATATCCGCATAAAATTCAAAGTAATCCCCTTTATCAAAAGAATCATCGTCCTCTCCATAAAAATAGATGGGAACTGGTTTATTTTTATGAAACAGACCAATATTTTTTGGATTCATGGTGTCCAATTCAAAATCAATCAGATAATCCTCCGCAAGAGAGTCCTGCCAATAGGAAAGTGTATCTTTTAGATAGGAATAAGTAATTTTATAAATTCCCTTTTTCTTTATGTAAATCTTAAAGCTATTTATGCCACTAACAGGTTCATGTTTATGGAAATTGTTGGATTGCTCTCGCTGCTTTCGCCAAAATTTTGAGTTTTCGTTATTTACAACCAGATCCGGGGCAACATTGTCAATATAACTTTTTGCTTTAGTAAATTTAGCTGTTTCCGTTTTCCCCAGAATATTCACATCGATAGTAATCTGTTTATATACTGTTAAAGAATGTTGATGCGGATTGTATTGCAGGGGAAAAATTTTGATCGCTGCAAAATTCCGATTGCCGACATAGCCCAAAACATCCTTTTCTACTAACTTCCCAGGATAATTATTTCTCGAAAACCCACTTTCTGGAATCTTAGAAAAATCAGGCTTTAAAATTCCCTGATCATCTTTTAGTTCGGGATTAAAAAGAATATTTTTGCCCTGGACTTTATAGCTGCGGGAAGAGGTAACAGAGAAATCAATATTACCCTGAGGTGGGATTCCCACCATCTTTGCAATTACGGGCAATTGGAATGAGCCAGGGTCAGTGAGAACTTTCCCCCGAACACCAGGAATGCGAGCAACTTGAAACTCTCGATTGTTTTTAGAAAGATCTTTATAAACCAGAGAATCTACTTGGACTGTAATTCTTATACGCGAATTGCTAACATTGGCTATTTTAACACGATTTTCAGCATTACAAATAGAAAAAGCAAGTAGAAGCAAAATTCCTATTAGTATTATTTTAATGTAATTTTTCATAATTATTTTTTCTAAATATTTTTTAAAAAGTTTTACAGAAAATGAGAGTACTTCCTTTTACGGTCAACTATTTTAGAAACTACCCTCTTATTACCACAAAGAAGTAGTAACTTAATAATGTATTAAAATGAACAAAATACCCTAAAGCTCCTTAAATATTTATTTAAAATTTAAGTTTAAAATCTGAGTTGTACACCCAGGCTGTAAGACGACACAGTTTCACTACTACCTTTAATTTCTCCGTCTCCATTTTTATCCTCATAATGCTCTCTGTATTCCCAGATAAGAAGCGAGTTGGATGAAAGTTTATAGCCAAATTGTGCATCTATTGAAGCATTTGGAGATTTCCATTCCTGTATCTCTTCTACATTAGTTTGAGAATATTTAGCATAGGCATGAGAAATCTGGGGGATTATGGTCTGATTAAGACTAACTTCTGCCAAAATCGATTTACCAACCGGATAATTATCGCCCGAAATATCTTCATATTCCACAGAAAGAGTTAAAAAATCCATGATATTTGCAGAGATCAAACCTCGCCAGCCCTGAGATTTGCTCAATATGCTAAGAGAGTCGGATTTTGTGACAAGTATAGAATCATTAACTACTCTAGCTCTTTCTGCATTATACAAACGATTGAAATAATTTGCTTCAAATTCCTCACCAAAAAGTCTGTAATCGAGCTGAGCATTAAAAATTAAAAATCTAGCTCCGAAGCCGGGAAATACAAATCCGTGCCCAT
>AGBJ01000087.1_pt1 | contig 10676 bp, 14 predicted proteins | sample 768721 | NCBI WGS metagenome assembly AGBJ01 (sample SAMN00779238, study PRJNA67915) | hypersaline lake metagenome
ATAATATTTTATTATTGTAAAAATTATATCAGCGCCTGCCCCGTTGGGTGCTTTTACTTTTTATATTCAACTGGGCTTTTTCGGCATAACCAGCATCTGCCACGTGAAACCAGTCCTTTTAAAATTCTAAAGATGTTTCACCGGGGTTTACCTGCGTCGAATTTTTCTTATGAGGTAGAAACTATGGATTTTTCAAAACTTTTTTCATCATCATCAGCTCGATTTTTATAAACAACTTTGTTATTGTTAGATTTCTGGGTTTATGTCCTTACATCGGTGTTTCAAAAAAATTGGATTCTGCCCTGGGAATGGGAATGGCAGTTATTTTTGTTATGACAATGGCTTCCACACTTACCTGGTTGATTTTTCATTTTTTCTTAAATCCTGAGACCAGCATTTTTGGCTTTGACCTTACATTTCTACGTACTATTGCATTTATCATGAGCATTGCTGTTCTTGTTCAATTTGTTGAAATGGTGATTCGGAAAACTGCACCGGATTTGTATAAAGCACTTGGAATATATCTTCCTTTGATAACCACAAATTGTGCAGTGCTCGGAGTTTCTATTTTAAATATCACTGCTAAATATAATTTTTTTCAATCAATAATAAATGGTATGTCTGCAGGAATCGGATTCACCCTTGTTCTGCTGCTGATGGCAGGAATTCGGGAAAGATTAGAAATCGCAAAGATACCAAGGTCCCTAAAAGGAATGCCCATAGCTTTTATCGTGGCTGGTTGCATGGCATTAGCATTTCTGGGTTTCTCAGGAATGAAATTTTGAATAATTTTTTTCTCTAAACCCGGTGGAATAATCCGCCATTCGCCAGCTGGCGAATTAAAATCTGCAATTTTATTCCTATGGGTGAACCCATTTAACATAAATCTAAGGAGTTCTTAAATGATATTGACAGCAATTATTGTTTTAAGTGGCTTGGCAATAATATTTGGTATTGGACTTTCCATTTCCTCCAGAGTTTTTCATGTTGAAATTGATCCGAAAATAGAAAAGATTGAAGAAATCCTACCTTCAGTTAATTGTGGTGCTTGTGGTTTTCCGGGGTGTGAAGGATTTGCCGAAGCTGTTGTGAAAAAAAATGTAGATATACACGGGTGTGCTCCGGGCGGCGAAAAAGTTGCACATAAGATTGCTGAAGTTATGGGGAAAAAGGCAACCAAAAAAGAACGAAAAATAGCTCTTATAAAATGCCAGAGCTGGTGGAACCGAGAATACATTTTTTAAATATATAAACAGAGGAATCGAAACTTGCATTGCTGCCTCACTTCTGGCCGGCGGTAATAATCTCTGTCAATATGGGTGTCTGGGGTTTAATGACTGTATTGTGGTTTGTCCTTTTGATGCAATTTCTTTAGAGAAAAATAACATGAGAATTATTGAAGAAGATAAATGCACCGGCTGTGGAAATTGTGTAAAAGCTTGTCCAAAAAACCTGATACAACTTATTCCAGTAAGTAAAAAAGTTAATATCCTCTGTATGTCGATTGATAACGGAAAAATTGCAAAAACAAACTGTGGAAATAAAACTGCCTGTATCGGATGCGGTCTGTGTGCTAAGAAATGTCCCGTTGATGCAATCTCAATGCAAGATAATCTGGCAGTAATCAATTATGAAAAATGTGTTGTTTGTGGTATCTGCGCTGAAGTCTGTCCCACAAATTCAATTATAGATAAAATTGGAGAAAGACTGCAACCGAAAATCATTGAAGAAGAATGTATCGGGTGCACAATTTGTGCAAAGAAGTGCCCTGTCAATGCTATCGAGGGTGAAATCAAAAAACTACACAAAATTGATGAAGAAAAATGTATCAAATGTGGCATCTGTGTGGAAAAATGCCCAACAAATGCTATTGTAACAAAATGAAACTACGAATTCCCTTGATGAAATTAAGAAAAAGATCTTATCTCCGTGAAATATAGAAAGATACGATTTCACCCCAATGAAATAACAGATAAAAAAGATTTCATCCTGGTGAAATATAGAAGGATAAAATTTCACCCTGATGAAATAGAAGATAAAAAGATTTCACAGGGCAGTCAGGACAAGTAGGAAAAGTAAGGCTCGAATTAGTGTCTATCCGTGAAGTAGCTCAATCGTCTCGATTGAAGAAACTGATAAATTGCAACTCATGCTTAAATCGGTCTTTAAATTTTTTCTATTTTACACATAAAAGCAATTTTTGGCAATTAACGGATGGACGCGAATTAAATAACTACTGATTTATTTAAGAGTGAAAAATGTATAATGAAAAAACAAAAAAGTGGAAGATATGTCTTCACCACGCTACATCAGGACAGGGACAGAGAACAGAAAACGATGTAAAAGGAATTATAAATTGATACAAAAACAGAACTTTATTTCGATGAACTTTATTCTTTCTTCTTTTATATTTGCAATCATCTTCATCCATTTTTTTATCTCATCATACTTGTTCAATGACTATAAATTATCGATAATATTTGACAAAAAATATTTATTGTTGCATAATGAACTTGTGCCTCCTTTTCTATAATTTTTCAATAGATTTAATATTTTACCATTTAATTGGTGAGTCATCTCTCTTTAAAAAATTATTTAGGACAAAAGTGATATGAAATATTTTATCATTACAGTTGATACAGAAGCCGATTGGTTTGGTTTTCGTGAAAATAATATAAAATCCATCCAAGGAATTCACTTCCTGCAGGAGGCTTGTGAGAATTACAATATGAAACCAACTTATCTAGTAACTTATGAAATTGCTACAAAAGAGGAATCCATTTCTATTATAAAGGAATACCTTGACAAGACAAATGCGAAGTTGGTCATCATCTCCACATCTGGAGTACCCCACCTTTTATAAAACCTAATAAATATGATGTTGATGAAGGCTGGATTGATGGAATCCAGACAGAACTTGCAGATAAAATGTTTTTTCAAAAAATGAATAATTTACATAATGAAATTAAAAAAAACTTTGACATAGTTCCTACAAGCCATCGAGCTGGCAAATGGGCTATTGACCGGAGAACCTTGCAATGGTTAGAAAAACATAACTATCTGGTTGATTCTTCTGTTCGCTCGAATGGTTCAGAAAAAAAAATAAAAGGAGTTTATAAAACTCTGGAAGCTAAAACAAATTCTGCACCCAATAAACCCTATTATCCGGATGAAAAATCTCTTGTTCAACCAGCTGAAAAGAATGAAAGAGGCAATATTCTGGAAGTGCCTGTCACAGGAATAAAGGGAGATTTTTTGAGTTATGTGAATATTCGGGGCTGGAGTCTTATCCGCTCTTTTCTCTATAAATTTGGTTACAAAGGGGTGGGCAATATATCATTCCGACCTTCTGATATAAGAATCCCGGTAACAATCTTTAAAAATACAGCAAATTCTCTATTTCAGTCAGAATTACCTTTTATTAACTTTATGTTCCATTCAAGCGAACTTGCACTTGGCACTTCACCCTATTCGAAAACAGAACCTCTTTTTGAGCAAGTTAAAAAAAAATAAAACTTGCCTTGAAATTAGCCTACGAATACGGTTATACGGGATTAACATTATCCCAAATACCTGAATATTTCCAAAATGAGAAATAAGTTATGAAAACATACCAAAAGGACATTTTATCAATTATTTTTGTCGTTGCAGTGTTAGTTTGCTTTCATTTTCTTGGTTTTTTTCAGAAAAATTCTGTTTTATCTAAACTTGTTAAACCTATCCAAAAAAAAGTATATTTTTCAATTGAGGATGCTGTTGCCATTTTGGATAAAAGAGAACAAGAAGGGTATGAACCTAAAACTGGCATGTTGATGCTCAGTGATTTTGAATCTCCACTGGATACAGAAAAATGGCGACACTATCACACATCGCTTGAATTATCATCTGAACAGGTTGGTGAAGGGAATTTCTCCGGCAAAGTTGTTTTTACTGCTGGACAAGCAGATGCCACTAAAATCTTTCTTCAATATTTTCCTAAACGATGGGAAAACTTTGAAAGTTTGAATTTTGAAATCTATAATCCTCAATCCGAACAATTCCGTATTATTTTGCAAATAAAAGACAGAAGTGAAAAAAGATACAAACAAAATCTTTATCTGAAGAGCAAAAAGTGGAACAAATTCTCCATTTCTATGGATGATTTGGGTGGAAGTATTAATACAAAAAAAATTGTTGATTTGAATTTCTTCCGCTGGAAACCCGGTACCGATGTCACTGTTTTTTTCGATAATATTCGCCTCTTATCACCTGGATATCAAGAACCTACAAAAATTGCTGAAGGTGAAAAAACTTATTCGGAATTTGAAAAAGATAATCTCCAAAAGTATAAGGTTAAAAAACATATTGAGTATAAAAAAGATAATAGTGTTTCTTTTAGTCTAAAAAACCCTTGCCCAACATCAACAAACTTTTTCCCATTTACAGTAACAATTCAATTTCCCAGGAATAAAGTTAATTCTAATATGGACTTATCGCTAAAATCTAATGATGGTCAGAATCTTCCATTTCAAACAACACTTCTCAACAAATGGAGCAATGGAAGCATCAAAGATATATTATTAGATTTTCAGCCAAATATTCCGCCACATATTGAAAAAGTATTTACCATATTTTATGGAAAAAATATCGACAAAGATGCTATACTACCCACTTTAGAGATAAAGAATCAAAAAAATATTATCCAGTTTAATACTGGTTCCCTGAAATTTCACATCAACAAAAACCACTTTACTTTATTTGAGAAAGTCTGGTTGGATATTAATGGTGATAATATTTACAGTCAGGATGAACTTATATCCAGAGCAGGTGATATAATTCTATCTTGCAAAGGTGTTTCTTACAGAAGCTCTCTGGATTACAGTAATTATAAACTTGAAATCGTTGAAGCCGGAAAGATGCGAACAACCTTGAAAGCAGAAGGATATTTGAAATCCGTAAATGGTTACAGTTTGTGTAAATTTGAAACAATAATTAATGTATTTGCTGGAAAGTGTTATATAGAGATAAATCAAAATTTTATTTTCCGGGAAGATTTTTTGATAGACTCTGCTCTTATTTTAATACCATACTTACAAAAAATTTCTCAGGTTTATTCTCCAAATACCGGAGTTCAGATGAATCTCCCGGTTATGCTTTTCCAATCTGACAAAGAAAAATGCGAAGTTAGATATGGGGGCAGGAAATTATCTTTCGATAAAAATCTTTCCAACTGGATTGATGTGGGAAATTCCTCCTCTGGATTGACTATTTGTCTATCACCAAACTGGCAATTACCGCAAAAAAGTTACTTTGTTGATGAGGATAAAATTGCTGTTTATCTCTGGCCTCCAATGACAAATCCATTGAAGATGAAAAAAGTAGTGGAAACTCAAATCAATAACAAAAAGGAAAACGCTCGCTGGCAAGGTTTGAACAGCACACATCATCTGTTATTCTATTTTCATAAGGAAGATATGGCAGAAATCAATACAACTGAGGTGGCAAATTCATTCCTCAATCCAGTGGTTATCACTAATCAACAACACTAAAGAAAAAAATATGCAAACCAATTCCCAACTTCAAATTCCATTTCTGATGTACCATGACATAGAAAAGGAAGGAGACCCATATTCAGTCCCAAAAGCAAATTTTCTCGCTCAAATGAATTTTCTAGAAGAAAATAATTATAAAACAATCACTCTGGATGATTTTTTTATTCATCAAAAAGAAAATATGCTAATTCCCTCAAAAGAAATCTGCATAACTTTCGATGACGGATATAAAAATAATTTCACCAGAGCATATCCTATTTTACAAGAATCAAATTTCAAAGCAACTTTTTTCATTACAACAAAATACATTGATACTCCCAGAGGTTTATCAAAAGTTCAAATTCAAGAATTAGCAGAATCCGGAATGTGTATCGGTTCTCATACCAAAAATCATCTTTTCCTTAGTGACTTGAAACCTGATAAAATTTACTCGGAATTAAAAGATTCTAAAAGAATATTAGAAGATATAACCACGAAAAAAGTAATTCATCTCTCAGTTCCTGGTGGAAGATTCAATGAGAGGGTAATTGAAATCGCAAAAAAAACAGGATATGAAACTATTTGTACTTCAGAAATCGGAATTAACAATTCAAATTCAAACCCCTTTGCTCTGAAAAGAATTTCTCTGAAAAAGAAACACTAAGCTGGAATTGTTTGCAAAAATTATTTCAAATGACCAGAAAACTATTCATTCATTAAAAAGAATATATTTAATAAAGAAGTTTACAAAGAAATTGATTGGAAACAAATTATACTTTTCAATCTGGGAAAGAACATATAAAAATTAAGGATGAATTTTATCAAATTTGTTTTTTTTTGTCTGGGTTTGTTCTGATTTATGTTTACATCGGATATCCGATTCTGATTTCTTTCTTTTCTATCGTAATTCCTTTTAAAAGAAAAAAGAAGTCAGGTGAGATCTCCCATTTCGAGCTTCCATCTGTTAGTTTGTTGATTCCAGCATATAATGAGGAAAAAGTGATTGAAAAAAAGATAATCAATCTGCTTTCTTTGGATTATCCAAAAGATAAGATTGAAATTGTTGTGGCTTCTGATGGTTCTACGGATAAAACAAACGAAATCGTCCGAAAGTTTAATGATAAAATCAGACTTATACCTTATGACATACGGGAAGGAAAAACAATTTTAATAATAAAACAGTTCCTCAGCTAAATGGCGAAGTAATTATTTTTTCAGATGCCTCTGCAATGGTCGATAAAAATTCTATAAAAAATTTAATAATGCATTTTGAAGATAGTTCCATTGGAAGTGTTTCAGGAAAATATCAATTACTCACATTGATGAAAGCACGCGCTCAAAAGGAGAAGGTATTTACTGGAAATATGAAACTTATCTCAAAAAATGTGAAAGCAATTTCTTTTCAATCTTAGGGGCACACGGTGCTTTATACTCTCTAAGAAAAGATCTTTTTCAAGAACTTCCAGAAAACGCAATTAATGATGATTACATCCTACCAATGTATGCTGTTGAAAAAGGATATCGGGCAATTTATGACGATAGTGCGAGTGCCGTAGAATACGCAGCTACTTCGATAAAGGGAGAAATTTCCAGACGAATACGCATCTCAGTCGGGAATTTCCAGCAACTTTATTTACTAAAATCCTTATTAAATCCTTTTAAGGGACGCATTGCTTTTGAATTTATTTCACATAAATTTTTAAGGAGTTTTTCATTTTTGTTTATGCTTATTTTATTCATTGCGAATATTTTTATAAATTCTCCTTATTATTTTTGCTTTTTTTTTCTCCAATTATTATTTTATTTATCTGCTTTATTGGGTTATTATTTCTCAAAAAAGAAGCACAGAATAAAACTATTCACTTTACCTTTTTACCTTTTTCTAATTAACTATGCTTCTTTATTGGGATTTTTCAGATTTCTTTTTGGTACTCAAAAAACCACCTGGGAGAAATCCAATGTTTAAAAGATACTCAAAAAAAACCTGTATATCAAAATCTTTATTTCAACTCCCTGGCAGGTGAAAGGATAATTTGCGATAATTCTAATTTTGTAAAACTTGACTATAATTTTAACAATAAGTTTATTTTACAAAATTTTTCAGGAGAAATTATGTTCAAAAGTAATAATGGATTTTCAATATATACGGTTGTCAGCATAATTGCATTTTTAGCTTGATTTTCATCTTAATCATACCTCAAGCCTTTGATGTGAAAAAAGCAGAAAAACTCAAATTACGTTATGAACAGATGAGAAAAATCAAGAAAGCTGTTAGCGAATATATGTCTGACAGAAAACAATCTTTTAGAGGTGATTTGTTTGAGTTAGTTCGCACAGACTATCTTGAGCATGCTTATGAATCGCCTTTTAATGGACATGGAGATAAATACATTGTTGAAGGAGATTTTGAAACCGGGGAAATAATTATCAAAGACCCGAATGAAGCAGAAGTACCAATACCGGACGAATACAAAATCAAATAACTCCGCCTAAATTTTCAGTTTTTTTTTATTTATAAATTGTTCAATTCTAAAAACCTATTTCCCGCGAAAAAGCCCAATTGAATAGAATTCGTCAGACCCCGATTTTATCGGTCCGCCAGCCGGCGGATTATTCCACAGGGTAGGCACAAGAAATATATACGGATATTACTAAATTTGCATAAATTATTTTCGCTTTTTTAGCAAATTTTTTGAGAATGATTTAAATCTATTTATAATATTTCTTCGTAAAACCACTAATGAATTTTTTATTTTTTTGAAATAAAGATTTTACAGCTCCAACTAACAATCCAGAACCATATGCAAAAACCTGTGTAAGTACAGTTATTACAGAAAGTAAACCCACCACACCTGATCTGTATTGCAAGCTTGATTGAACAAATACGAATCCAATTATAGCAAAAAGAAAAATATTCTCAAATAAAAAAAGATAGCTAAAAGGTTTTAACAAGCAGGATAAAATAAGACTAAAAAGATATATCAGCAGCAGTGTAGATGGCAAGAAGTGAACGGGTTTTAGCATATTTTTATCGATTCTGCCCAGATTAATTCGAGTAACTCCCCAATTAAATATCTGTTTAAAAAATCTTCTGAATGAAGTTCTTCTTTTGTGATATACAAATACATCAGGCAAATATTTCGCTTTAAAACCGGCTTTGAAAATCCGATTGGAAAAATCCATATCCTGCCCGTGCCGTAAAGCATTCATCCCTCCAACTTTTTCATACACTTCTCGTGTTATTCCCATATTAAAACTGCGCGGATAATATTTTCCCACAGATTTCCCTTTGCTTCCCCTTGTTCCGCCTGTGCCGATAAAAGAGGTCATTGAGTAATTTACAGCTTTTAAAAATGGAGGAAAATCTTCACGATATGTATCGGGACCGCCAAAAAAATCGAATTCCTCCTTTTGCAAGTGAGTGATGAGATTCTTGATATAATTATTCGGTAGAGTACAATCTGAATCTATGAAAACAAAAACATCACCCTTGGCATTTTTCATACCGTTGTTTCTGGCAGCGCCTGGACCGGCATTTTCCTGATAAAAATATCGCACCTGCAATTTGTCATTGAAAAAATCCACAACATCTTTAATGTTATCCGTCGAACCGTCATCCACAATAAGGATTTCAAATTTTTTACTAGTTTGTGTAATGAGTGAAGAAAGAAATTCATCAATTTCATCTGCACGGTTGTAGGCAGGTATGATGATGGAAATCAAAGGACAGCGGAGGACGGAAGACGGAGGACGGAGTTTGGAGAGCGGAGAGCGGATCATTTGAACTTCTCTTTTCTGGCTTTGATTAAATTATAAAGCATGGCAGATATTTTATTTGTTTTATCTATCAAATTTTTAGAGAATTGCTTTTCTAATAAATTCATTTTCAATAATAAATAAAGTTGTGTTCTCAATTCTGCACAAGACCCTCTTGCAATATACAAAAAATGTATATATTCTTTATTTGACCCTCTATCAAATCCTTCAGCGATATTAGAAGGAATAGAAATTGCAGCTCTTTGTATTTGGTCTCGCAAACTATAATCTTTACAATCTGCTAAACTTGTATAAATATTTATTATCATTCTCATCCCTTCTTGCCAAACTTCTAAATCCTCAAACTTCTCAAATTTTTTCATCCGTTCTCCCTTCTTCCTTTTCCCATTTTCCGTTTTCCATTTTCCGTTTTCCATTTTTCCGTTTTCCATTTTCTATTTTTTCGTGTTCATTCGTGATAATTCGTGGCTGATTCTTTTTTATCGTTATGATGGAGGCTACAACCAAACATAAAAATGCAAAAAAGTGGGCGTATAAAGATATCCGATAATTTGATACAAATGCCTCCGGATTAAATTCAAATACAACTTCGTGCTTACCGGCAGATTCAATATAAACCGAGCGAAGAATATGGTCGGTTTTATAAATCGGTGTTTCTTCTCCATCCACAAAACATTTCCAGCCGGGTGGATAATAGATTTCTGAAACAACGAGGAGAGCGGGTTTATCCGTATATACTTTGTATTTCATCTGGTTGAATGACGCCTCTTTTAGTTCAACATAAGAAGAATCCGGAGATTGAATTTGAACATCAAGTTCTTCCTCCAAGATAGCGGTTTTATACGGATCGAAATCTTTACTGTTGATTTTTGCAAATCGGTCTTTTCGCTTTGCAATAATTTCTGCTTTATCTACAAACCAACCAGGTTGCGCCTTGATAGTAGTTTGATAAACCAATATCTTATTCTGCTTATCATAATGATACGGTTTTACATTTTGGGGTGGAAGTTGCGTATTTGCGATAAGATATTTTACATTTAACATCTTATAGACATTCCAATTCAGCGGATTTGTCTGTAAACAATTTTCAACTATATCCTGATAAATTCTCAGCTTTGCTGCGCTATATCCACCGATCGAATTATGATAATACGACCAGTCATTATTATTAAAGGGATTTTCTGTTACAGGAAAAATGCGATAATAAGTTGTATCTTGCAAAATAGCCTTATCTGCCGATGTTTTCCTGAAATGTCTTTGCTCCAGTTTCTCCATATCGTATAATTCACCTTCTGCTTTTTTTACATAGGGTATTAAATCAATTAATAAAAGAACGATCAAACCGGCAATAAATATGTATTTTTTATAGATTTGTTTATAAAGAGATAA
>AGBJ01000088.1_pt1 | contig 10634 bp, 11 predicted proteins | sample 768721 | NCBI WGS metagenome assembly AGBJ01 (sample SAMN00779238, study PRJNA67915) | hypersaline lake metagenome
GCATTGTTTTGGGCTGAAGTGGAGTAGTTTTTTTCTTCTACAAGGACAATAAGTACTTACGGATTTGTTCTTGTGTAATACTTTCTAACTCTATTCCAGGGAAAAAATCTAAGAATCTTTGAAAATGCAAGCGATAAGTTTTTATCGTTGGTTTGCTGTAGTTTTTCAATTTAAGCGTTTCGATGTATTCGTAAGGAAAGCTGAGGGCTATTAGTTTCTCACCATCGATATCGCTTTTCCTCTTTTCAACTTGCATAGATTTTTTTCTCCTTTTACAAAGAATTGATTCTATCCGAAATTTAAAATCATACTTATTTCCTGTCAAATGTATCAAAAAATATTTTATTAATTTCTGTTTTCTTGCATATCCCCATATATCTGCGAAATTTGAAAAATACTTAACTTCTTGATGTAGAAATCAATTTAGTTTACTTGACTGAAATCATGACTATTCAAAAATTTCATATCAATTGCTGAAGTGGCGGAATTGGCAGACGCGCCAGGTTCAGGGTCTGGTGGGAGTTATCCTGTAGGGGTTCGAATCCCCTCTTCAGCACCATTTATCTTGCAGATCAATTTATCAAATAAAAAAGTTACGAATTTATCAAGTTATGGTATATTAATTTTACTTATCAGGAGTTATTTTGGATTTAAAAAAAAGTTTATCAATTATACGAAAAGGCGTTGAGGAAATTATTCCAGAAAATGAATTAGCAGAAAAATTAGAAAAATCTTCTAAAACCGGGAAGCCTTTGAAAATCAAACTCGGGTGTGATCCCAGCAGACCTGACTTACATATCGGGCATGCTGTTGTTTTACAAAAATTACGCGATTTTCAGGAGCTCGGACACGAAGCAATTCTGGTTGTCGGAGATTTCACTGCAATGATTGGTGATCCATCCGGGAAAAATAAAACTCGTCCCCAACTTACTTCTAAAGAAACACGGAAAAATGGACAAACATATTTTAACCAGGCAAAAAAAATACTCGACCCGGAAAAAACCAGAATAGTTTATAATTCCAAGTGGCTGGAAAAAATGAATTTTTCCGATGTTATCAAACTCGCTAGCAAATTCACCGTAGCCAGAATGCTGGAAAGAGATGATTTTGAAAAGAGATACGCTGCTGGTGATTCTATTAGTGTACATGAATTTCTTTATCCCCTTGCTCAGGCAATGGACTCCGTAGCCCTGGAAGCTGATGTCGAACTCGGCGGAACGGATCAGAAATTCAACCTCCTGGTGGGACGGCACATACAGAGATATTATAATCAGAAGCCACAAGTTATTTTGATAATGCCGATTCTGGAAGGAACTGATGGTGAGCAGAAAATGAGTAAATCATTGAACAATCATATTTCACTTACAGATTCTCCCAAAGAAATGTTCGGAAAATTAATGAGCATCCCTGATAAACTTATCCTAAAATATTTTAAACTCGCCGCTTTTGCTGATAAGAAAAAATTGAAAGAAATAAAAGAAAAACTAAATTCACCCAAAGTTAATCCGATGGCTCTCAAAAAAGAGATGGCTTGCAAGGTTATTGAAATTTACCACTCAAAAAAAGATGCGATAAATGCTCAGAAGGAATTTGAAAGAGTTTTCAGTAAAGGTGACTCACCCAAAGATATAGCGGCTTATAGACCCGAAAAAAATGAGGAATGGATTGTTCGACTGCTTTCAAATTCAGGACTTGTAAAAAGTAACGGCGAAGCACGCAGAATGATAAAACAGGAGCTGTTTCCATTAATGGTGAAAAAATTACTCAGATAAATGTAGATATAAAACTGAAAGATGGAATGCTATTAAAGGTGGGCAAGAGAAGATTTTGTCGGATTGACTTATAGTTCTTTTTAGGTGAATTGCTTTCCAAAGCTGTTGTTTAAGAACAAGAAAAGACGCTATGAATCGTTTTGGAGAAAGCAAACAGCACGGGGAAATCACAGGATTTTTTTTGCTCAATCGAAATGAATGAGTTGCGTTACCACTATTTCACTTATTTCCCTACCTCATACAAAAGAGAGACTAACTAAATTACACTCAATTTACTTTCTTTTGATTGGTATCTTGTGGATTTTGAATTCTACTCTATCGGTTGTCTTTTGTACGTTTGAAAAATCTTTATTCTTTTTGTCTGTTGAACTATTTTTGCCCCTCTTCCATTCACCAACATAGAATTCCGAAGTTTCATCTAGTACAATATTATTATTATAATTTGTGTACTCAAATTCAAATTCGTCCACAGCTTTGATATCCCAATCACCCGGTTCTACAGTCCAGAAGGCTGAGCTTCCGGGAGCCAGATATCCAGTTAAGTCATTTTCGCCCCAGTTTTGGTCTTCGCTTGGTGAAATGTAAACTTCAATAATATTCGTTCCTGGGAGATTATTCTGGAGTTTTATTCCACCACCATCTGGTTCAATAGTAATATCAGTGATATAACCACCTGTAACAGTTTCAGTAGTGGAGTTACTGAAAACATGAAAACCGCTGTAATCGACATTTACCGAGATATCTTCGAATTCAAGAAGATTATCCCAGGTCCAGTAATCAGTATTTCCACTGCCGAGAGTATATTCATCACCGCTATCGACAGAATACCAGATATCCCGGGAACTACCGTTTTCTATGTCTAAATCTCCAGATGATTGAACAATATCATAAGTTGTGGTATATCCGGCTTCTACGGTAAAAGATGTATTTATCGAATTTCCACCCCCTATCCAGTATTCTACAAAGACTTCAATGGTTTGGTCGGAATCTAATTCCCAAATATAATCCACATATTCATCAGGTTGAAGAGTAGTTCCAGGATCATTTTCAACCCTGACATTAACATCAAATTCGGAATTGTTAATAATTCTCAGAATTCCGTCTTCTTTATCATTTGTAACATTAATATCACAAGCGATAATTAAAAATAATATGGTAAGGATAATATAAATTTTTTTCATTTTACCTTTCTTAATATTTTCTGTTTTCTATTACAAAGATTTAACGCCACAACCAGTTAGGATAATTGGCAGGATTCCACCCATATTTATAGTCTGTATCATAAATGAAACGTTCGGCACAAAAGTAACGATAATCTCCTTCTCTATTGTTTAATATATCTCTGAGTTCAGCACATCTATCATAACTTTGCCTTAATGAATTTCCATAAAATGTTGCATAAGTTTCATAGGTATAACCATCAACCAAATCGTAGGAACCTGGATCATAGCTATAACGATGAAGATAATGGTTATAAACGTAATAAGGATAGCCTTGATAATAATAGAAACCGTTATCATACCCAGACCGAATTCTGATCCATAATCCTTTGTAGATGTATCTTGGAGGGGTAGTGTAGTGATAATACACTGGTTGACGATAATGCTTCTTGTGAACACGGATTTTATTAGAAGGTGTATGGTGGTAGGTTTGGTAGTCTTTCTTTTTCAAATGAACTTTTTTTCTACTATCCTTGTACGTCTTACGTTCAATTAGATGTTTCGGGATTTGTTCACCTTTTTTAATCGGTTGTAAATGATGAATTTTTTGGTCTTTTTCCTCTTCTTTTTTCTCTTCAACCTTAGAATTAGTATTTGATTTTTTTCTGTATTTCCGAGTAGTGGAATCGGCATAAATCAAAGAAGTAGTAATCAAGATTATTAGGAAAATTACAATTAGTTTTAGTGATTTTGTTTTTCTGTTCATAATTTATACTCCATTTTTATTTTTTGAAAAAGATTGCACATAGATATTTTATTAGAATTTGCTTTTATAAAATATACCTACAATGAATAAATATAAATGATTTTGTCAAGAAATTTATTATTTTTTCGAGATTCATCCTATTCTTGCTATAAATTATGCTTCTAAGTGTTACTTAAATTTATTCAATTAATTCGTATCCGATCATTATTTTTTTACATTTAAAACTATTATCAAAACTTTCTAATGGTTGGTAATTGTAATGATTTATAAAAAATGTAAATAGAGATTATATGTCACCTTCTGAAATTCTATAAATAAAAAACAATAATATCAACAAAATAATTCTAAATCTTCCTCCTATTGTTCCTTATCAAACTGTCCAGAAAATATCAAAGGGGGTGGATACTTATGGTGTGTACCGCACATTCTTATCTATAAGCTATTCAACCCAAAAAACTGAAAACGTAATTCTAAAGACATTTCCGAAAAGTTTCTGTAAAACCCTCCATCCCCGCATTCTTTCATCCCTCCATCCTTGCTTACTCTTCTCCCTGACGGATAACTTTTATAGGATCGATTTTCGTTGTTCTGTAAGCAGGAATAATTGTAGTGAGCAAGGCAATACTTAAAGAAACTAAAACAACCAGAATAATATCTAAAAGTTCCAACTTCACAGGTACAGCATGAAACGGCATACCTGCAATAGGAATTTTTATGAATTGCCATTTTAACTGAGCCGCAAGTAAACCAAGCGAAGTTACAAGCCCGCAAATAATTCCAATACTTCCAATTATCATCCCGTTAATAACAAATATTTTTATAATATCTCTGTTAACAGAACCAATCGATTTGAGAATACCGATATTCTGTCTTTTCCGGGTAACAAGTCTTAAATAATTTCCAATCATATTAAATCCGGCTACAAGGAATATTAGAGCAAGTACAAGAAACATAACCTTTTTTTCAAATTTTATAGCAGTGAAAAGGTGTTTTTCAAATTCTCTCCAATCCTTTACATCGTAATTTTTTCCCAGTTTTTTTTGCAATCTCTTCGCAACATTTAGCGAAGTAGCCGCTGACTTTGTCTTTACTTCAAAAAAGAATTTGATTGTTCTTTCCCAGAAATTTTTGCAGAGTTTCCAGATTAATAAAAGAATATTTCATGTCATATTCCGGGATTCCAGTATGAAAAAGAGCTACTATTTCAAAACTCTGGCTTTTTGGCAAAAGCCCGAAAGCCGTTGGTTGGTCTGCAATCGGCGAGGTCAATGTGACTGTATCACCAATATTTGATCTCAAACTAAGAGCAACATCCGAGCCCAGAATAATTCCGCTTTTCAAGTCCTTCGGTTGCGGATATCCCAGATAAATATTTTCTTTGAGCCGAGTGGCTTTTATATGCCTGTCGAGTTCAATTCCCTGGCAGATGGTTCCGGTAACAAATTTGTCCCTCATTAACATCAGTTCACCCTGAATAACCGGACTTATTTGAATTTTATTTCCAAAAGAATCCATCTCAGGTAAGATATTTTGCCAGTTCTTGATTGGCTGGAGGTTTTGCTGATAAATTTTAATTTCAGAATGCAAACCAATAATTCGATTTGTGATATCGTGTTCCATTCCGTTCATAACCGACATCACCACAATTAAAGCAAAAACCCCCAGGAAAATTCCGATTATTGAGATGATATTCCCAAAAGAGATGCTTTTGTGACCTTCCGATTTTAGATATTTTAAAGCAATATGCCAGATATACATTTAATTATTTATTATCTTTTTCACCTGTTGTAAAATCTCGTGAAAATCATGAAAATAGCTATCAGCTCTTTTAATAGTTTGCTTTTTTGCCTTTTTTGCTGGATTGTCTTCAATAACGAAGACCTTCATACCAGCGGATTTGGCTGCCTGCACCCCTACGAACACATCTTCAATTACAAGACAATTTTCGGAATTTACTCCCAATTCAGATGCTGCCTTTAAAAATATATCGGGAAATGGTTTACCTTTGATTTCCTTGCATCCGATTACAAGAATATCAAAAAAATGTAGAATCTTATTTGCCTTTAATACTTTTTTTGTAAGGATTTGCGAATTGCTTGTTCCTACACCCATCTTTATATTTTTTTCTTTTAAGAATTTTAGAAATTCTCTTACACCTGGTTTTAACTGAATATCATTTTCATAATGCCATCTAACCATTTCTGTCCATTCATTCATGATGGTTTCCAGAGAATCGGGTAGATTGAATTTTTGTTTGAAGTATTCCGCTACCTCGATAAAGCTGTTGCCTGCCTTAATATCTTCAAATAAGTTATGCGGTGGATCAATTCCCCGTCTCCCCAAATATTCAGAATCAACATGTTCCCAAATCCCCATCGAATCGATTAATGTCCCATCAAGGTCGAAAATTACAGCCTGTAAATTCATTTATATCGTCCTTAAGTCAAGCCCATTAAAAATGTACTTAACTCAAAGGCTCATTATATGCTTTGCAATTTTTCCCGCACTTTTGCGCTGACCATATCCATTACCCAAACAACGAAAGCAATCAGCCAAATGAGAAGTCCGACATTATGCCATCTGAGAAGTTGCTGATTTTGTAGAAGCAGAAAACCTATTCCACCTCCGCCGACAAAGCCCACAATGGTTGCCATACGAACATTAATATCCCAGCGGTAGATTGTAAAGGCAAGATATGGAGATATGATTTGAGGAATTACGGCATACAGCCAGACTTGTAATGTATTCGCACCAGTGGCTTTCATTGCTTCGATAGGACCGGAATCAATATTTTCTATCTGCTCAGAATAAAGTTTAGTTAGAGCTGCCATAGAATGAATCATCAAAGCAAGCATTCCTGCGAAAGGTCCGATACCAACCCAAACGCAGAAAATAATCGCCCAGACAATTGCTTCTATGGAGCGAAAAATTGTGGCAATTGTCCGCACTGCGAGGTAAACAGTATTTCCGATGAAATTTTTGGGCATAAGATTTCGGGCTGCGATAAAACTGAGAACAAATGCAAACGGAATAGCAAAAACAGTGGCGAGCAAAGCAAGGAATATCGTTTCCGCCAGAGCAGCTAATGCTTGATCGAGAAGTTTGGTATTTCTGACAGCATATTTGTTGATAATGCTCTTATATTTTTCTATTTCGAATTCCCCGATTTTCCCCTCCAACTCAACTGAAAAATCATACGGGTTTGTAAATCTTTTGCCGATTAGTATTTTTGTAGCATTGATTATTGGAAGCGTGATATTTCCAATTTGTTGAATGTTTATAAAGTCATCATTATTGATTACTACTTCCGTACCTTTCTCTGCATATTTTAGAAATATGGATTTAAACTCGTCAAAACCAGATTTTCCGACTCTAAGTCCCAATTTTTTAAAAAAAACATTCCTGGTCGCAAATTTTTTATATTTTATCTTTTCGCATTCGGCGATTATATTTTCAGGTAGATTATGTTCTTTGTATTGTTTGAGAGATTTTTCTGTTAATTGATACCCAATTATACTGGGGTCAAATATCCCGGATGCGATTCCTTTTGCGTTTTTGAATTGAGTAAAAAATTTATAAGGCTTAACTTCTACGATATTCCAGCCCACGACAAAAGTTAATACAAGAGCGACAATAACAAACCAGCCCCAAAAACATTTTTTCCACTTTTTTTTGGTTTTTTTGGACCCAAAGAAAATTTTTCTTCCGATTGAGTCCCCGATTAAGAAGAAAAGAAAACTTACAATCAAAGCTATGAGACCGACATAAATTAATGGAAAAGTAATCTGAAACCATTTATGCATTAGAAAATAAAGACTACTGAAAAAATAGATCCAGAAAAGAAGATCTGCGACAAAACCTTGTAAGATGCCTTTCAATTTATTTTTATTTTTCATCGGATTTCCACCTCTTCTGCATCTTCACCATAGATTTGTTTGAATTTTTTATCATCTATTTCAGCGGGTGTTCCGTCAAAGACGAATTTGCCATCTTTTAATGCTACAACTCTGGTTCCGTATTTTCTTGCTAAACTCAAAAAGTGGAGAGAGCATACAATCGTTATTTTGTCTTTCTTATTCAGGATGCCGAGATATCTCATAACCGTATCAGCAGTAGCCGGATCCAGACTTGCTACTGGTTCGTCTGCCAGAATAAGTTTGGGATTTTGCATCAAAGCTCGGGAAATGGCAACGCGTTGTTGTTGTCCACCGCTAAGATTTCTCACTGTTTTATTTTCAAAACCCGCCAGACCAACTCTGTTGATATCCGCAAGAGCTTCGTTTACAATTTTTTTATCAAATTTTGGGAATATTGATTTTAGGGTGGAGAAATATCCCAATCTGCCGGCCAGGACATTAGTGAGTACAGAAAGATTCTTGATCAGGTTGAATTGCTGGAATATCATACCGATTTCCCGCCGCGCATGTCGCAAACTTTCACCTTTTAATGATCGGATTTCTTCATTGTCGAAAAATATCTTTCCGGAAGTCGGTTCTATTAAACGATTGATACACCGTAGAAGGGTGGATTTGCCTGACCCGGATAATCCGAGCAGAACCAGAAATTCCCCTTCTCTAACCTTCATGTCGATCCCTTTCAGAGCATGGGTTCCACCTTCGTAATGCTTGTGTAATCCCCTGGTTTCGAGTAAATATTCCATCTATTTTTCCATTCTATTTAATAAATCTTTCTGTACTAACATTTAGGTTTTTTAAAGTATTTCGAACGATATCGTAATCAGCATCTCGGGCTGGAACAAAACCATCGATATCATAATTTTTTTGGAAGATATTTTTTCCTTTATCCGTTTGAGCAATTTCTATTAAACCAGTTACTATTTTCTGTTTGATTTCATTCGAAAGATTTTTAGTGAAAGTTACTGTGTCATTCGGAATCCAGTCTGTGTATGCGAAGATTTTCACTTTTTCCACTACATCTGGATAGGTGTTCAGGACATGCATTCTTGCGTCATGAATTTCGTCTCCCCGTTTTGGCGACCAAAATGTACATGCCACATCTGCCGTGCCTTGATAAACTGCGATAATGGCCTGGGGATGACCGCCAGCGAAAAAGGTTTTTGCCGGGTATATGCCCTTTTCCTTTAAAATTGCAGAAGGATAGATATATCCGGAAGTAGAAGCCGCATCTGTGTAGGCAACTATTTTACCCTCTATCTCCTGTAAAGAATCAATTCTGCTATCTGCACGGGCAAGAAATTGTCCGCGATATTTTTGTAAACCATTTCTGATGGTTGTCAATCCCACCTGTGCATCATATAATTCGTTTGCCAGAATATATGCAAATGGGGGAAGCCAGGCAATGTCGGCTTCATTTGTGCCCATTGCTTCAATAACAGCGGCATAACTGACTGGGACTGCAATATGGAAGTAAAACCCGGTTTCTTCATGAAGCATTTCGGCAATTCTTTTTCCATCAGAAAGGATTTTTCCAGTTTCTACAGAAGGAACAAAATACATTTTTAGAGGATTTGCTTTTGAGCCAAGAGGTGATTTCTTCTGACACGAAATTAGAAAAAGTAAAAGTACCAAAAAAATATTTGTATAATTAATACTTTGAATTTTCATAGATAAGTTATACTTTTTTATTTTATAAATTCTTCTGCCCTGGCATTCAGGCTTTTTAATGCTTGTCTAACCATTTTGTAATCAGCATCAGTAGATTTTACAAAACCGTCGATATCATAAAGATCTTTGAGAACTTTTTTACCCTTCTTTGTTTTTGAAATATCGATAAGAGTCTGGATTATCTTGTTTTTCATTTCTGGGGGAAATCCTCTTCGGAAAGTTACTGTGTCATTTGGAATCCAATCTGTGAAGCCAATAATTTTTACTTTATCGAGCACATCGGGATAGGTTTCCAAAACGCTTATTCGGGCATCATTCGGTTCCTCATCATCAGACGGTGACCAGAAAGTGCAGCCCACATCAGCAGTTCCTTTATAAACCGATATGACAACTTGAGGGTGTCCACCTGCAAAGAAAGTTCTTTTTGGTTCAATGTTTTTTTGTTTAAGAACTGCTGTGGGATAAATATAGCCTGAGGCAGAGGCAGCATCTGTAAACGCAATTACCTTACCATCGATGTCTGCGATAGAATCTATTTTGCTATCATCACGAGCAACGAATTGTCCTCGATATCTATTTTGACCACCGCGAATTGTTGTTAAACCGACCTCTGCTCCATATTTCTCGTTTGCCAGAATATAAGCAAAGGTTGCTAACCAGGCGATATCAGTTTCTTTTGTACCCATCGCTTCGATAACAGAAGCATAGCTGGTAGGTACAGCTACATCAAAATAATATCCGGTTTCCTCATGGATCAGATCTGCAATCTTTTGACCGTCGGCCAGAACTTTTCCTGCTTCCATTGACGGCACAAAATACATCTTTATAGGATTTGATTTCGAACCTAACAAACCTTTTTTCCCACAGCCCAAAATAGCTAATAGAATAATTAGTAATAATACCCAATATTTTCGAAAAATCATAATTAACTCCTTAACCTAATATTATTCGCTAAAATTTTTTTCTTCATATCTTTGTCAAACTATTTAATATGACTCATTATCCATACCATATTTTTTCTCATAAAATTATTTTATAGGTTGCTATGATTTTTCACTAAAGTTGTAATTTCATAATGAATAGAAAACCAACGCAAAGAAGCCCTGCTTAAATCCCAGTTCACCCTCTTAAATAAAAAAAAGGATTTAACAGGAAAAGTGGGGTATTAGTGCAAGCAAAAGACAGAACAAAGTTCGTAAAATGCTGACCAGTGCCCGAGTGAAGTTGTGAGCCAAAGTGGTTTCATTGATAAGTGATGGGCCCAAGAGGGATCGAACCTCTCACCGCCCGGTTATGAGCCGGGAGCTCTACCAGATGAGCTATGGGCCCGTATGTTCATCCTAAATTCAGT
>AGBJ01000089.1_pt1 | contig 10527 bp, 7 predicted proteins | sample 768721 | NCBI WGS metagenome assembly AGBJ01 (sample SAMN00779238, study PRJNA67915) | hypersaline lake metagenome
ACACTAAACAGAGTACAGCCATAAAGTAACATTTTCGAAAGATAAGCCTAAGATTCATCCTGTTAAATCCCGCAGGGAATCAGAATGTGTCAGGATTATTTAACAGGGTAAACACTAAAAAAAACGATTTTCGCAAGATAGATATTTGTTATAGATACAATAAGTCTTGGTGTTCATCAGCTCAATCAGTGCTTGCACACTTGAATGCTTTATTTTTTATATTCAACTGGGATTAATCTGTGTCGAATCTTTCTATTTCTAATAAAATATTAATTTATTCCAATTTTTGCCGTATTTCAGTAGCGTAACTGCCTGCAGGAAAGGACTTTAAATAATCTTTGTAATACACTTCTGCCCGAAATTGATTTTCCAGAAAATAATAGCAATCCCCTATTTGTTTTTGAATAAATTCTTTTTCTCCAGATATTCCTTCTTCCGATATTTTTAGAGAATCTGTTTCTGTTTTCCCGCTAAGATCCATTTTTTCTAAATCGAGATAAATTTTTAACGCTTTTTCATAATAGAAATTATCAAAATAATAATTTGCTAGAGAAAGTTTTATGAAACTGCTGTTTGAATTGTCTTTAATAACTTGTAAAAGGGCTTTGTAAGATGATTCTAATCTTTTTATATCCAAACCCTCGAGTTTCTGAAGAAAATGGATCAAATAAATTTTTAAAGAATCATTTGCGGATTTCAGTTTAATGTTTTTTAGAAAAAAATGTAAAGAGACCAAATCGTTAAAATATTCATTGCGATAATTTTCTTTTATAAATTTTTTAAATAACGAATCGGATTTCGCATATTGTTCCGAAAAAACAGAGGCCTGATAAAGTTTATATTTTGATTGAAGAAAAAATGTATTATCCTTATTATTTTTCTGGATGATATTCTCGTAAATTTCTATTGCCTTCTTATATTTTTTCTCAAATAAAAAGCAATCAGCGAGGAATATATCAAGTTTTACATCATATTTTTTTCTAATCGGAAGGTTCCGTGCTTTCATAATATATTTTCTCGCCTCAGAGGGTGAATTATTGATATGATATTCAATTCGGGACAGCTGAATATAAGTCTCAAAAAGAGTAAAATTGGTTTGATAAGTTTTAGTTGAGAGAATTTTTGCCTGGCTTAAAACAGATGAATAATATTCCCTCGCTTTCTGATATCTGTGAGTTTTATAGTACAAATCACCGACTTTTTTATAGATTTCAAATTTGACAGTGTTGTTGATCTTATCATTCTGGAGAACTTCCAGGTAAGTAGTGATGCCTAAATTAAAATTGTGGTTTTTAAGGCAAATAGAAGCGAATTGAAGCATTGATTTTACACCGAGAGATTGGTAAATCTCAAATGCGTCCTCATATTTTTTATAAGAAAGATAAATTTTACCAAGAAGTTTTTTGTACAAATTCTGTTTTGAATCCCCTACTCTTTCCTTTATTGCATCAATGACGATCTTGTTTTCACATTCAAGTTTTTCCAAGTAATATTTTACATATCTTAGGGACTTTAAGTTTAAAATATTCAAATATTCTTTGATAGCATTTTCATAATCCATCTGAAGTTTATATATTCCGGCTAACTCCCTGGCATACAGTTTATTATTGCCTGATATCTCCCGAACAGTCTTGTAAAAATCCACTGCTTTTTCAAAGAGATGCTCCCTCGCATAAATCTGAGCGATTTGATTATAAATTGAATAACCTTTTTTATTCAAATCAATAAGTTTTTCTACCTCTTTGTCTGCTTTAACTTGATTATTCTTCTTTAAATATAATCTGATTTTTGCCTGATATAAATAACTTTTACTTAAATAACTCCTCTCTTGTTCCAGAAGATTTTCCAGTTTATTATATTTTTTGTATCAAAATAAAAGTTTATGAAGGACTTAACAACTTTATCATTGTGAGGATATTTTTTAAGTAAATTTTTGTAGATTAATTCTGCTTTATCAAACTTTTTATAGCGCAGGTAATTGTTAGCTCGTTTGAGCTGGATATTAATCATTTGCTCATCCGAGTAAGCAGACAACGGATTTGTGAGGAGGACGAATCCCACCAGTAGGAAAATAAAAATTTTACATTTATTCTTCATTTTGAATTTTTTCCAGATATTTTTTTATTAGATTATGATATTTTTCGGGATAATTTTCATTAATAAATTTTAGCACATCTTTTACTTTTATAGAATGAATGTCAAGTCGGAGAGAGTCGGAGTTTGATCAAACATCTGCTTTGGAATTTCTGCTTTTCTTTTTCTGCTGAAATCACGTTTATGAATTGAGCGCTGTGCATCGAGCAGACGTGAGAGGATATGCTGTTGTTTTTCAAGCAATTTTTTATCGATCTCTCCCCTATTGAGTTTTTCTATCACTTCTTTGATTTCATCTTTTAGTGATTTCAAATTTCCCATAAGTTTTTCTGCGTCCGGAAAATCCCGCAGGATTCGCTCCAGATTTTCTTTGATGCGCTGTTCGTTTCCAGCCAGCCTATCTACCATTCTTTTTTGCTGAGCTGAAAGCCCTTTTCCTTGAGAAAGCTGTTGCATCATTTGTTCAAAAAGTGCCTGGGTGAGCATATTCAAAGAACTTTGCCCTTTTGACATCTGCTGGAGTTGTTTGAGCAGTTGTTGCATACCTCCTCCACCTTGTTGACCACCACCTTGTGATTCGAGAAGATCAAGGATCAATTTGTTTGTGCCGGTAAATATCTTTTTCTTGTCATTTTGAATATTATAGGTTCGTCGCCTCCGCATCTGATGGAACATATAGTCGAAATTATTGTAAAGTTCCGCAGCATCACGAGAAAAACTCGGGCTTAAAGTCAATAAAATAAGCGGGTTTTTTAAAAGATTATTAATGGAATTCTTAATCCCATCATACATTGCAATTTCTTGATCCACTACATCAAAGTTTTTATATTCCGAGTCCAGAATTTTCTCCTGGGTTTTTGAATAATATAGGAGAGCGAAGATGGTTTTTTCAATTAACTTCTGGAATTGCATTTGCATCATTCCCTGCATCATTTTCTGGGCTTTTTGGAGAGAATTGGTAAGTTGAGAAAAGGATTTTTGCAATGATTGTTGAGTTTCCGATAAATTCTGAGAATTATTTTTTTGCATTTGCTGAAATGAAGTATTCAGGTTCTGGGATATTTTATTTTTCATTGCCTGTTCCAAAGCCTTTTCCAGTTGTTCTGCAGTTTTATTCTCTTGGCTTTTTTTCAGGTCTTCAATTTGTTTTTCCATCTCTTCTTTTAGTTTTTCAAATTTATCTGCAATATCTTTTTGTTTTTGACTCAAATCATCCAGTTGCGAATTACTCTTCATTCGTTCTTCAGTTTGTTTATTCAAATTTTTTTGCATTTTTTCCAGTTCTTGTGCTTGCTGCACGATTTTTTGCATATTTTGTTCTTGCTGAATTTTTTTGAGCAATTTCAAGGTATTATCGAGCTTTTTCAGAAAATCTTCCTGAAACGACTTGAGATTATTCAGGGCTTGTTTCATCTGTTCTTTGGTTACATTTTGCAAGGATTTTTGCATTTCTTTAATCGCATTTTTTAACTCAGGTGTGGAAATTTCTTCCATAATATCTTGAATTTTCTTCAATTTTTCCAGAGTCTCTTTTGACACAGCTCGATTTTTTTCTAATTGCTCGATAAATTTTTTGTAATTTTTTGCTGTTTTTTCGGAAAGCTCAGCCATCTCTTTTTGTTTTTTAAGAGTTTCCTTAAGTTCCTCCTTTTGCTCCCAGTCCAATTCTTCCTTTTTCAAATATTTTCTCCGCAGGTCATCAAATTTCTTCTTATTCTTCTCTGCCTCTTTAAAGGTTTCTGAAAGATTGTCATAATTATTTTCCTGCTGATTTTGGATTTCCTCATAAAGCTCCTCAATGGAAGGGAATTTTAAAAGGTAAATTCGCGATTTGGCAGATTGTTTTTGGGGAATTGTACAGTTTCAAAAACTTTGAGATAATACATTATCACATCACCTGGCAGGAGCTGCTGGTCGTTCAAGTCAAAGATATAATTCTGTTTTAGATTGGTTCTATTAATATCCGTTTTCTGGCTGATTGTTTTATGAATATATTCCTGCTTATTTTTCTTATAAATAATTTGCAATTCCGATATTCCGAAATCATCGGAAGCATTGTAACTTATTTCTTGTTTCAGGTTTTGGGCTAATATTCTATCTTCTGCTGGGGAAGTAATTTCTATCTGTGGTGGTAAATCATCTTCAGCGTAAATGGTCCGCTCGATGAAACGGTTCTTATTTCCCAAAATATCTTTCAAATAAAAATGATACGAGGTGCTTTTTTTTACAATAAAATCAAGATACAATTTTTTCTCAACCAGGTTTTTTAATTCCTTTGTTTCTCCATCAGAAAAAATTATACGCGCCTTGCTCACTTGATTATTTGTTTTCAGAACAAATTTGAGCTTTGTTCCTTTAAGAGCGAATATATTTCCGGATGCATCTTCTTCAATTTTATCCGGTAATTTCGTATAATCTGGAAAATCGTAGTAGATTGTAAGATTGTTTATTGCCGGTTTTTCCAGAACCTCGATGCAAAAAGTATCTGAGCTAGCATACTGATTTTCTGCAAAATATTGAATACTGTCATCAATATTGTAAAGTAGATAATACGGTTTGTCTAAATTAACTGTTTTTGTTCGCAGATTTTTTATGTAGGAAAATTTATATTGCAAATCAGCATAATAATTTTTTATCTCTATTTTTTGATTATCTCCTTTTAAAATTACCGTATTTCCAGGTGAAAGTTCGATATGAGAATCATATTGCGGTTTGAAATTTTTTATATTTGCAAGGGATTTATAAGCCATCCTTATCTGTGAAGGAAAGATGATACCATAACTTGCTGATATTACAGTTATTATAATAAATATTTTTACAGAATTGAAAAAAGGTTTTGGTGAAAAATTGTTTGAAAAGCGAATGTGCTTTGCTATTTCATTTGCTTTTTCTATGGCAGCGTTAGTTATTTCACTTGAGTAAAATGGTTTGTTTTCAAGATTGTCTTCCAATTCCAGTGCAGAAAATAATATTTCATTCTGCTTTGCATCAATATCAGTAAGATTTCCAGCAATGTACTTTATGGAATGATAAGATGTAGCTATTCGAAAAATAATGTAAAGAGTAATTAAAATTATGATAATCTTAAAAATCAGGCAGATTGTTGAGAGAGTATCATAATTATCTATGAAGAAATTTGAGACAAATGTATATGATAAAAAGAGAATTAGAATAATACCAATGAAAAGCAAAAGATTCTCAAATGTCTTTTGCAGGAAAAATTTGTTACGAATATGTACTAATTTTTTTTTATAAAAATTCATAAATTTCTCATAATTTTAAATATTACTCTGGATTTTGTGTTCTTTAAGATTATCAAATGGAGCCACCAGCGAGAGTTGAACTCACGACCTACTGATTACGAATCAGTTGCTCTACCACTGAGCTATGGTGGCTATGTTCTGGAATTGTTTAAATTTCGGGGAAATTTAGTGTCAAGCTTTGGGGGAAAATGTAATTTTTCCATGCTGCGCTATCCATTTTTTTTCAACAATTAATTGACAAAAAAACTTAGTTTGTTAATTTTTGTATTGTAAACAGATTTTTGAAATATACATACGGGGGTGACTGGTTTCGACAGGGATTCAGGAGCTGGATAAGCATATCGGTGAGTTTACCTAATCCGTTATCGATGGTGATACCAAATATAAACGCAGATGAAAATCTAGCATTAGCTGCTTAAAAAACAAGTAGCTCATTTGTCTTGATGTTGCCATTTGCATCTTTACAAATGCCGATTAAAATGGCTTTGATAGCGTGATGTTTATAAGCGAGATCGAGAACTCATAGACTGGTCCGATGCTTTTTTGTTATTAGTGGTTCATCGGATGAGAAAATACAAATAACTAAATATGTAGAAAATCCAGTAGCCGTTTCTCTGGACGCGGGTTCAATTCCCGCCACCTCCACCAGTCTTCTTTTTGAGCGGAGCGATAAAAGGAAGACTGCAACGGCGTAGTCAGAGACGGAGCCGTGCTTTTATTTTAAACAAGATATTTTTACTCAAATAACAGAAGAGTTTATAAAAAATTTAATTAACCGTAAAAACGGTTTTTTTCTATCTTATTGATACGAACCAACTTCGGGTGTTAAATCATCAAACAAATTAGGGTGCCCTCAATTTTCTATTAGACCAATTTTTCTATATTTACCGAATCGATTTTTTCTTTTGGAATATATTTTTCTGCCAGTTTATGATATAAACCACTTTCCAAAATAAAATTCACCAGTTTCTTATCTATCTCATTATTTTTTGCCATTTCAGAGAGAATTTCAATAACCTTTGATAATTTTTTTCTTTTTTTGTATTGACGTTTACTTACCAGAGCTTCAAAGATATCTGAAATTGCGATAATTCGGGCTGGAAGAGGAATTTTTTCTTCAGTAAACCCAAACGGATAACCGCTTCCATTCAATTTTTCATGATGAGAACTTGCATATACTGGGACATTTTTATATTTTTTGGGAAAAGACAGAGATGAAAGCATCTCCCAGGTAACATTTGCATGGCTTTGTATTTTTGAATATTCTGCATCTGTCAAAGTTCCCCTTTTTATTAATAGATTTTCAAGTTCATCACTGGTTACTAAAAAGTATTCTTTATTACAATCGCTAAAACGAAAATCAGTAATCTTTTTCAACCTTTCTGCATCTTTTTGGGTGAGAAATTCTCGCCCAAAATTCTTTTCTTTGAGAAAACTCAAATCATACTGCAAATTTTTTTGAAGTTCTTTTAATTCCAGAATTTCAGATTCTGAATCATTTTCATTTTCTAATTTCATTATCTCTTTTTCGAGAATAACAAAAATAATTTCAAATCGTAACTTGACAACTTCAATTCTATCTACGATAGTTTCAAGTTTTGTTGATTTATTCATAACCTTCTCTGGTATTATAATTTTTCCTATATCGTGCATCCAACCTGAAACTGAAATCTCCTTTTTTTCATCTTCATTAAAATTAATATCTTTGAAATAACCATTATCTGCTTCATTGATAGCATCGGCTATAATATTTGTTATCTCTGCTACTTGTGTAATGTGATTGGAAGTATCTTTTGACTTGATATCCAAAGCTTTTCCGATGGATTTGATAAATTGAAAAAGTAGCTGTTCGAATGATTCTACAAGTTTTCGATTTGTTAATGTAATTGCTGCCTGGGAAGCTAATGAATTTAGCATCAATAAATGATCTTTAGAGAATGGAATTATCTCCTTATCGTCATCCGTCATAGCATTAATCAATTGAATAATTCCAATAATTTCATCCTCATGATTTTTCATTGGAACTGCTAGCATAGATTTGGAATGATAATTGTTTTTATCATCGAAATCTTGTGTTCCCCGATTATTAAACAATTTCTGGTCGTAAACATCTTCAATTTGTTGTAATTCTTTTGTATGATAAACATATGTTACAAGATGCTTCATTTGTTTGCAGTTATTTTCTGTATATAAGGGGATTTTAGACCAATGAATCTTATCATTTCTACTCTCCAGTTTGATATTTAAACTTCTATTAAAGACAATTTTAAATTCAAGAAATTTTTTATCTGGAGTTACCGAATAAATCGTTGCCCCATCTGCATTTGTATAATCTATTGCAGTATGCAATATTATCCCGAAAATCTCATCAATATTTTTTTGGGAAGATAAGATACTTCCAATTTTCATTAATTGGACTATATTTTTTCTTTGCTTATTTATATTCTTTTGAAGTTCTTTTCTTTCTCTCGATAAAGTTTGTGAACTATGTTTTGTAGAACTCATCATTTTTCTCCTAACTCTGATAAAACAAAAATAAAATAAGTAACGAACAATATCAAATAAATAATCTCCATGTTTGTTATTGTTAGTTTTGTTTAACCCGTTGAATCTTTTGTATTATTCAACTGGGGTTAGTTGCTTAATAATTTTCTGCTAACAAAGAACAGAATTTGATAATTAGGTAACTAATCTGGAATATCAATTTTATTTTGGTTTCTCATCTTTTTTCTCGTTATAAATTACCACGCAATTTTTTCCTCGCTTCTTTCCTTCATAAAGAGCTTCATCAGCCTGGTTGATACAATTATCAATGTTCATTACATTATCATAAATACTTACGCCAAATGTCATGGAGTTGTTAACTGTAATTTTATCATTTTGAAAAGGTTTCGCTTCAATTTTCTTCCTGATTCTTTCACAGATAAGTTTTGCTTCTTTCAGTTCTGTTCTTGGAAGCAGAATCATAAATTCTTCACCACCCCATCGTCCGATAATATCCTGTTTACGAATTGTACTACTCATCAACGAGGTGATATATTTTAAAACTTCATCACCGATAAGGTGACCATATTTGTCGTTAACTGATTTAAAACCATCAATGTCTGAAATAACTAATGAAAAGGGATTCTTATATCTTTCGAATAGATTAATTTCATATTTAATTTTTCTAAAATATCCCATCTGGAAGAAATTTTTGTAAGATGATCCATTCTGGCGAGAAAATCCATTTTTTGATAAGCTTGTCGCAGTTTTTTTTCCGATTTTTTTCTTTTGGTAATATTACGCAGGATACCTATGGTATGCCATTTATCTTCCAATTTTATGCTTGATAAAGATAATTCAACCGGAATTCTTATGCCATCTTTTTTGATTGCAATTAATTCGGTAATTTGTCCAATCAAATCACCCTGTCCTGTTTTAGAAAATTTTGAAAAACCACTTTTGAATGTATCTTCTTCGTCTTTCTCAAGAATAAATTTATAAATTTTTTTACCAAGTATTTCATCTTTTCGGAATCCGAATATTTTCTCCGAAGCATCATTCCAAAAAGTAATTCTAAATTTATTATCTATCATAAAAATTGCGTCTTGAGTAGAAGAACTGAGTGCTAGGAATTTATTTTGCTCCTCTTTCATCTTTTTTTTGATTAAAATATTTTTTCCCATAGTTTCTAACACGGGATAAATTTTCCTTTCTTTCAAAGGTTTCATGATAAATTTATCCACACAAAGATCTATCGCTTGAAATAAATAATCAGTATCATCATAGGCAGTTACAATAATTACATTGACATCTTTTGAAATGTTTCTTATTCTTTTTAACATTTCTAAGCCGCTCATACGGGGCATTTTAATATCAGTAATAACCAAATCAGGTTTTTTCTCTTTATATTTCTCCAATCCTTCTAAACCGTTTGAAGCGAAGTAAACTTTTCTAACTTTATTCTCTATAATCTTTATCACTGATTGCTGAATTAGCTGTTGGTCCTCAACGTATAATACAGAAATATTTAATTTTTTCATTAGTACTCTTTCCTTAAATAAATATTACTCAACATTACTTTTGTCTGATTCTTGTAAATATTTTTAAAAATTATTTGAATAATATTGGTTAATATTGCTTACTTCTATTTTTTAAATAATCATTTCTCAATTGACCACAAGCCGCATTGATATCTGTTCCCATTTTTCTACGAATTGTAGCCTCAACCCCTTTTTTATGCAAAATACTTTGAAATTTTTTTATCGATTTCATCGATGAAGTTTTATATTTAGTTTCTTTAATCGGATTTAAGCAAATTAGATTTACATGTGTAAGAATGTCAGTAAGAATGCTTGCGAGTTTTTCTGCATCTTCTCTGGAGTCGTTCAAACCTTTTATCATTGCATACTCAAAAGAGATTCTTCGATTTGTTGACTTCAAATAATTTCTGCATGCCTGTAAAATCACCTTTATCGAATATTTCGTGGCAAGAGGTACAATCTTTCTTCTTTTATCATCAAATGCTGAGTGCAAGGAAATTGATAAAGTTATGGGAATGCTTTCATTAGCAAGTTGAACTATTTTTTCAGGAATTCCAACTGTCGAAAGAGTGATGTGTCTGAAACCAAAATTTTGCCCTTTTTTAGAATGAATTAATTTCAGAAATTTTATCACATTATCATAATTATCCAGAGGTTCACCGATGCCCATCAAAACTATGTTCGAAACTTTTATATTCATATCTTTCTGCACCTGATAAACCTGATCAAGCATTTCTGAGGAAGTAAGATTGCGGATTAATCCACCTTTTGTTGAAGCACAAAATGAGCATCCCATTCTACAGCCAACCTGGGTAGAAAGACATTGAGAATAACCATGTTGATATCTCATCAAAACGCTTTCAATAATATTTTTATCAGACAGTAAAAGTAAATATTTTTTTGTTACATCTATCCCCGAATCAAATCTGTGCAACAATTTTACATTTCGAATGTAATACTTTTCTGATAACTGATTACGGAGATTTTTGGGAAAAACTGTAATATCCTCGAAAGTATCAATGAGATTTTTGTGAATTGAATGAAATAACTGCTCTCCTCGAAAAGATTTCTCATTTAATCGAGAAAAAAGCAGTTTTAACTCTTCTGTTGAATATGATTTTATATCGATTTTTTTCACTTTCATA
>AGBJ01000090.1_pt1 | contig 10525 bp, 9 predicted proteins | sample 768721 | NCBI WGS metagenome assembly AGBJ01 (sample SAMN00779238, study PRJNA67915) | hypersaline lake metagenome
ATATTTTTACTAATACTTCTTTCACATCGCTGTAGGTTTTGCTTTGACAGAGGATTTCTATTTTATGGGTCGGTATCTCTTCTGTCACCAGGATAACAGAAAGGTCATAAGGTGTGATCCCCAGTTTGGAACGCACTTCTACTTCTTTACTAAAGGCAGGAGGGGCATAGATAAGTTCCGTCACGGTTTGATAGTCAGTGTCGGCTAACGCATTGTAGGTCTTTAGCGTGATGAAACGTACTTCGTCACGGTTCATATGGTGCACATCACCAATACTGTACTCTATTTTACCTCTGGTATATTCACCTCTGAGTGTAGAGTAGGGGAGGAAGTGTGCAGGACGGACCTCTTTACGAACACGCAAAAGCCCCATCGTCAAACGCCAGTTTAAAAAGCGCTGTTTGATGATCTTATGAGGTATGTTCTCTTCTTCCATCTGCCAGCGTTTCTCATACATTTCAATGCGCTCTTCTATAGACTCTGGTTGTACTTGCCCTGAAATTGGTACAAAGAGTTCATCCGCAAGTTTTGACTGCTGATCGCGTTGTATATTCAGTCCGAACATGCACCCGCAGTAGTCTTGTCGGTAGAGCGCATCTTCTTTGGCTATGATATTTTGCTCTTGTGTCCCTGAAGCTTTTCTGTAGTCAGGTGCCACAAAAGAGATACCTTCGCGTTGGGCAAGTGCATCACCGGCTGTCTGTAATTGTTTGAGTGATTTTTTAGGGCTTGTGAGCAGAGTGGAGGTGAAACTTGTTTCTCCTATTTCACTGGCTTTTTTTGCAGATATTTCAAAACGCCGGTCAAAGCAGACACCGCAACGCGAGCCTTTTTCAGGTTCATGCTCTAAGCCGCGTACTGCTTCAAGCCAGTTCTCTACATCATACTCACCCTCCAGTAGCTCAATACCCAGCATTTTACAGCTGCGTTTTACATCGAGAAGTCGCAAATAGTACTCTGAATAGGGATGAATGTTCGGGTCATAAAAAAACCCTGTCAATTTTTCTTCCGGATACTCTGCTTGCAGTTTTTGTAAAAAGTAGTGGCTGTCTACTGAACAGCAAATATGTACTAGCATATTGCCTCATTTTGAGACAAAGTGCATAGTAGATAGTGAATAGTGAATAGTTTCATCGTATGTTATTCCATTATAATTTTCGCGACATTTTCGGAACTTCCGTGAGAAAGGTAGCGCTTTAACTCTTCTGCTTTTTGAGCGAAGATCTCTCGGTCGGTATTGTAGTACTCTTTGAGCAGGTTGTCAACTGTGACCTCTTCCTGGAGTATTTCGTTGTGCAGAGTGGTATGGTTGTAGTGTGTCAGGATGATATTTGCCAAACCTACCTGTTTAATACCAAGCAGTTTGGTACCGATAAAGAAGTCTACTTTTTTGGCGATATACGCTAAGGTAAATGGTGTACCGATGAGCGCTGCTTCCAGTGTGGCAGTACCGGAACAGATAAAGGCAAACTCTGCACGCCTGAGTGCTTCATGGGTATCACGTACCACTTCAAACTCCCGGTTTCCTTTATAGAGTCTAGCGATCTTATTTCTTGAAAATGAAGGGGGGATGACCAGTAAAGGCCTGATCTCCGGGAATTTTCTTCGTAACTCCAGGAAAATAGGCATAAGGCGTGTGATCTCGCTTTTACGGCTTCCTGGCATAAATGCGATACACCCCTTGGTCTCTTCTTCATTTCGATGCACATTGATCTCATCAAGCAGAGGGTGTCCTACATACTGCGCCTTGTCACTCTTATAATAGTCTATTTCAAACGGAAGTATGCCCAGCAGTTGGTCACAGTAGTGTTCCAGTTTCTGTACACGTTTGGGACGGCTGGCCCATACTTGCGGGAGAATGTAGTAAATGATCTCTTTCTCCGGGTATTTGGCTTTGAGCTTTTTTGCCAAAGGGAGGTTAAACCCCGAAGAGTCCATAAGCAGGACCTTATCTGCCTCTTTGGCAAGTTCTACCATTTCATCGGCGACTTTAAAGAACCAGCGTAGTTTCTTGATGGCATCTACGACACCCATGATCGCCATTTCACTAATGTCATACAGCGGTGTACCCTGTGCAATGTTTTTGTCGAAGATCCCTATAAGTTCCAAGCCCTCTGTATGTTTCAGCACTTCTTTCAGGTGAAGGTTGGAAGAGGGTTCAAGGGCAGAGACAAGAAGTTTCATGGTGTGGATTCCTAGGGTTGGTTTGAGTGTATTTTATCATATTTTTATCTGAGAGTATACTCAGTGTCCCTGAGTTACTCTTTAGCCGGTTTCCCCTCTAACGGCTTTGGATCTATGACGTTATAACCAGCATGACGTTCGATTGCTTGTACCTGCTGATCCTTCACTCTTTTCCCGCGCCAATAATAACCACCCATAGCACCCACAGTAGCACTGATCGCCAATAAACCGGCTGTCATCATCTGAGCAAAGACAAAGAGTGCTCCGACACCCAGCATTCCTGCAAAAGCTGCACCCACTTTAAAGTTCGCCTTGGCATGGGCTTTCGCCGACGCTTTTGCAATGTCTTTTTGCGCGGCTTTTACGACACGATCCTTTTCACGTTGGGCACTGGTACGCAGTTTATCACGTTCAGTGGCAAAATCATCTTTGACTTTAGTGACGGCATCTTTTCTGTGATGCCCGGCGATAGAAGTGAACCAAAAAGCAAGAATAAGCGCAATTAAAAGCAAGGGAATAGCCAAACGCAATACCTCTGTCAAACTTGACTCAACAGGAGTCAAAAATACCAAGAGGTAGGTTGCCGCCTGTGCCAGAACAATTCCAAAGAAAAATTTTAAAAGATTCACAGGGTGAACCAACCTGCTGCTAAAAATGCTGCAGAGGCAAGCAGCCCGCCAAAGAGTGCATAAGGCAGCTGTGTTCTTACGTGCTCTACATGATCGCAGCCTGCTGCCATGGAAGAAATGATGGTAGTATCTGATATAGGAGAGGAGTGGTCACCAAAGATACCGCCGGAGATCACTGCAGCGATGACCAAAGGTATATGCAGATCCATGGTCGCACCCAGCGCCAAACCGATAGGCATCATAATGGAAAAAGTCCCCCAACTGGTTCCGGTAGAAAAAGCTGTGATACTTGCCACTAAAAAGATGAGCAGCGGCATGAGTACAGGAGATATGTTCCCATGGAGCAGATGGGCAAGATACTTGGCTGTGCCAAGATCACCGATAACATCACCGATCAGCAATGCAAATATCATGATCATGCCTACGGGTATCATATCTGCAATACCATCATAGAGGCCTTTAAAATAGCTCTGGTGGGAAAGTGTTTTGAAAGGTACGAAATAAAGGTACATAAAGAGCAGGGTGACGATCACAGCATAATAGACAGAGGTAGAACCTGAACCTTTAAAAATATCCCCGTCTCCTGACAGATAGAGCCCTAAGGGGACCATAAGTACCATCACTGCAATCGGTAAAAGCATTCTATAAGGCGTGGCTTTTATATCTGCTTCATTTTCTCTTGGTGCATAAGTTACAGACACAGACTGTTTCATCGGTCCTATGTTGATATTTAAAAATATAACACCCAAGACTATCGCTAAAGTGAAGAGTGAATAGAAATTGTAAAGTATGGAGGAAAGTAGCAGAGAAACACCGTCTCCCGATATTACATGCGCATCAATAGCTGTAACGATAAGGCCCAAAAGCAGTGCACCCCATGCATTGAGTGGGATGAGTGAACAGATAGGTGCAGAAGTAGAGTCACAGATATAAGCCAACTTCTCTCTACTGACACCGTTTTTATCACAAAGCGGCTTGGCTACAGTACCTGCAACCAGTGCAGTGATCGATGACTCTATAAAGATCACTACACCGATGATGTAGGCAAGCAGCATGGCTCCCATGGAAGAGTCGATCCTCCTTGCTCTTTGGCTTAAAAATGCTACAAAACTATCGACTGCACCGGAAACTGTCAACAATCTGATAATAGCACCTACCAGCACGATAAAGAAAAGTGTTTTTGCTATCCATGCTTCAGAGAACAGTGCCACGATCCCATCAAACAGCGCGATAAAAGCATCTATCGGATTATAGGCGTTGAGTACCAAAAGACCAACAAATATACCGCCCAGCAGTGAAACGATCACATCTTTGGTTATAATAGCTAAAATGATTGTCAGCAACGGGATTGCTATTGATACTATTCCATATTCCATAACAAGGATTATAACATAATGAAATTATTCCTAACACTCTGTTTGACCCTGTTTTTCTCCTATGCTTCACCGCTATCTGCACCCAAACAACTTTTGGTCGTTACTACTGAAAACTGGTCGGCACCTACAGGAAGTTTGCAGCGTTACGAGAGGTCTGACCAAACCTGGAAAAAAGTAGGCACTCCCATAGCGATAAAACTAGGCAGAAACGGCCTAGGGTGGGGAATAGGATTGCATACCGTACCAAAAGACGCAAAGATCTTTAAAAAAGAGGGGGATGGCAAAGCCCCTGCAGGTATTTTCAGCCTCAAGCAAGCGTTTGGCTATAGTCCCCTAAAGATCAACTATCCCTATGAGGTCTACAAAGAGACAGATCACTGTGTCGATGATGTCCATTCGATCTATTACAACAAGATCGTCGACAGTACCAAGATCCAAAGGGACTATAAGAGTCATGAACGTATGAAGTTTTCCAAGGATTACTACAAGTATGGCATCGTAGTGGACCATAACGGCATTGAGGAGGGGGAAATCTCTAAAAAGGGTGCAGGCTCTTGTATATTTATACATATAAAGCAGATACCTACAGCCGGATGTACCGTGATGAGTGAAGAGGAGATCAAAGCAATACTTATATGGTTAGACCCGGCCGCCAATCCCCTTTTAGTACAGGGAACACAGAAAGAGATCGAAGGACTTCTCAGACAGGTACCATGAAATGCTGCTAAAAAACATACTCTACTTTTTACTGCTGTTCCTGCTTATATTCATGGTAGTGACAGCGCTGTATCATATCGTTTTATTTGTCTCATATGACTATGATCCCTACTATTTAGAGATCGATAGTTGCCTCGATCAAGGGAGAAGATGGGACCAGCAGTCCAATACCTGTCAATACTAACGACTCAAAGTTCTCTAATAGATACTATACTTCACATAAAAAATGATCTTCGTTTTTTTATTGGGCAGCGGATAATCTTTATAGGCAGTACGTATCACATCCAGGGTATTTTGGTCTAACGCTGCATAGCCAATACGGGTTTTCAGTCTAAGGTCAGAGATATCACCGTTTGGATGGAGGTAAAAAGAAACTACGTTGGTTCCCTGCTGCCTTGTACGTGCAGCAATTTCCGGATACCCGTTTCGTGTCAGGGTATTTTGTGTGATCCTGTGGATCGTACCTAAATTGTTTTTAATGTACTTTTTTTGCGTCTCAGTGAAGGTATTGAACTCTTCACCATAGAGTTTATGGATCATTCTTGCACCGTAACTCCCTGAAGATGAGGGTCGTTTGGTGACTTTTTCAGGGTACAGGGAAGTACCGGAACCCATCAGCGCATTGGCTAACGGATCGCTGGAACGTGTCGGTTTTCTGCTTGTTCTTTTTTGCTTTACGACACGTTTTTTTGCCACATGTTTTTTTCTTGTTTTTTTCACTTCTTCTTTGAGAGATTTTTTCGGTACCTCTTGTTTGACAAGCTTTTTTGCCGGCTTTGTGACATTGGTCTCTTCTGCACTCTTTTGTGCAAACACTTTTGTACGCTCATCTAGAAGCTTTTTTTTGATGGGTTCCTTTTTAGGTTCAGGTTCACTCTTTTTTTCAACGATAGGTTTTGGCACAGGTGGTGTCACTTTAGGTGGGGTGACCGGCGGTACAACTACTGAGGGTACACGTGATTGTGCTGCAGGGGGAAGCGTGATCTGCTGCAGATTCAGGCTTATTTGCTTATCTTGTGCAGGAGGAGGTACAAGAGTGAACTCTTCCCACGTTTTAGCAAATAGCCATAGTATCAGTAGATGTAACAATAAAGAGAGCAAAAATCCTTTCAGAGTTCTGATGATGCGCTCCTTGTACATAGCCCTAAGTGCCGTTATTGTATAATCCTTGCAATTATACATAATGAGGATTAATAACATGGCATATGACAAAAGTATAGCAGCATTTGAAGAAGCTTATAAGGTGATACCTGGAGGCGTTGACTCACCCGTACGTGCATTTTCAGGAGTAGTAGGAACACCACCTTTTATAGAAAAAGGCGAGGGCGGATACCTTTTTGATATAGACGGAAACAGGTATATCGACTATGTACAAAGCTGGGGACCGCTTATTTTTGGTCATGCAGATGCTGATATAGAATCATCGGTCATCGAAGCAGTCAAAAGAGGACTGAGCTTTGGTGCGCCTACTACGGTTGAAACAGAATTGGCGACTGAGATCGTTACACTTTTTGACAGTATCGACAAGTTACGTTTCGTAAGTTCCGGTACGGAAGCAGTCATGTCCGCTATCCGTTTAGCACGGGGTGTCACGGGCAGGGATAAAATAGTGAAATTTACAGGATGCTATCATGGACACTCCGATTCACTGCTTGTTCAGGCAGGTTCAGGTCTTGCTACATTTGGCAGTCCGTCCAGCCCGGGTGTCCCTGCGGATCTTACGCAGCATACACTATTGGCAACGTATAACGACATTGCATCGGTGTTGGCATGTTTTGAGGAGTCACCAGACGGTATAGCCTGTGTGATCATCGAGCCGATCGCCGGAAACATGGGTCTTGTTCCTGCGGATGAAGTTTTCCTCGAAGAGCTCAGATGTCTTTGTACCAATCATGGGGCACTGCTCATTTTTGATGAAGTCATGAGTGGATTTAGAGCATCACTGAGAGGTGCGCAGGGTATCTCAACGGTGAAGCCCGATATGGTCACACTCGGTAAGGTGATCGGTGCAGGTATGCCTGTAGGTGCCTTTGGTGCATCTGCAGAGATCATGGCCCATCTTTCTCCGGAAGGTCCGGTCTACCAGGCGGGAACACTTTCGGGTAACCCTGTTGCTATGACAGCGGGGCTAACAAGTCTTAGAAAGCTCAAGTCCAACCCTTCACTCTATGTACTACTCGGGAATAAAGCCAAAAAGCTTATGGATGGCTTTAAAAAAGCTGCAGAGTCAGCAGGTATTCCTTTGGTGACAGATGTTAGAGGGAGTATGTTCGGTTTCTTTTTTTCAGATAAACCTGTCAAAAACTTTGATGATGCACTGGAAAATGATTCTGCTACATTCGCAAAGTTTCATAAAGGCATGCTCGACAGAGGTGTCTACCTTGCGTGTTCTTCTTATGAGGCTGGTTTCATCTCTGCCGCTACCACCGATGAGATGATAGAAGAGACGATCAAAGCTGCCTATGAAGTGATGGCTGAAATAGCAAAATAGAAAATATGCATAAAGAAAGAGATAGAATGCAGAATAAAAATGAAGAACCGAAATTCAAAAAACTGGTAAATGCCGCAGATGGACTCAGTCTGGGTATTTCCATAGTGGTAGCGATACTTATAGGTGTAGGTATAGGGTTTGGATTACGTAGTATGACCGGGGCAGGGTGGACACTTTGGATAGGTGTACTCATCGGTATCAGTGCAGCCATTTCCAATGTCTATAAAGCCTATGCCAAACAGAAAAAAGTTTTTGATGATTTGGCCAAAGATCCAAGGTATACTTATAAAAAAGAGCAACAAGCCATATACGATGCTGAAGATGATGATGAGTAGTACGAACCGTAAGATCTTGCTTGTTCTAGTCAGTGTCGATATTTTACTGTTGCTGCTCTCTATAATATTTTTTGATATGAGAATCCTCTACAATACCCAAATAGGGTATATCTCTGCTGCACTTGTGATGGTTGCTTCTATCATGAGTTACAGACGTATGGTCAATGCCCGAGTCAAACATAACATTGTAACGATGGATGACAGTAAAGATGTCATAGATAAACTTGAAGACCCACATGATCTTTATAGTGAAGCGATGCCAGAAGAGGATGAAAAAGACTTTGCTCAAACCATCAAGGAAGAGAAGAAAAAGCTCAAAAAGAACAGACGTACGGTCTACCAAACGATCAAAGATACCAAAGCTGCACTCTCTATCTACAGACTGAGTGCCTATGCCGTACTTATCTTGGGATTTTTATACCTGAAAAGACAGGAGCTGCTGCATATCCCAAGCTACATTATCTCCTTAGGGATACCTACTGTGATTCTTGTTTGGATACTCTTAAAAGAAAAAGAAAACCATAGCCAAGATACGATAAAATAGGTCCAATCAGAACCTAGGAATTATGTATGACAAGAATCTTACTGCTATCTATCGCGCTTCTTAGCTTCACCGCATGCGGAAAAGAAGAAGCAAAACCTCCCGTTTGTACTACCGAACCCATACAGCCCCTTAAGATCATCGACAAGCCTATAGACTTTGGGCCTGAACGTATCGCTATGACCAAAGCGTATATACAGTCTCATTACGGAAAGGATGTCGACAGTATTGAGATCATACCCAAGATCATTTTGCTTCACTGGACGGCAGAGATGGATTTTGATAAGTCCTTTAAACGTTTACAGCCGGAAAGACTTCTCTCAGACAGAAAAGATATTGTCAAGGCTTCTGCCTTGAATGTCTCCTCCCAGTTCATGGTCGCACGTGACGGTACCATCTACCGTTTGATGCCGGAAAACTGGATGGCACGTCATGTGATAGGACTGAACTATTCAAGTATCGGAATAGAAAACGTAGGCGGGAAAGATAACAAGATAGACGACCTTACCCCTGCACAGCGCCAGGCGAACATCGACCTTGTAATATATCTCAAAGGCAAGTATCCTACGATAGAGTATCTGGTAGGACACCATGAATACAGACAGATGGAGAGTACTCCCTTATGGTTGGAAAAAGACAAAGGATACAGAACAGTCAAATCTGATCCTGGTGAGAAGTTTATGTCAGAGATCAGAGAGGCGGTCAAATGCCTGAAACTCAAAGCACCGCCTGAAGGAAAATAATGAACTCAGCATTCAGTGCGCTTGATTGGGGTGTGTTTTTTACATATTTTTTAGTATTAATCGTTACCTCGGTAATTTTAAGCCGTGTGAAGGTAAAGAGTACACGCGATTATTTTGTCGGTGGCAATACGGTACCTATGTTTGCCGTAGCGATGTCCGTTCTGGCTACCTCACAGTCAGCAGCTACCTTCTTGGGCGGTCCTGAGTACTCTTATGGGAAAGATCTTACTTTCATCGGCTTTTATTTTTCTGCTTTTTTAGCCATACTCTTCGTAACGAAAGTACTGATACCACGTTTTTATGCCATTAAGGCCATTACCGTCTATGAACTGCTTGAACAATGTTACGGTGCCTCTGCCAAGAGACAAGCAGGGGTGATGTTCCTAGTAGGACGGCTCTTTGCTTCGGGTGCAAGGCTCTACATCGGAGCATTGGCCATCTCTATGATACTTTTTTTGGATATTACACCTACGCATGTGGCCATTTCTATTGGGATTTTGATGTTGGGTGCCTTGGCCTATGCCTACTTTGGTGGCGTCAAATCCATTATCTTTTCTGACATCATCCAAGCTGTTACCTATATCGGTGCAGGGATTGCCGTACTTATCTATCTTTACATGGCGCTCAATGCTGACTTTTCTGTCATTGTTGACATACTTCAAGCAGACAATAAGCTCAAAGTGCTTGACTGGTCGATGTCAGGCGGTTTTTCTATGTGGGCACTGCTGGGCGGATGGCTGCTGCTGAACATTGCTGCCTATGGACTCGATCAGGATATGACACAAAGGGCACTCACGTGTAAAAGTACCAAAGAAGCACAAAGTTCACTGATGATGAGCATCTACATGACCATTCCTGTGTCGATACTCTTTTTAATGATCGGTCTGCTACTTTACCTCTTTTATCAGCATCCTGAACTCTCAGGTCTAAGTACAGAAGTGGTACAAAAATTTGACGGAGAGAAGATCACGATCTTTATGTACTATATTTTGCATGAGATGCCTGAAGGCATGAGGGGCTTGATGACCATAGGTGCAGTTGCTGCCGCCTTATCAAGTTCAAATTCTGTACTTGGAGCTATGGCATCTGTTGCGGTAGAAGATCTTTATAAGCCTTGGAAAAAAAGTAGATCTGAAGTAGGGGAGAGCCACTTTGTCCAAGCAGGCCGAAATGCGGTACTTATCTTTGCAGTGGCACTCTCACTGATGGCGATGCTCTCATTTTACTGGCAACGCTATACGGAACTGCCACTCCTTAACTTTGCACTTGGTGTCATGGCTTTTGCGTATACAGGACTGCTGGGTGTCTTTGGCTCCGCGATCTTTACGAAGCGTGGAAGCAGTGTTACTGTACCGTTTGCTTTACTTGGCGGCTTTTTGACCGTATTGCTGCTTCAACCTTATGTGTTGGGTGATAACCTTAGCGCATTACTGGGTTTCAACGTGGGATTTGCCTGGCAGATACTGGGAGGTACTATGGTAGCATTCGGTGTGATGATGATGGGGAAGT
>AGBJ01000091.1_pt1 | contig 10519 bp, 7 predicted proteins | sample 768721 | NCBI WGS metagenome assembly AGBJ01 (sample SAMN00779238, study PRJNA67915) | hypersaline lake metagenome
AGAGCGCATTAAGGAAACTTTGGGGAGAGACAATGCTGAAGAGTTTGAACTGGTGTTTTCGGCACACGGCTTACCGCAGAAGATCATAGACAGAGGAGATGCGTACCAGCGTCATATCAAATACAATGTCTATCATGCAAGAAAGGCATTGCTGCAGGCAGGTTTGAATTTTCACAAGACCCATCTTGCCTATCAGTCACGCCTGGGACCATTGGAGTGGATACGCCCGTATCTGGATGATAAGCTCAAGAGTCTGAAGAAAAAAAAGGTCATTCTCTACCCGATCGCGTTCACCATTGATAACTCTGAGACAGAATTCGAACTGGAGGTAGAGTACAGAGAGATAGCCGAGGAGTTGGGGTTTGAGGAGTACCGCGTGTCAAAGGCACCTAATGACCATCCCTCCTTTGTGAAGTGTATCGCCAACCTTTATGAAAGTATGAAAGAGACAGCATGATCGAATATGCAGTAGTGGGTTCAGGCATCGGCGGCAGCAGCATCGCCGCGTATCTGGATGCCAAAGGGCATGAGACCATCCTGTTTGAGAAAGAGCCCTATCTAGGCGGGTGTAGTTCCACCTTTAAACATGGAGGCTACGCCTACAATACGGGCGCCACGACACTCGCAGGGTATCAGGAGGGGCACATTGTAAAGTCTCACTTTGATGAGTTTGGCTTTACCCCGGATGTCATCAGAACGGATCCCTCTATCGTCATCATACAGAATGGGAAGACCACACCCCGTTTTTCTGATCTGGAGAGGTTTTTAGAGGCTTTGGAAGAGAATTATCCCCATCCGAAAAACAGAGAATTCTGGACACTGGTGCATGATTTGGGCCGAAAGTTTTACGAGCTGCATGGTCATTACTACAGCAACAGAAGTATGTGGCATAAAATACTTTCACTTACAAGTTTTTTCCCGCTGCTGGTAAAATTTCAGCGTTACTTGCGTACCAATGCCTATGATTTCATCCAAGACTTTTACGGAGACATCTCGGAAGAGTATCTTCGCTTTTTGGAGGCACAGATCCTGATAGTATCCCAGGCGCATTCACGTGATATAAACTTCTTCACTGCGGCACTCTCTTTGGGGTATACATTTAACGAAACACACTATGTGCCTGGCGGATTTGGAGCCATCTTTGATGCTATGACCGCAAAGATGAAAGATGTAAGGCGAAACACAGAGGTACTAAAGATCGAACGCCATTCGGACCACTTTACGCTTTATACAAAAGAAGAAACCGTAAAGGCCAAAAAAGTGATACTTAACTCTACCGTGTATGACAGCGGGAGACTCTTTGATGATGGGAAGATAAAAAACTATTACAAAAAGTATGAAACGCTCAACAATTACCAGAGTTCCTTCCTGCTCTATATGACCATCAAGAGTACAAAAAAGTTCGAACATCATTATCAGCTTATACAGGATGAGACCTATATTCACAGTCTGTCCAATACCATTTTTGTTTCTTTTTCAGATGTGAAAGATACGATGATCACTCCTGAAGGGCACTACAGTATCACAGTATCGATACATACTGATAGCAGGTTTTGGGAAGATAAGAAAACCTATAAGACAAAAAAATCGGAACTTCAAAGCCAAATGCTAAAGAGTATCTGTGATATACTTGATATCAATAAAGAGGAAATAGTACATCAGTTTGCAGCCACACCAAAAAGCTTCAAACACTACATCAATCGTTCACAACTTGGAGGCAATGCCATCACTATGAAAAATTTCCTGCCAAAACTTCCTTCGAACGATACCACGATAGAGGGTCTGTACCATGTCGGTGATACCGTGTATGCCGCACAGGGATGGCCCGGAGTGATGCTTGGGGTGGACAATCTGAAAAGGCTGCTTCATGTATGATATCGCTTTGCGTATCAAGCCTTTTGACTGGCTCTACATCCTGCTCATCGGTGTGGTTTTTGCCACGCTCCTCTCTTCTTTGGGGTATGTACTTTTAGGCCGTGAGTGGTTACAGGGTGCATATTTCGGTGCGATGCTTGGTTTTTCCATTACACTTTTTTCGCTGGTATTTATTACCTATATGAATCAAACCATCCTTCCAAAGATCTCAAAAATATTCTGGCTTCCCTTAGCCGTGTTTTTCTCATTTCTTTCGGGATTTTTGGGTACTTTGCTGAGTACCGCTGTAGCAGAACTCCTGCAGGTAGACCTGATTCCTCTCTTTCACACACACCATATACAGATTGCAATCGCCGTAGGTCTTCTGACCTATATCGTGGGCGCTTTGCTCTACCGTTTTGTCAAGATGCGTAATGAAAAAGAAGAGGTCGATCACCACTATGTGCAAAGCCGCCTCAGGTCACTGGAAACACAGCTCAATCCGCATTTTTTGTTCAATGCCCTGAATTCCATTGCGGAGCTTATCCATCAGGATCCCGAGAAGGCTGAGACGGCTATACTAAAAGTCTCTACGTTTTTGCGTAATACCATGGATGAAAAAGCACTCATTCCTTTGAGTGATGAACTTAGAAACGTGCGTGATTATGTAGAGCTTGAGAACATACGTTTTTCAGGTAAGATCCATATGCATGTGGACGGTACTCTACCTAATATAAAAGTACCCAAGTTCTCCATTCAGTTGTTGGTAGAGAATGCGATAAAACACGGTTTTATAGATAAAAATATATTGGAAATATCATTGTCTTACGACAAGAGTAAAAATAGACTCATAGTACAAAACAACGGTAAAGCGTTGAAGAGTGAAAAGTTCGGTACAGGACTTACCAATCTGGCACAGCGTTTGAAGCTTCTTTGCAAGGGTACCATCGAGATCACCAACAAAGAAAAACCCACCTTTGCACTTACTTTAGGAGATTGTGATGAAAATACTGATCGTTGATGATGAGGCATTGGCCCTTTCAAGACTTAAACGTATGCTCCATACACTGGGGTATGAAGATATTACAGAGGCAGATAATGCACAGAGTGCTCTCGAGGCAGTAAAAGAGACACCTTTTGACCTTGTACTGCTTGATATCAACATGCCGGGGACAAGCGGACTGGAACTGGGTTATGAACTGCGTTACCAGCAGGAGGACCTGGCCATTATTTTCCAAACCGCCTATGATGAACATGCCCTGAAAGCTTTTGACATAGGCGCAGTCGGCTACCTGGTAAAACCTTTCAGCATGGAACAGTTACAGCAGAGCATAGAACGTGTAAAACTCGAAACAAAGAGCGATAAGCAATTCCGTCTCATGAGCAAGAACGGCGAAAATTACTATCTTTTTAAACCGGAAGAGATCTACTACGTGAAAGCCGATTTGAGCGAAGTCATGTTGCGCTCTGCAAAAGGGTTCTCCTACTACCCTCATAAGATATCCGATCTTGAAAAAAAATTGGTCGGGCATGACTTTGTACGTATTCACCGCTCTTACCTGATCAACATCAACAAGATCAAAGAGATGGAAACGATAGAGCAAAGCAAGCTGCGTTTTTCCTTCCACGACATTGCCGATCAGATAGAGTCCAGTAAAGACGGCGCAAAATTTTTCAGGAATAAATTTTCTGTCTAGTGATGTACCACTTTGCATCCAAGTTCATCCGTTTTCGGCCTAAAAACCATAAAATAAACAGGAATGACCCAACTATCGAGTTAACTATGTATAATAGTGCACAGTGTAAGTTTTGCATCATATAAAAGGGTATCTATGAACGATAGGATCAGGGAAATTATAAAAGAGATAGACGAGATGAAATTGAAACTTGCCGAAGAGATCGACAAGCAGGAGAGTCATATCTCTTATCAGGTTAAAAATGGCTATGTGACATTTGGGCAAGAGGTTTTGGCCAAGCAAAGAGAGAATATGAAAAGTCTTTTAACCTGGTTCAGGGAAGTGCCTCTTTTGCATCTGCTTAGTTCTCCTATTATCTATGCGATGGTTATCCCCGCGGTGGTTTTGGACATCATACTCTTTGTATTTCAACAAGTGATCTTCCGGATCTATAAGTTTGAGCTGATCAAGCGAAGCGATTATATGCATTTTGACCATCGTTATCTTGGGTATTTAAACCCGATCGAAAAGTTAAACTGCCTATACTGTTCTTATTTTAACGGACTTATGCTCTATGCTTCAGCCGTTGCGGGGAGAACGGAACTTTTTTTCTGTCCTATCAAACATGCGAAGAAGATCGTAGCACAACATAAGTATTATGAGGTGTTTCTATCTTATGGTGATGAAGAGGATTATCAAAAAAAACTAAAAGAGCTTCGTAAAAATTCTTAAGAGCAGTAAAATCATTATCTTCCAAAATAAAAAAAATATTTTCCTGGTGATGTGCCTATATCTCCAAGGGGCGCTGTTTTGCTCTTTTGCGTAACCGATTGATAGACTTTAGTACAACTGGATGCTTGATGATCCAGCTTTCAACTCTATATTTGTAGGGGAAATCCATGATCAGCAATCCTATCATCATGGTAACTATTCCCTGGCCCGGCAAGAATAGCAGGGTGAACCCACCCAGAACAAGCATCACACCCAGTATATTCTTCAGGAATACAAATAGATAACGTACGATCTTTGGCTGATCACTCCATAGATATTTTTGACGTTTTGGGTGGGTAAAATAATCTGAGGGTATTTTAGTCACTATCCACGGGATCAATAGTATCGAGGCAATCAATACCATGAACGATACTATGGCCAGCCAAAGCAATAGAGTTTCATGGTCATTAATGAAGTCCATCATTTGAACCTTTCAATGTTTCTATTCTCTCGTTAACGGCGATATTTCTGCAGGGCATACATATAGGAGTTGCGTTCATAGGCAGCCGGATTGTCTGTATGCACGAGAGATATACTCCCTTTCATCTGAGAGATAGAGTTGTATTCGTGCTCTTGCATCCATTGTGTGATCTCATTGAGTATCACTGCTGCATGAGCCTCACCTTTGTTCAGCAGTACGGATGCCAGTGCCACTGCATCTGCTCCGCTCATGATGGCTTTGAGGACATCCTCCCCGCTGTGAATACCTGTACCCGCACAGAGAGAACAGGAAAGTTTATTATAGAGGATGGCGCACCAGCGTAGTGTTTCACTGAGATTGGTGGAACTGGTGATATTGGCACGCTGTAAAGGAGTAAGGAGTTCAAGGTCTACATCGACACGTGCAGGGTTATCAAAAATGGTCAGACCGTTGGCTCCGGCCTCCACAAAACGTTTGGCCATATTGGCAGGGCTTGAAAAATAGGCATTCATTTTGACATTAAGGGGGATGGAAATATGCTCTTTTACCTGTGCTACGGTATTAATATACATCTGTTCTACAGCATGTGCCTCTATATCAATGGACGTGGGAATATAGGTGATGTTAAGCTCCAAAGCGTCCGCACCGGCTTCCTGCAGTTTTTTCGCGTATTTCACCCATCCGCCTGCTGATACACCGTTGAGACTTGCAATGATCGGTATCTCGACGGATTCCTTGATGTTTCTGATCTCTTCAATGTACTGTTCAGAGTGTAGATTGTCAAAATCTACCTCTTCTGGTAGGTAAGTGGTCGCTTCTGCATTGGAATTGCTGTGAAGTTGTAAAAAGTGGTCGATCTGATGGATCTCATGGTTGATCTCTTCTTCGAACAGCGAATGCATGATCACAGCCGCTATATCGTGTTCTTCAAGCTTTTTAATGCTATCGAGTGATGCCGTCAAAGGCGAAGCACTGGCAATAAGGGGATTTTTTAGTGCCAGTCCCAAATGCGTCGTAGTAAGTTCCATGGTCAGACCTCCTTCTGTGTCGGCTGATAATATTCATGCAGGTTTTGATACCGTTTGTAGAGAGACTGCGCTGTGTGTGCCGCTGTTTTCAGGTATGATCCTGCAGATGCAGCATTCATCTTCTCCGCCATTTTAAATCGTGTCTCACGGTACATAAAGTCTTTGACATCTATTTTGGGACCTTTGTAGTCTAGTGTCATTGGATTTTCTCCCTCTTTGATCTTATCGGGGTTAAAACGGAAGATCGGCCATAATCCACTGTCGACAGCACGTTTCTGCTGGTCAAAACCGTATTTAAGGTCATACCCGTGGGCAACACACTGTGAATAGGCAATAATGATGGAAGGGCCGTCATAACGTTCCGCTTCCACGAACGCTTTGACCGTGGCTTTGTCGTTGGCACCCAATGCGACCTTTGCCACATAAACATTTTCATAATTGATGGCCATGGCAGCGAGATCTTTCGGTACGCCTGCTTTTCCGTCAGCAGCGAATTTGGCCACAGCACCCGTCAAGGTGGCTTTGGACTGCTGACCGCCGGTATTGGAGTAGACCTGGGTATCGAGCACCAGAATGTTGACATTTTTACCGCTGGCAAGCACATGGTCCAGTCCACCGTAGCCGATATCATAGGCCCACCCGTCCCCGCCGATGATCCAGACGGATTTCTTGACAAGGTAATCGGTAATCTTGAGTAGCTCTTTTGCTTCGTCACTTTTTAGTTCCATCAGTGCAGATCTCAGCTGTTCAATCCGTTCTCTCTGTTCATTGACCTCTATTTCATCATGCTGCGGAGCCTCCAATATCGCTTCAACGAGCGTAGTGTCAAGACTCTTCTTTAGACCTTTTAGCAGGCTACAGGCATGATCTCTATGGTTATCGATACCTAAGCGGAAGCCAAGTCCGAATTCCGCATTGTCTTCAAAGAGTGAATTGGACCATGCCGGTCCGCGTCCTTCATCATTTTTTCTCCATGGTGTCGTAGGAAGGTTCCCTCCGTAGATCGAACTGCATCCGGTGGCGTTGGCAATGACCATCCTGTCACCGAAGAGCTGTGAAGCAAGTTTAATGTAAGGAGTTTCGCCACATCCCGCACAGGCTCCACTGAACTCAAAGAGCGGTTCAAGGAACTGTGACTCTTTCATATCATCATGGTCCAGTGTTGAGCGGTCAAGTTTTGGTAGAGAAGAAAAGTAGTCCCACTGCGCGATCTTCTGCTCTTTAATGGCAGGAAGCGGCGTCATATTGATCGCTTTGAGGTTCGTCTGCGATTTGTTTTTGGCAGGGCACACTTCCACACAAAGAGAACATCCTGTACAGTCCTCGACCGCTACGGAGATATTGAAAAGATCGTTTTCACCGAATTTTTTCCCTTTGGGAAGCTTCGAAGCAAACCCTTCGGGAGCGTCTTTCATAAAGGAGACATCAAAGACATTGGAGCGTATGACCGAGTGGGGGCAGGCAGAGACACATTTATTACACTGAATGCAGGTATCAGGGTCCCAGACAGGGACTTCATGGGCAATGTTTCGCTTCTCGTACTGGGTGGTCCCTGTCGGCCATGTCCCGTCATCGGGGATCTGCGATACGGAAAGTGCATCTCCTTTGTAAACAGTCATTTTACCGATCACTTCAGAAATGAACGGGGTCAGTACCCCTTTAAGTACCGGTTTGAGTTCCCGGGTACTTTCTGCTTTGGTTGGAACAGGTACTTCATAGAGATTTTCCAGTGTATTGTCCACAGCGGCAAAGTTCATCTCTACGATCACATCCCCCTTCTTTCCGTAGGTCTTTTGGATCGATTTTTTGATCTTGCTGATCGCCTCTTCTTTGGGAAGGATGCCGCTGATCGCAAAGAAACAGGTTTGCATAATGGTATTGATCCGCGATCCCATGTTACTTGCTTTTGAAACCCTGTAAGCATCAATGGCATAAAACTTCAGCCCTTTGTCAATAATATGCTCTTGGGTTACGCGAGGCAGGCTATGCCATACTTCCTCTTTTGTATGGGGTGTGTTGAGTAGAAAAACTGCACCGGGTTTAGCTATCTCAAGCAGGTCGAGTTTTTCAAGAAATCCAGATTGGTGCACACCTATGAAATCTGCTTCCTGTATCAGGTAGCTGGAGTGGATAGGATCGGGACCGAAACGCAGATGGGATGTGGTCATCGAACCGGATTTTTTGGAATCATAGACAAAATACCCCTGTGCATAATAGTCTGTCTCTTCACCGATGATCTTGATCGTGTTTTTGTTCGCTCCTACCGTTCCATCTGAGCCCAATCCGTAAAAAAGTGCCTGAAACTGGGTAGGGTCCTTTAAGATGAAATCATGGTCATACGCCAGTGAGGTATGGGTGACATCATCGTCAATACCGATGGTGAAGTGATTTTTGGGAGATGCTTGGGAAAGTTCTTGGTAGATCGAAAGGATCATAGCGGGAGTGAACTCTTTGGAGGAGAGACCGTAGCGTCCTCCGATGATAGTGGGTAATTCAAAAGGCAGGTTTGAACGCTCTTCAAAGAGTGCGCTTACTATATCATGGTACAGCGGTTCACCCAGGCTTCCTGACTCTTTGGTTCTATCCAGCACCGCAATGGATCTTACTGTCTTTGGAAGCGCATCGATAAAAGCATCTACGGCAAAGGGCAGGGCTAACCGTACCTTTACCATGCCTACTTTTTCACCCTGAGCGTTCAGGTAGTGTACGCTCTCTTCGACTGCTTCGGCACCTGACCCCATCAGTACGATAATCCTTTGGGCATCCTCGGCACCGACATAATCAAAAAGCCGGTACGATCTTCCTGTTAATTCGGCAAAGGTATCCATCTGCTCCTGCAAGATCTTCGGCAGTGCCTGGTAATACTTATTGACACTTTCACGCCCTTGAAAATAGACATCGGGGTTTTGTGAGGTACCTCTAAGCACAGGACTGTCAGGTGTCAGACCTCGTTTACGGTGTGCTTCGACCAGATCAGGGTTGATCATCGCTTTGAGTACTTCTTCAGGGAGCTTTTCTATCCGGCTGACCTCATGGGAGGTTCGAAATCCGTCAAAAAAATGTAAAAACGGTATACGTGCATGGAGGGTTGCTGCTTGTGCGATCAGCGCAAAATCATGTGCCTCTTGTACGGAATTGGAGGCAAATAGGGCAAATCCGGTCTGTCTGACCCCCATCACATCCTGATGGTCCCCAAAGATGGAAAGTCCCTGAGCAGCAAGTGAGCGGGAAGCGACGTGAAAAACGGTGGAGGTGAGCTCTCCTGCGATCTTGTACATATTGGGTATCATCAGGAGCAATCCCTGGGAAGCGGTAAACGTGGTAGTAAGCGCACCTGTCTGCAATGCGCCGTGCACAGTGCCACTAGCTCCTCCCTCGCTTTGCATTTCATAGACCTCAGGAACGGTACCGAAAATGTTTTTCTGTTCTTTCGCACTGTAAATATCAGAGAATTCACCCATGGGAGAGGCGGGGGTAATAGGATAGATAGCAATGACCTCGTTGATCTTGTGGGCCACCATAGCAACCGCTTCATTGCCATCAACCGTCATAGTCGAACGCTCTTTCATCATTATATTCCTTTATTTATCGTTAAAAAAGTTCATATAATATATTGTAGATTCAAGGGGTACAATATAAACGCATTAAACAGTATTTTTAAATATGATCTGTATCGGTCATTTTTATATTGTAGCATGTATCTCTAAAATATATATGTAAAAAATTTTTACATATTTTTTACATATTTAATATATGATGTTATCATAAAATTATTTTATAAATATATAATATATTATAAAGTAACTATTTTATTTGCAATAATATTACTACAGAAATAAGGTGAAAATGAAAAATAAAAGTTCTAAAGTTGTAGAGTGTAACGCTGAGTACCCAATATACACTGAAGAAAAATCTAAAGAAGATATGAAACAAACCCAACTGCTGAATGAGTACAAAAAAGCGGTCGATCAGAGTACTATCGTATCCAAAACTGACAAGAATGGCGTTATTATCTATGTTAATGATGCATTTGTAAAAGTATCGGGGTATTCTAAAGATGAACTTATAGGTTCTTCACACAATATTATCAGACATCCAGACAATCCTTCAGAAATATTTAAAGTTATGTGGAAGACGATACTCAACAAAGAGTCTTGGCATGGTATTTTAAAAAACCGTGCTAAGGATGGCAGCATTTATTACGTGGATACGACCATAACACCGATTCTGACGAGTAATGGCGAAATAGAAGAATTGATTGCCATTCGTCATAATATCACAAAAGTGTTTGAACAAGAACAACTTATCAATAGACAGCTTATCGACACACTGACTGGTTTACCAAATAGATTAAAACTTCTTCAAGACCTTGAAAAAAAACAGCATCATGCATTAACTATTTTTAATCTTAATGCCTTTCAGGAGATCAACAAACTTTATGGATATAAGGTAGGAGATGAGATCCTAAAAAAAGTAGCTTTCTATCTCTCAGAAACTCTCGACAAGGAAGAGAAACAGATTTACAAATTAGCTGGAGATATGTTTGCGATCCTATGTATTGAGACATGCAATGAAGATGCTTGCAAGGAAATCATTACCCCTTTCATTCAAGAATTTTCTGAGAATCTTTTTCGGATCGGTGAACATGAGATCTATTTGAATATGACAGCAGGAGTGAGCTATGGAAACGATATTGATATACTTATTAATGCAAATATCGCACTCAATAATGCTAAAAAGTTTAAATTACCCTTTGCCTTTTATGACCT
>AGBJ01000092.1_pt1 | contig 10518 bp, 8 predicted proteins | sample 768721 | NCBI WGS metagenome assembly AGBJ01 (sample SAMN00779238, study PRJNA67915) | hypersaline lake metagenome
GATAAATCGGACACCTAAAGCCCCTCTCTTCAAAGAGAAAGGGGACAGCGGAAAGCCCCTCTCTTCGTAAGAGAGGGGTTTGGGGTGAGTTTTAAAGTAATTTTTTATTCAAACTGAGTACATTTCCTGACCAGATCAAAACGTTCATCAATCTTTTCTTTGCTGATATTTTTTATTCCCTTTACGCTGAAATTTTCCACATCAAAAGAGGATGTAATGGTTCCATAAATAGTCGCTTTTTTTAGAGTTAGTTCATCAGTTTTATCTCTGCTCCCCATATATCCCAAAAAGCCACCAGCAAAACAATCACCTGCGCCGGTCGTATCGATTGCTTTTTGGATTGGATAAATCGGAGCAAAAAATAGAAAATCTTTTCTATAAACAAAACTACCATACTCTCCCTGTTTGACGATAATAGTTTCCGGACCGAAATCTGTGGCCTTTTCTGCTGCTTTAAAAAGATTTTTTGCCTTTGTCAGCATACGAATTTCTTCTTCATTAATAAATAGAATATCGATCATAGTAAGCATTTTCATAAGATTGTCTTTCTCACCCTTGATCCAGAAATTCATCGTATCTGCTGCCACGATTGCAGGATTCTTCATTTGCTTGAGAACATCAATTTGCAAGCTCGGATCAATATTCCCCAAAAAGACATATTTTGCATTCCTTAGTCTTTCCGGTATTTTGGGAGAAAATTTACCGAAAACATTCAAATCTGTTTGTAAGGTGATTGCTTCATTCAAATCCTCATATCTACCGGACCAGCGAAATGTCTTACCTTCTGTTAATTCCAGGCCGGTTGTATCTATTCCTCGTTTGTGCAGTAAGGTGAGATGTTTCTCGGGAAAATCACTCCCGGCCACTCCCACTATTGAAACATCATCGTGTAAATAACTGGCAGAAATCGAGGCATAAACTGCTGACCCTCCCAGAGCTTCATGCACAGAACCAAATTGGTTTTTTATACTATCCAATGCGATGGAACCAACAATTAATAAACTCATTCACGCCCCTTAATTATTATTTGGGAGGAACTCTGATTTGAACCGGTAAGCATATCAAAAAATTTATCCACTCCCCCGGTTGAGATAAATCGAACCAGGAGAAGTACGAGAACTAAAAGAATTACACGGAAAATCAACTTTAAGATAGAATCTAAATCTTTGTTTTTTCTCTTCCTTCTTCTTTTCCACTCTTCACTAAACTCACTCTTTTTCATATAAAAATAGAATTAACCCCACCAATTTATAAATTTACCAATTTACTAAATTCATAAGTCCATCTTCAAACCTATTCACACCTTCTTTTATATTTTCCTTTGAAGTAGCATAAGAAAAACGTACATAATCATCTACCCCAAAAGCGGAGCCAGGCACAACCGCTACATGAAATTCCTTCAACAAGTATTCACACAAATCGATAGAATTCTTAATTCCCTTTTTATTGTATTGAATAAAATACGAAACTTCAGGCATAGCATAAAACGCACCTTTTGGCAGAGAACATTTGACATTATTAATTTTATTCAATCTTTCTACAAGGAAGTTTCTTCTTTTCTCAAATTCTTTTCGCATTTTTCCCACGCTGCCATCATTTTCATTTAAGGCAACAACTGCTGCTTTCTGGGTAATAGAATTCACACAGGAAGTAGTATGACTTTGGATTCTGCTGGCTCGTTTCATAATCTCGGTGGGACCAGCGCAATAGCCCAGACGCCAGCCTGTCATCGCATAAGCTTTTGATACTCCATTTACTACCACAGTCTGCTCCCGAATATCTTCTGAGATTGATGCTATTGAAAAATGCTCACAATCATCGTAAATAATTTTTTCGTAAATCTCATCCGAAATAACGATAATAGCGTGCCTTAGACAAACCTCTGCAATTTCTTCCAATTCCCCTCGATTATAAACAACACCAGTAGGATTGTTCGGGGAATTTAAAATTAACACCTTTGGCTTTGAAAGTCTAAAAATTGTTTCTTCTATCTGTTTTGCCGTAACCTTGAAACCATCTGATATTGTAGATTCTATTAGAACTGGAATAGCATCCGCTATTTCAACCTGCGCCGGGTAACTGACCCAATATGGACACGGAATCATCACTTCATCGCCGGGTTCGCAAATTGTCATAAGAACAAACACAAGAGAAGCTTTTGCGCCCGGAGAAACGAGGATATCCGCTGGGTTGCATTTTAAACCATTATCTCTTTTGAACTTAGCAGAAATTGCTCCTCGCAATTCCAGAATACCAGCAGATTTTGTGTAATGAGTAAAATTATCATTAATTGCCTTAATTGCTTCATTCTTGATATAATCGGGTGTGTTAAAATCTGGCTCACCAGCACCAAAATTGATTACATCGATTCCTTCTGCTTTCATCTGCTTAGCCAGAGCAGAAACTTTTAGAGTTGGAGAAGGTTTGATAGCATTTGCTCTGTGTGATATTTTGATTTCCATCTACATTATTCCTTGTTTAAGCCACGAACATGCACGAACAACTTCAGAACTAAATATAGTAAAGTTTGTTACAGTTCGTGTCGGTTCGTGGCAATAATTCTTATTCATCTGTTATTTTTCTTCAGGCTTTTTTTCGTAAACTATTTTTGATAAATCAGCCGTTTTCAGAAAACCCTTACTAATTTTTCTGAGAAGCGCCATTCGGTTCTCACGAACTTTTTTTTCTTTCACCATAACCATTACATTGTCGAAAAATTTATCAATATCTGGTTTTAGAGTTACGAGGATATCCAGACATTTTTTATAATTCTTTTTTTTACATTCTGGAGATATTCCAGTTTAATTTTCTCTAACTTATTATATAGGTCTTTTTCTTCCTTCTTCTGAAAAAGTTCTGGATTCAGTTCAGCTTTTTTCTTTTCACCATGTGTAATAAGTCCTTTTAAATTATGATGAATATTACTCTGGGGTGAACTTTCCAGAATATTTGAAGCACGCCTAAAACCAACAATCAGGTTACGGAAATCAGGGTGAGATTTATAATCGTGAAGATGTTTTGCCCGTTTGATAAGGTCCGGAACATTGGAAAAATCTGGCGACATCACTGCGGCTGCTACATCATAATCAATTCCTTTTTGTTTCAAAAGCCATTGTACCCGCTGGGCAAAGAAATCAACAACTTCTTCTCTATGTTTCAAATTTTCAAGTTTAGAAGAGAGTAATTTAAAAGATTTATCAATCATTTTTTTTAGATTTACCTCAAAATTCTGTATATCCAGAATTTGCACAACTGTATTTCCTGCCCGGCGTAAAGCAAATGGATCTCTGGAACCTGTTGGTAACATCCCGATTCCCATAATTCCACAAACCGTATCAAGATTATCTGCAAGAGAAACAAGGGCTCCTGAAAGAGACATTTTTTCGATATCTGCCAATTCATAATTATAATGTTCCTGAATTGCTTTTGCGACTTGTTCATTTTCCCCGCTCAATTTTGCATAAATATTTCCCATATAACCTTGAAGTTTTGTAAATTCTTTTTCACCGATCATCTTGGTGGCAAGGTCTGCTTTACAAAGTTTGGCGGCTCTTAAGACATTTCTTTTTTCAGGATTATCGATGCAAAGTTCATCTGCGAGAAACTCAGCCAGTTTTTCAATTCTTTCGGTTTTATCCAGCAAACTACCCAATTTTTCCTGAAAGAGAATATCTTTTAATTTCGGAACAAAAGACTCAAGCGACTGTTTTGTATCTTCTCTAAAATAGAATTCTGCATCTTCCAGTCTGGCATTTAATACGCACTCATTTCCATACTTGATCTCTTCTGACCTTTTTGGGTTCCCGTTTGAGATGAAGATGAATTTGTTTTTCAACTCTGCTGTTTTGGAAGCTCTTTTTTTGATTGCAAAATATCTCTGATGCTCGGTTAATGTAGATTGAATGACCAATTTCGGAAGTTTGAGAAATTTTTCTTCATAAGAAGCAGAAACTGCGAAAGGATATTCTACCAGATTTGTGACAATTTCTAATAATCCTTCCTCCTTCACAGGTTCTTCGGATTTATTCCTACACAATTTTTCAATCTGATTTGAGATGATTGATTTACGTTTCGTGTAATCTGGAATTACAAAATGATTTTCCAGGGTTTGTTCATAATCATCACAGCTTCTGACTTCAACATTATTGTGCAATTTTTCAAATCTATTTCCATAGGTAAATCTATCTGAAGTTACTCCATTTATCTGGAATTTTACAACCTTATCATTGAAAAGAGCAAGCAACCAGCGGATTGGTCTGGCAAAAAGAATTGAATCGTCTCCCCAGCGCATATTTTTGGGAAATGAGATTTTTTCAACAACTTCCCGTGAAATCGCAGTCAGAATTTCTGGGGTTGCTTTTCCTGCGATTTTTTTTGTGGCATAGAGATAAACTCCTCTTTTCAATTCTTTAAATTCAATATTATTTTCTGCTAAATTATTACTTTGTAAAAATCCTTGGCCGGCTTTGGTTAGATTTCCATTTTCATCATAAGCAATTTTTTGGGGAGGACCTTTGAGCTCTTCTACTCTATCCTTCTGCCGAACTGGTAATCCGGAAATTTTGATTGTCAATCGGCGTGGAGTAGAAAAGGTTTGTATTTTCTCGAAAGTTAAAAAATTACTTTTCAGCTGCTCTCGAAAATATTCCACAAAAGCCTTCATACCAGGATTAATGTAACCTGCTGGTATCTCTTCAGTTCCGATTTCAAATAGATATTTATTTTTATTCATATTGAACTCTGAAATTTTTTGGAAATTAATATCAAGATTTAGTTTTTTACTCTTTGAATTTTTCCACCTGAAATATATAAATTTTCGTATCTTCATTTTTGTAGGCATCTTTGGGGAGAAATGCCTTACGAGAACAAAGGTTTTCCAGAAATGTCTTTTTATCCCACTTAGTTTCGTTCGCTACTTGGGGAAGAAACACGCCGTTTCTGTTTCCTTTTTTTATGTAAACGCCGTCTCTGCCCATTTTTATCTCTTCAATATTATCTATTTTTTGCATTGGCGTAAGAACACTGATTTCTATATTTATTTCATCCAATTCTTCCTTTGTTAATGGTGAAAAACGATAATCGTTGAAAGCAGCTGAAACTGCCATGCTCAAAACAGCTTTATATAAGGGCATCTGTGCCTGTAACTGCCCCATACATCCGCGCAGTTGATTACTTTTTTTCAATGTAACGAACACGGCGCGTTTGGTATTCAAAACTTCGGATTTAGGTTTTTCTACCTCCAAAAGGCTCTGATTATTAAGATAGTATTCTATGCTTTGTCTTGACCGGTTCAGAAGATATTTTTTATCTGTTGAATTTAATTCAGATTTCGATGTGTTTTCTTTATGTGGAAATACTAGAGAAGAATAGCCAACCACACCTTGAGACCTTGTATTTTTCACAATATCTCCAGAATTTTTATAATCAAGAAGAACCGCTTTTTCGCAGTCAAAATGCTTCATGATTTTCAGAAAAGTGTGAACTGCAAAATATCCGCAAAGTTCAGATTTACCGAGGGAAATAGATTTATTAAGCTCTTGCCACCTATTGTTTACAATAAGATCATTTGTGTGTGTATCCATTTTCACGGCTGTTTGATAATCGTGATAATGGGACATATCCGAGCTAGCAACAAGAAGAATTTTTTGATTATTGTTCTCGATTATTTTTATCAATGAATTTGCCAGGTCATTTAACAAAGAGAAATCATTCGTAGATGTTAAAATAGGGACAACAGAAAATTCTTTCAGCTGATATTGTAAAAATGGCATTTGCATTTCCAAACTATTTTCATTCTTGTGGACAAGTTTTTCAAATACAAAACTACTATTTTTTTTCAAAAGTTGTCCCGTTATATTTTTGTTGATCGGTGTTTTGCCAAGGGGAGTTTCGTAATATTCGCCATTATAGATGGAAATTTTTTCTATATTGTATTGATGACTTGATCCAAGAAGAATCACAATATCATAATTTAGATTATGAAGCAAAGAATACCCATAAGCTGCAACTGGACCGGAAAAGGGTAAACCTGCATGAGGAGAAATTAAACCGAATGGAACAAGGTTTTTTTGGGCTTCACTCATTTGAACTTGATTCAAAAATTCTTTGAGCATATTTTCCAATTCGGTTTTATTATCTGGATACCAGCTTCCAGCCAGATAAGGCTTGCGGGTTTGTGAAAACAAGAGTCCGAAGCTTAAGACGAAAATTAAACAAGATAATAAAATATTCAATTTCATAAATCCTCCGATGGATATTTACTTATGTAAATTTTCCGCACATAAATTCGAAATTATATTTAAAAAAATGATAATTAACATAAAAACAAGAGACGCATTTATTCCATAAACAGGAAGAAAAATAACTCCGAAAAACAAACCACCTAGAGCAGCACCAATGGTGTCAAGAAAATAGAAATGTTCTGCAATATTGCTCTTATTGTACTTATATTTTTTACTTAAATTTTTTGCAAGAATCAATCCTTCTTGTGATGAAATAAAAACATTCAAAAAAAAGAATAAACCAGCTGGTAAAGAAAATGAAATTAGAAACAAAATTGCAGAAATTGAAATTAAATTTATTAAAAAAAGTATAGGCAGATTTATTTTTATATATTTTTCTATAAAGAAACCTGCACTTAATCCAACCATAAAAGATATCGTGAAAACAGCAACGACAAGATAAACATAACCGAATTGAATTTGAAAGGTGTAGAAAAGAATGATTTGAATCACAAACGCACAAAGGCTAATAGATACTATGTTCATACTATGAGTTAGGGAAGTAAAAAAAGAATCAGAATTCCAGCGAGTGAATAAAATTGAAATAAGAATAATAACAATAACCAAAAGAGAAAATACAAGAAATCTATTTTTTTTAATAGAGTTAACATTTTTTTTTAGATCCAGGTCAAGATGTTTTGCCCAGTATTGGATCGTGGAAAGATAAGCCAAAGGCTTGAGATTTTTATTCAGTTCTTGATCATTATTTTCAAGAATACGAGAGAAATTCTGCAGGCGTAATTCATTACAGATATCAAAAATCAGAACCTCATTGAACCAATTCCCGCTTTGTTTTTTCTCCTTCATTCTTGAAATCAATATTTCCGTATTGTTGGAAATGTAATTCCCTTTACTTCCGATAAAAATATTTTTCTCGGCCGGAATGACGATCGTATTTTCAAAAACATCGGAAAAAGTATTGTAAATTATCCGGTTCAATTCTGCCAATTCCGGAAGTAAATAATTTTCGCTATTACTCACGGTAATTGCAGCCACACTGTTTTTGGAATGTAAATGACTTTTTAAAAGGGAAAAAAATTGCAAAGTATAAAACCTATTCAAAAACAGGGAAGCAGGATCCGGGAAGTCTATGAAAATAATATCGTATTTTTTATTATTTCCCTTTAAATATTTAACAGCGTCCGATTTTTTGCTGATAAAATTTACCCCGGGAATATTTTTTTATATGCTTCACTTTCGCGAATAATATTTTTATCAAGTTCCAGATAATCCAATATAGTTACTTGTCTAGATCGTAAAAATTCTTGCACAAACCCATTTAATAAACCGCCAATGAGAAGGATAGATTCTGGATTGGGATTCTGCAGAAGAACAAAATTTACCATTTCCACGGAAAATTTTTTATTAGACGAATTTGCAAATAACACTCCATTCCAGAAATAATTTTTCTGTTTATCACCCATGGAAATATCAAAGCGACCGTATCTGGAATCCTCTGATGAAATTAATTTATTCGGGCTGTATCTGGAAGAGTAATTTTCCAGAAAAATATTTTTTGAAAAAATCAACAGGACTGCGAAAACCAGGGAGAAAATAATTTTCCACCATTTTTTGGCTTGAAGAAAAAAAAGAACAAATGAGATCAAACCGGTAAAAATCAAAATGGAAAAATTCGTATAAAAGTAAATCAAAGTGATAAAAATCAATCCGCCCAAAATCATTCCAATGCATTCGAGAATGTAAACTGTATGAACGGGCTTGTTTTTAACTTTTACCAATTTGCAATTTACGGGAAAAAGATAACCGATAACAAGGCAACCTGGGGTGAGAATGATAAATGCAAGTAAAATTAAGCTGGGTATATTTATAAGTAAACCGGAAATCAGGGTTACTTTTTCAGTTAAAAAGCGAATAAAAAGAAATTGAAGAGGAGTTAAAATAATCAAAAGGGTGAGAAGAATTTCTGCTTTCGAAACTATTTTGACAGAAAATGAAAACCATTTATGTAATAAAGAGCCAAAGGCAACAATCAACAGCCAGAGTGAAAGGAAAATTGAAAAAATAATTTCGTTTCCATTCACTTCTACCATCAATTCTCTCAGTAAAATTGTTTGTCCGACAGAGCATAGGATTCCATAAATTACAAAAAATAGATAATGATTTCGACTTGTATTATTAATGGACATTGATTTCATTTTCCCAATTTCTTATTTATTCCATCTTCCGTAGATTTTTTCCCTACAATATTGGCATTTTCCATCTTTAATATGAATGGATTCTATCTTATACCCGGAACGATCGATAATTTTCTTACTACAATTAGGGCAGTAGGTATCTTCTGCTTCTGTGGAAATATTTCCAATGTAGATGTATTTAATTCCTTCTTCCTCAGCGATTTTTTTTGCTTTTTGCAAAGTTTGTAAGGGCGTTGGGGGACGATTCAGTAATTTATATTTAGGGAAAAAACGGGAAAAATGAAGAGGGTAATTCGTCCCGAGAGAATCAACTATCCATTTACACATGTTACGAATCAAATCCGGTTTATCATTAGCATCCGGGATTACTAAATTAGTAATTTCAAAATATAATCCTTCCTCTTTGGCAATTTTTAATGTATTCAAAACCGGTTGTAATTTTCCGGTCGTATAAGTCGAATAAAAATTTTCGGAATATCCTTTTAAATCTATGTTTGCTGCATCAAGATATTTGGAGAGTTCGCGGAAAGGTTTTTCATTGATAAATCCGCAAGTAACCATTACGGTTTTTATATTCTCTTTTTGAGCAAGTTTGGCAATATCGAGCATATATTCGTAAAATATTGTTGGTTCTGTATAGGTGAAAGCAATAGATTTGCACTTATAATTTTTTGCAAGTTCAACGATTTTTTCAGGAGTCATATTGTAGGGCCGGACTTCATTGGGCCGGGATTGTGAAATTTCCCAATTTTGACAGAAATTACATCGCATATTGCAACCAACTGTAGCTATCGAGAAAATTTTCGATTCAGGATAAAAGTGATATAAAGGTTTTTTTTCTATCGGGTCTATATTTATTGATACAGGTTTGCTATAAACTAAAGAATAGAGTTTTCCAGCGATATTTTTTCGAGCCCCACATATACCTATTTGTCCTTCCGCTAAAATGCAACTATTGGGACAGAGCAAGCAGTGAACGAGATTATTATTTAATTTTTCGTAATAACGAGCTTCTTTCAGCAATTCGGGAATTTGTGCAAAGATAAAAGAAATACACAAAATTGTAATTAGAAAAATTATTATTGCTTTTTTCATATTCATAATATTACTTCTCCTTTAATTTAAAAAACTTTCTAATTAAAATATGAAATTATTTGTTAATATGCAAATCATAGTCAAGTCTTTTATTTTAGTACAAAAGTAATTTCTCTTCGGTAACATCCTTTCTTACTTGAGATGATTTCCTTGAAGCCTATCAGGAACCAGTGGAAATTCACTACTTGTTAAAATTATGTCAAATTTGTTACCAATGTATCTGCGATTTACAAATTATGATATATTATCAAACTGTAGAATAACGAGCCACCCTCATGTGTAATAAAACTGTGAATTTTCCCTCACACAGTTAAATAATCCACCGGACCGTTATCCCCAGTAAACTACGCCCGGCTCCGTAGAAGTTTCTACTTCTGAGCATGGAAAGGGTAAACTGGTGGTTTCATTTAAGGGATTTAACCGAGTAAGGGGAACTACACATAGGAAGCCAGAGAACGACAAAGAAAAAGAGAGAGAAATAGTAGTAACTTAATCAGAAGAATTCTTGACTCTGATCGGAACTGTAAAACGGTTTAATAAGAAAATAATGAAATCGTGAAAAAATCATTTCATCTTTTCAAAAGGAATGTTGCAGGTCCATAATTTAAAATCTCGACTTCCATCAAAGCCCTGAAAATACCGAGTTGTGGTTTTACTCCTCTTTGCTCCAGTGCTTGAGCAAATTTATGATATAATTCTTCTGCCTTTTCTGGTTGTGCTGCTTTATCAAAACTGGGTCGATTGCCTTTATTGCAGTTTGCACAGAGAGTGAATTGAGAGACAAGCAATATTTCTCCGCCCACATCTTTCACACTTAGATTCATCTTCCCGTCTTCATCCTCGAAGACACGTAGATTGACACTTTTCTTTGCCAGATAATCTATTTGCTCCTCGGAATCACCTTTGCAAACTCCCAGAAAAAGCAAAAGCCCCTTCCCTATGTGTGAAATTATTTTATCATCTACTTTTACGGATGCTTTTTTTAC
>AGBJ01000093.1_pt1 | contig 10473 bp, 9 predicted proteins | sample 768721 | NCBI WGS metagenome assembly AGBJ01 (sample SAMN00779238, study PRJNA67915) | hypersaline lake metagenome
GACTATACTAGCTATAGTCTCTCTGGCATTTCATCTTTGAATGCTATCTCTTCAGCTTTGGAAAGTATGTCCAAAGCACCCTCTGTTATCATTAATTCTGCCAGTTGCTGTCCCAGTGTGTCACACTCACTGATTTTACCTGTAAGCTCTTTATGCATAATGTTCGTACCGTTTGGATATCCCAGCATTACTTTGACCATAACCTCATCACCTTTAATCACGGCATTCACTGCTACAGGGGAAGAACATCCTGCCCCTATTTTAGAAACAAAGTCACGTTCTATCTTTGCACAGATAAAAGCATTTTCATCATTCAAGGTCATGGCTATTTCACGGACCTTCTCATGTGCACTGACAATTTCAATGCCCAGAGCAGCCTGTCCCATAGGAGGTATGAAGAAATCCAGCTTTTCAACAAAAGGAATATCTTTCAACAGATCCAGTCGATAAAGTCCGATATAAGCAAGAATGATCGCATCATACTGCCCCTCTTTTAGCTTTCTAAGTCTTGTATTTACATTGCCTCTAAGCTCTTTTACTTGTAAGTCCGGGCGCTTTTCAAGAAGCTGCATACGTCTTCTAAGGCTGGTCGTCCCTACCGTCGCACCATGAGGAAGCTCCTCTAAACTTTTATACGTATGTGAAAGCAATACATCACTTTGATCCTGTCTTTCCGTAATGGCACAAAGCTCTAAACCTTCTGGCATGTAAGTAGGTACATCTTTGAGTGAGTGAACAGCTAAATGGGCATTGCCCTGAAGCATCTCATCTTCCAACTCTTTGGTGAAGTGGCCCTTTCCGCCTATTAATGCAAGCGGTTTGTCCAGTATTTTGTCCCCTTTAGAAGTAATCTCGTTGAGTTCTACTGTAATCTCGGGGAAGGATGCTTCTATTCTCTCTTTTACATGGTATGCTTGCCAAAGAGCAAGGTCACTTGCTCTTGTTGCGATAATTAATTTTTCCACTAGAACTAAACCTTTTACTTGATGAGCTTTTTATATCCGTTACGCATTTTATCCCACTCACCGTCTATGTATATCGTAGGTGTACCAGAAACCATCATTTTACTTGCAGCTGCCTCATCTGCCTGCATAGCTGCTTTGACTTCTTTTGAATTGACCTGTGCAGCAGTGACACTGTAACCTGCATGTGCTTTGACTGCAGCAAGTATTTTGGTCATATCTGTCTCTCTTGGATTGATCTTTAACGAATAGATCTTTTCCACCACATCCATCTTTCCTTCATGCTGTGCCACATGCATCACACGTGTCAGTACATCTGAAACAGGATGTATACGAAGCAGTGGTAAGTGATAATAATAAACTGCTATTTTTTCAGGGTTTTCTTTAGATGCTTTAAAGATAGCCGGTACCACCTCTTGGCAGAATGGACACTGCGGATCAGAGAAGATCAGTATTTTATGTGCTGCATCTTTGTTACCAAAAAGCAAGTGCTCATCATTATAGTAACTTTGAGGCACGGTAGGTTTGATCTCATCACGGTAATCATTGCCAGTTTTTAAATTTATCAGGTGCCCCGTAATAAGTCCATCTTTTACAAACATCATCTCTGGTGCATGGATCTCTTTCTTACGATACTCCAAGTCCATAGTCGTTAATAAAATAGTCCATCCAGGCAACCTTTTATCCGTTTTGGTCTCGATGACTGTTACACCTTTTACTTTTACTTCCGGATTTTTTACCACGGCTTTTTTAACATATCTAACTAATTTTTTATTTTCCGGTTGAGTATTTGCACTAAGAGCTACGGTCATCGCGACTGTGCTCATCAATAATTTCGACATCAATGACATTATCATCTCCTTGTTTTTTAAAATGTGTTGTACCCTCGGGAGTTATTTTAGCAACAAATTGTAAATAAAGCGTGTAAAAAAGTGCTATGACCCCTAGAAAGTCAGAAAATACGCCAGGAATGATAAGAAGTATCGCCCCTACAAAATAAGACATACTGGCATTTTGGAACCTTCGTATGTCAAGTTTTCCTCGTCTCATCGACTGCATGTTTCCCATCATCGTCTCTGACGACTTTTGTAAAAGTATCACACCCAACATAAAACTGAGCACTATCCACACCACGGACCAAAAGAACCCTATCGTCTCTCCAGTTTTTAACGAAAGGTAAAGTTCTAAAAGTAAAAAAGGAATGACTAAAAATATCATCTTAAAATCTTTCCGACAAAAGATCAGCGATTGCATCAGCAGAAACTTCTTCTTTTACCATGCCGTCTCTGCTAATAAACTCTACTATGCCATCAGCCAATTTTTTCCCGATGACCACGGCATGAGGTACACCAATGAGTTCATAATCTTTCATTTTTGCACCAAAGCGGTCTTTTCTCTCATCCAGCAGTACATCTACCCCTTTGGCTAACATAGTTTCATAGAGTCTTTCACCTAAGGTTACCTGTGCCTCATCTTTAATATTGGAAATGATGATCTGAAGGTCAAACGGTGCAGACTCTTGGGTCCAGATACACCCTTTATCATCATGGTTCTGCTCGATGATGGCAGCCAGCAGACGGCTTACACCTATGCCGTACGTTCCCATCACCATCGGTTGCGCTTTTCCGTTCTCATCTAAGAAGTTTGCCCCCAAAGGTTCAGAATACTGTGTACCCAACTGGAAGATATGCCCTGCTTCTATACCTTTGGTATAACGTAATGTTCCTCCACAGCTCTGACAGGTATCTCCATCCTTAACAGCAGATATATCGGCATAGATCATCTCTTCTGCATCAAATTGGTTAGGGTCAACGGCTGCACCCAGTGACTCTTCTATCACTACCATAGCAGGCTGCTCTTCTGTATCACACTCTATCAGATCATTGGCATCGACAGCATTACATGCCTTGACATCCTGTAGTTCAACCTCTGCAGGCAACACAAAGCCGACAAGCGCACTCTTTCCTTCATCATAAAGCGCTTTCATGACTATGGTTTTTACCTCTGTCTGCGTGTCATACATTTTTGGTTGTGCGATGGCTGCCTCAATATTTGCCCCATATGCACACTCATCGCATACCACTATTGTATCTTCTCCACTGTCAGCAAGTACCATGAACTCTTTACTTCCGCTTCCGCCGATCGCACCGGAATCGGCCTCCACGACTCTAAACTCAAGTCCAAGGCGTGTAAATATCTTCTTATATGTCTCCTCCATTAAAGCAAACTCTCTTTGCATATCTTCCGTGGAAGCATGAAAGCTATACCCATCTTTCATTAAGAACTCACGTCCACGCATCAGACCAAATCTTGGTCTGATCTCATCACGGAACTTGAGATTTACCTGATAGACATTTAAAGGAAGTTGTTTATAACTTTTCACCGTTTGTCTTACCATGTTTACCATCATTTCCTCATGGGTCGGCCCCAAGATAAAATCATTGTCTTTACGGTCTTTAAAACGCAACAACTCTTTACCGTACTTCTCTAAACGGCCACTCTCTTCCCACAGTGTTGAAGGAGTAACGAACGAAAGACTCACTTCCTGACATCCGGCTTTGTCTAATTCATCTTTGACTACTGCACGTACTTTATCAAGTATCTTTTTACCTAAAGGTAAGAAATTGTAGAGTCCGCTTCCCCCTACTGACTGTATAAAGCCACCCCTTATAAGATAAATATGACTTGCCAATGTAGCATCATTGGGTGTCTCTTTGGTTGTAGGGATTAATAATCTTGAAAATCTCACGCGTTGTATCCTTTTTTATGATGGTCATTTTTGTACTTTTTAAGGTCGATATTATCCGTATCGATATTAAACATTTTTTTCACTGCTTCTATACAGTTTGCATTTTTTTTCTCTGTAGACGAATATCTCAGGTTTTGTGTCGGCTCATGCAAAAAACGTTTGAACATCTGTTCTGCCATTTTACGCATATTTGCTTCGGCTTCTGCCGGTACAAAACCTTTTTTAATAGCCCTTTTCATCTCTGCATCTATCGCTTCAGATACATGTTCTCTCATCTGTTTGATCACCGGTTCGATAGAGAGTGCTCTAAGCCATGCATAAAACTCTTCTTTATACCTATCGACGATCTCCCCTGCTCTTACAGCCTGTTCCTCACGCATAGCATGATTATCTTGTGAGATCGTACGAAGATCATCTATACGGAAAAGTTGTAATTTTTCCAGCTCCATGTCTTCGACATCACGGGGGATCGCCATATCAAACCAGAGTCTTGGCAGGGTTTCATTTTCTATGAGTGCTTTAGTAATGAGAGGTTCTCTGGAGGATGTAGCGGAAAAAAGCAAACGGTAACGGTTAAGATACTTTGAAAGTTTTTCCATGCTGTCTGCTTTGACATTTTCACCCAGAGCCTCTGCTATCTGCTTTACTTTCTCTGTATCTCTCCCCAACATCACAACATCACACCCTGCTCTGAGCAAATGTTTTGCAGCAAGTACGGCCATCTCGCCGGCTCCAACAACGACTCCGGTCATACCCGCCATATTGTCTCCCAATATTTTGTGTGCCTGTGACACGGCTACAGAAGAGATAGAAATAGGATTATGGGAGATATGGGTAGCATTTCTTACCTCTGCCGCACATCTGACCGCATAGGAGATCACCCTGTTAAGTTTACGTCCTGCAGTACCGTTCTTGTGAGAGAGCATAAATGCTTCTTTCACCTGTCCGGTGATCTGAGATTCCCCTACGACCAATGAATCCAAAGAAGAGACAACAGCAAAGATATGTTCAATGGCTTCTTCATCATCATATCGTTTCGCTGCTGCTTTGATCTCATAAAAGTCCAATGTACTTTTTTGGCTCATAAGCCCCAAGATCGTATGATAACTTGAAAAGTTATCATTTGTAGCCAAAACTATTTCCACACGGTTACAGGTGGAAACGATAAATGCTTCATGAATAAACTCAAACTCAATCAGTTGATCCAGCATCTCACGTTTTTCTTCATCGTTGGCAAATGCCAACTTCTCTCTCATGGCCTGATCACAGTTTTTATGGGAAAAGCTCATCACTTGATAATACATTAAAAATCCCTGTCGATCATTTGCATCGCGATCTGGGAAAGTGCATCTTCACCTCTGCTGTTCATCAGTGCTATCGCTTCTTCTACCAGTTGTTTAGCTTCTGCGTAACTCTTTTGTACGATCTGATGTTCCTGCATCTTTGTTTTGATCCACTGTTGTTCTTCTTTAGAAAGCTTCTTGGCATGCAGTGATCTTAGTTTCACTTTTTCATCACCCTTCAAAACCTCATACAGATAAATATACGGCAGCGTGGTCTTCCCTTCTTCAAAATCATGCAAAGCAGGTTTTCCCAGTGTCGCTTCATCTGCAGTGATATCAAGCAGGTCATCTATCATTTGAAATGCGATACCCAAATTTCTACCGTAGGTCATATAGACTGCTTTAGGCTTACCTGCAAGCAAGGCAGCAGCACCGGCACTTGCTTCCATCAAAGAAGCCGTTTTTTGGTAGATCATTTCAAGATAGACCGATTTATCCAAATTAAATGTTTTTGAAAGTGAAACATCTTTTAGCTCTCCAAGGCTGAGCTCTACAACCGCATTGGAAATCATTTTGGCCACATCCGTACTGATATGAGTCAATTCCAGGAAACCCTTAGAATAGAGGATATCACCAAGCATAATAGCTGTTTTATTTCCATAAAGGGCATTGACAGAAGGCTTGGCTCGTCTGGTATACGCATCATCTATTACATCATCATGTAAGAGACTTGCTGCATGTATCATCTCAACGATCGCTGCTGTCTTAATGACAGAGAGGTCATCCCCTGCTATTTTTAAAATGAGTTTTGCACGCAACCTTTTGCCGTGTGGAAGCTGCGTATAAAGTTGACTGACATCTTTGTCATTCAGATCGGCTATAAATTGTTCTATCTTTCTCTCAACAGCATTAAGCATGATTTATCTATTCCTATTCTCACTGGGGGCACTAACCAGACCAAAGCAGTCTATTCATACAAAACCAGTTCTACCCAAAGGGTCCTCTTTATAATCAACGTCATCATTATCTTCATAGTTGTTCGTTTACTTCTGAGACGATTGATCTTCATTTATAAGTGGATTATTATAGCCAAATTGTTTTAAGAAAAAACTACTTATTGTTTTCGCTCGATATACCTATCTATCGGTCCGGGTTTACCAAGGTAATACCCTTGAGAATATTGTATATCCAAATCTCTTACCATCTCATAGGTAGCTTCATCGAAAACAAATTCTGCTATCAGTTCACACTGCAAGCTTGCAGCCAATTCCCGTATTGACTTCAGGATCATTTTGGCACGTTCAGGAGAACTATGAAGTTCACGAATAATACTGCCGTCAATTTTTAAAATATCTATATCTAGTTGTATGAGGTAACCATAGCTTGCATATCCACTGCCAAAATCATCAAGTGCCACCTTTGATCCAAAGGCCTTTAATTGTTGCAAATAAAACATTGTTTTCCCATAATCTTTGATTTCATGATCTTCAAGAAGCTCAAAGGTCAATCTATTTGCTATGGCTCTATTTTCATATAAATTATGTGTGATTATTTTCATCATATCGCCATTATCAAGATCATCAAAATCCATATTCACACTTATTTCCACATCTTTATATGCATGTAATGTGATAAATACTTCCCGTAAGACCAACTTACTCATTTTGATATACTGGCTTGTGCCTTTGATCATCTTCATAAAATAAAAAGGTGAAATAAGTTTCTCCGGATCCTCTTTATCTATCAGTCTGACCAAAGCTTCATATTTGACAATCTTCTTTGTTTTCGTGTCATAAATAGGCTGATAAAGACATATTAACCGTTCTTCTTCCAGTGCCTCTTTGATATAATCCATGTTAGAGTAACGCACTTCATTCAGTTGTGTAATACCCAAAATAGCCAAGCCATTCTTACCTTTGTTTTTTACCTCTAAAAGCTTTTCATCCAACAATCTTTCTATATTCTGTATAAACATAGTCTCTTCGGGAATACTGATCGCACTCATTGAGACTGTTATATGCTGCACGTCATTACCTATCAGATATTTTTTCTCTTTTAACACATCAAATACTTTACGTGCCTGTTTTTCTACACTACCTTCATTTTTTGGTGTGATCACTAAAAATTCGGTCCCTCCTATACGTACTACAATTGCATCAGTAGGCAAAGCAGACACAAGCGTCTCTGTAAACTCTTTCAATACGATATCACCATGTTCATAACCAAACTTGGTATTAATTTCTTTAAATTCATCGATGTCTATCAACATAGCATGATACTTGTCTATTCTTCTATTGTTGAAAAATTCTTCCAAATACTGCTTTTTATATGCAACGGTCAAATTATCTATAATGAGCTCTTTTCGAATCTTATAATATCTATATGCAAGGAAAATCAATAAAAATAAACTAAGAACTAAAAAAATCTGCATCATCCATACAACGGTTACAAGTGGTGAATTAAAATTATTGAGGTGCTCCGCATAAGACTCAGAAAGATCCAATACCAACAGTGCTTCTGTTTTATCTTCATTGACGATAGGATAGACCAGAGATAACCAGATCTGTTCAACGCCTTCGTGTTGTTCAATGATTTGCATTTTTTGTGTCATATATACTTTGTCAAAAAGTTTACTTTTAGGAAAAAATATTGTTCTGTAGGCTTCAGGGTCTTTTTTCGAACCATCTAGTAAAAACCGGTAATTCCCCTTTTCATCTTTTTGCAGTACAAAGATATATTGATACTGTTGCGTTAAAAAGGCCTGAAGTGCTTCATTTAAATGCTTTCTGAAGGAAGGATCATCTTTGAGTGATTCATTTATATTCTTCCCTGCTCGAAGCTGTATGAGTTTTGCAATTTTAGATGCATATTGTTCTGATTTTTTGATCTCCTCTTCTTTAAGTTTTTCGGTACTTTGCACTGTTGCTATCTGTAAAAATACAGCAAATATGATGAGTAGCACCATTAAGAAAAAAATAAATTTATCGAAATATTGTCTTATCATAATTCATCGATCATAAAGCTTTGATACTCTTTAGGCAAGGTAATGTTATATTCCTTTAATCTCTTCTTGATAAATAACAACTGTGATCTTCCTTTCCGCCAATAAAATGCCCCCAGGATGTCATCTGACTTATTTAAAAAATGATAATTTGTAACAAAAAGGATAGGTTTTTTCTCAATCTCTGTATTGACTTTAATCCAATACAAAACATGGTTTAACGTTCTTTCTTCCGTAATGAGAACGATATCTGATTCTTCAATTTTACTTGATAAAAAAATTCTTTTAGAATGTCTGAATACATCTCTATACTCTTTATCATTCGTATAGACAGCTATCGATGCTTTTGAAGACAAAGCAGCAAAAATACGATGATATATTTTCAGTGTACTCTCCTTTTCCAATGCATAAAGATGCCCATACATCAAGATTAAAAGAATAAGGATCTTTCTCAAAATAGATACTCCAACTCAATGGTAATACGCTGATCTATAGGAGAGATCTGTAAAGTACCTTCCATACCATTTGCCGGGTTTATTGTATATTGACTTGTCTTTTTTGCTTTATTTAAGAGATTATCTCCTTTCAGCGTCAAAGTAAGGTCTTCATCGATATTCCAGGAAATAGAACTTGTCAGATCAAAGTAGTTTTCCCAATCAAGGCTGTTACTGTGCCAAACGACTCCATTGTAAAAATCAAAGTTTTCATAGCTATTTGTAACACTAAAATATCCACTGACATCCTCAAGTTTGTCTAAATTAAAGATATCTCTGTAATTTGCATAGTAAAGCAGTAAATTCATCTTATTATCTACATTAAAACTATAATCATAGTTAAAAATAGTAGTAAAGTATTTTGTATCTTCTCCCAAACCATTTTCTCTGTCTTGAAACAAACTATCTTCATCCTGCATATAGTGTAGCAATAATCTTATACGTTGCTTGTCATCACTATAAGCAACTTCCTGTGTTATACCTATGGTCGTTTGTGCTTCTGTGTATTGATGGTTTGGGAGATCTAAATAGCGTACTAAAGGTTCTAATGCAAACTGGTTACGGTAGAGATATGTTTTATAGCTCCAGTGTTCAGTGGCATGGAGATATCCTAAACGTACTTGTAAAAGAGAATCGTCTTTTACTCCTCCATTGCGTGCTATGTCATTATAAGATATTCCAAAAGTTAAAAGCTGTTGATCGCTTACTGCATATTGGTCCTGAAAGAAAATAGAGGCAATCTTCTCTTCGGTAAAAGGAGTAACAAGAGCATCTTGTCCATCTCTTTCAAAAGAGTCAAGCTTCTTGTACCTTCCTTTCACTCCGGCTGTTATACGATGGTCTGCTATCGTTTCTTTATAGGTTAATTCAGCTGTATAGGTACTGTTTTTATATTCACCCTTAAAAGTATTTGAACCTAAAGCATCTGGCCATAATAATGAAGGTAAAGGTGAGGGTAAAGCATTATCTACTTGATGCATATCTGTTTTGAGCCAATCATAGGCAAACTGCGCACGCCAATGCTCACTCATGTTAATCCCATAATCCATATGTAGATTCAAATAGTCAATGTTGGAGACTAAAGGCGTGGCATCCCAACTCATACCAGCAAGGCTGTCTGTATTTTTTTTCATTACCTGAAGATGAAAAATTTGCTCTTCTGTTTTAATATAAGAAAAAAGTTGTGTACGTTCAAAGTCTCTACTGAGAGGAGTAGAAGTCCCATTATCTATAGTCTCCCTTTGGGCATCCGTATGAGAGAAGTTAACCATATAGGACAGATTTTCTTTTTGTTCACCATAACTGATACTTTGTGAGTTATACCCTCTGCTTCCATAGATAAGATCTAACTTTCCTCCCGGGTCTCGTTTTGGATCCTTAGAGTAAAGAAAAACAGTAAGGTATGCAGGCTCGACACTGGTTTCAAAAGAAGGTGTCATATAATAAAACTCTATATGATCCACAAAATCTATGTTCACGTCCCCATAAAGCATCAATCCGCTACCCATCCATCCCTGTGTGATCTCTACACCATCCACATAGAGACGAATAAAATTACTTCTGTAGGGCTCAAATGCTCCTGAGGTTAACGGATCAGGTAATGCATATCTGTTTTCATGATAATAGATCATGGGCGTGGTTTTAAACACATCTTTCAGTGTTTTAGCATGCATCTCTTCAAGTTTTTCTCTGGTAAAAAGTACTAGATGCCCTTTATTTTCATCAATCGTTTTTTGGCTTAGGGCGTTTTTTTGAGTATACTCTTGCAAAATACTGTCAACATTCTCTGCATAGACCATACTTGAAGAGAGTAAACATAAAGAAACCAAGCTTTTTTCTATCATCTTTTGTCCAAAAAAATATCCCATCTTTACTTCCATTACCTATAATTATATTTTATTATATCAAAATAACATCAAAAAGTGTCAAACTTTATTTTAGTATTTAGTATAATGTAATGAAAAACACTCTATACTTTTTCATG
>AGBJ01000094.1_pt1 | contig 10438 bp, 12 predicted proteins | sample 768721 | NCBI WGS metagenome assembly AGBJ01 (sample SAMN00779238, study PRJNA67915) | hypersaline lake metagenome
TTTCGTCGCTTATCATATTCTTTAATGACTTTTTTAAAATATCCTTGCTCCACATCTATGCAGGCGTTTGCTGCCAGTTGATCGATCGTGGGAGGGCAGAGTCGTGCTTGAGCAAATTTTAGCACAGCCGCGATTATATCTTTATTTCTGGAAACCAAACAGCCAATTCTCGCACCGCAAGCACTATATCTTTTGGAAATACTATCCACCATTATGGCATTATCTTCCATTCCCTCGATATGTAAAATACTGGTGTGAGTTAAACCATCATAAATAAATTCGCGATAAACTTCGTCAGATATAAGAAACAGATTATTTTTCCGGGCAATTTTGGAAAGTCGAACCAGATCTTCTTTTTGATAGACTGTTCCGGTTGGATTTCCAGGATTACATAAAATAATTGCTTTTGTTTTTTTGGTGATTAAGTGGGTGATTTTTTCATTATCAGGAAGTGCGAAACCTGTTTCTGCATAGGTTGTAAGCGGAACAATCTTAATTCCGGTAATTGTAGCAAAACCATTATAATTTGTATAGAATGGTTCAGGAATTATTACTTCATCCTCGGGATTACAGGTAGCGAGGAAAGAAAAAATAATTGCTTCAGACCCGGCTGTAGTTACGATAATGTTTTGCTTTTTGAGATTGATATTATGTTGTTTGTAATATTTCACAAGATTGTTTCGATAGATTTCTAAGCCCTGAGATGGTCCATAAGCGAGAACTTTTTCTTTATAATTTGAATAAACATCCAGCATTTCCTGGGGTGTTTTAATGTCAGGCTGTCCGATATTCAGATGATATATCTTTTTACCTTCTTTTTTTGCTTTATTCGCATAAGGCATAAGTTTTCTCAAAGGTGATGCATTGATGTTGATAGCTCGATTTGATATTTTCATAATTTCTCGATTCGTATTTTATTAAATAAATTTTAGGATGAAAAGCAAATAATCTCCTTTTTTTTTCAATTCTATTTTTTACTTTGATCATACAGGATTTTAATCCTGTATTTAATCATCTAAAACACCATTTGCGAATGGTGTTAGGATCACTAAAAAAATATGAAATGTAGAGGTTATTTAGTTTATGATACTTAGTAAATTTGTTAATTCACCATTTTTCATAATGGACAATTTCAGCCAATTTTTTTCTTTTTTTACTCCTGGCAAAAGACTTTACTGCTTTTGCATAGAGCCCATCTTTTTCTGCTGGATAACCAAAAGGGCTTAAGGCAACAACTTTGATATTTTCCGGGACATTTAGAATTTTTTTACAATTTTTTCATTAAACGCACCAAGCCAGCAGGAGCCGATACCCATTTCCCAAGCAGTAAGCATCATTTGCTGAAATGCTATGGCGGTGTCCACCAGATAATATTGTTGTCCATTCATATTTCCACTGTTTTTGGGATTTGCACACAAAGCAATAATTATCGGAGCATCTTTTATAAAGAAATTTGCTTTACTGATGAAGCCTGATTTCAAGGCAAGTTTTTTTATTATTTCCTTATTTTGAACTACGACAAAACGCCAGCATTGCTTATTTGACCAGGATGGAGCGAGTCTTCCTGCTTCCAGGATTATATTTAATTTTTCCTCTCCAATTTTCTGGGAGGTGTATTTTCTGATGCTTTTTCTGGATTTTATTGTATCGATAACTTTCATTTTTTTCCTTCTTGACCCGTGAAATCTTCTTTTTCTTCTTGACCCGTGAAATCTTCTTTTTCTTTTATTTCACTGGGTTTATTTCACTGGGTTTATTTCACTGGGTTTATTTCACTGGGTTTATTTCACTGGGTTTATTTCAACTGGTTTATTTCACTGGGTTCATTTTTTAACATTACCACGCAATTTGTTTATGCTAAATGTTTGAGACAATTTTGTTTATTATACAACAAATTTATCATCGTAAACTCTATCTATCTTTTAGTAATCTTTCAAATATTGTAAAAATATCACATTTCGGATATTCAAAAGATTTTTTATATTCAGGTTTATTTTTTATTAATTTTTTTGCATTTTCTATAGCTGTATTCTTTTTGGGAAGCAATTTTTGATAAACATTATTTCTTGTAAAATAATTTTTAGATTTCTGATAATTAGGTAGAAATTTTTTTATTTCTGGTTCTAGTTTTTTGTATGAGGTAAATAATCGAGTAGAATATTTAATATGAAGGAAAAACCATTCTTCAAAGCAGGGCATACTTTCAATAACTGCAATTTTATTTTTATTTTTTTGTATAATTTTATTTCTCTCTTTTGTATAGTTTTTCCATTGGTTTTTATTATAAAAGAAAATATCTAGGTCAATAAGACAAAAAACCTTATCGAATTCATCTTCAATTAATTGCTTTGTTTTGTTGAAAATTCCAATATAACTTGAATTTTTTGGGAGTTTTGGTTTATTTTCAATGGCAATCTTTCGATTCTTTTAAAACCAATAAAATACTCTCGTTCACTTATTCCCTCACCAACAATAGCTACCGACTTTCTTGTTTTTTGTTTGCTTGATTTCCTATTCATTATTTATCCCTTAAAAATATAGAACCGAGATTTGGTAACGCTCCAAATTTGCCTGCTTTATAAGCTTTTAAATAATTTCTTATTCTGTTTAATCCTTTAAACTCAGCAAGTGAAAATAACTTAGTACTCCCGGATTGATTTTTTTCTGTAAACCAAACTGCATCTTTCCTAATGGAATCTGATTCAGAAATAATGTTCAAATTATGAGTAGTGAAAATCAACTGGGATTTACTCGAGTTTGCTAGAAAAATTTCTATGAAATGACTAACCAGTTCTGAGTGGAGAGAGTTTTCTAATTCATCTATCATTAGAAATTTATTTTGGTTGATTATTTCTGTTAGGGGTCCTCCCAGGCTGTAAAAACGTCTTGTTCCTCTTGATTCCAACTCGACATTTAAAAAGTAATTATTTTGTATTCTATCTCCAGGAATCGTGTGCTGGAAAAGAATTTTCTTAATTTTCAAATTATTTTTATCTATTATTTCTTGTTTCATTTGGTTTGGTATGGGAGATTCCAATAACTTTTTTTTCATTTCAGAATTTATTGGGATGATTTTTTCTTCAATTGTTACATCGCTGATATTAATGTCAGCAGTATTCAGTAATTCTAGTATCGTGTTTTTACAGTTTTCATCTTTCTCAACCTTACTACTAGTCCAACCAAACAAATCTGTCCTTGGTGTAATTAATTTCAAAGGATAGTTAGTGAACCAATTGTAAACATTTGTTAATTCTGGAAAATCAATATTTATTTTTTTCATAGAAGAAATAACAGTCATATTTTCCAAAGTATTCAGAATAATGGCTTTTTTATCGCTTTCAGTAAGTTTAACCAAAGAACCAATTTTCAAGTTTATTTTTGAATTATTCTTTTTCCCATTTTTACGACTGAATATCAAAGCTGGTTGGCCTTTTGGGTAATGATATAATAACTCATTATATATTCGTTCATTATCGATTAATACAGAATAATGAAATTTTTGCCAATCAATGAAAAAAGTTAAATCGAATTTTCCGGGTTGATTTTTTGTATTTTTATCAAAAAGATAAGGGATAAATCCAGTCCTTTTCCCACGCTCTAAAGGAGTTAAGCTGACTCTCCTTATAAATTCTAAAGCATCCAACAAATTACTTTTCCCGGATGCATTAGCACCAAAAATCATTCCCAATTTTAAAATTTTTATGTTTGGGGAAATTTGATGACAATAATATTCATCAAGTTTATCCTCGGAAGTAGCTTCAAAACTGAGAAGTTGTTCCTTTTTAAATGATTTATAATTTTTTACTTTAAATTCTAATATCATCTTAATTCTCCTAAATTAAACATTTATTTGCTATTTTTGTGTCAAATTACAAATGATATCTTAAGTTGTCAAGAAAACCAAAAATATTTTGAAAAAATATTTATTCACAGTTGGTTATCGCCGGATATAATTAACTATATTTTTTGACAAGAATTTTATGTTTTAAAAAGAAGTAACCATGAAAATAAATGTCAGGCAAGTCATTCGAGCGGAAAATAAAAAGGTCTATATTTTAGACCAGAGCAAATTACCATTTAAATTTGAAATATTGACCTTACACAATTATAAAGCAACTACTCGGGCTATCAAAGAGATGAAATTACGAGGAGCTGGAACTGTTGGTGTTGCTGCTGCATTTGCAATGGCTCAAGCTTTTTCTCAATATTCAGATAAAGAAAATATCAAAGAAGCGAAACAAATAATCGAATCTACAAGACCTACTGCTCAAAATTTATTTTATTCAACTAATCTCGTTTATCAAAAAGCAATTAGCTCATCAAATCCTGAAAAAACTGCCTGGAAAGTAGCCAGAAGTATTTTACAAAAAGATATTGAAAGCACAAAGAAGATTGGGGAATTGGGTGCAAATCTTATCAAAGATGGTGATGGAATCCTTACTCATTGCAATGCTGGTAAGCTGGCTATTCAAGGTTATGGTAGTGCCCTTGCTCCGATTTATATCTCAAAGGAACAAGGGAAAAATGATATTTTTGTTTTTGTTGATGAAACCAGACCACTTTTGCAAGGGAGCCGACTTACGGCATGGGAACTTGCCCAAGCAAATATAAATCATGCCATCATCGTTGATAATGCAGCCGGTTACTACATGCAGAAAGGAAAAGTGGATATCGTATTTGTGGGAGCGGATAGAATCGCAGCAAATGGGGATGTGGCAAATAAAATTGGGACTTATGAAAAGGCGGTTCTCGTAAAGGAGAATAACATTCCATTTTATGTAACTGCCCCTTCAAACACAATTGATTTGAATTGTAAATCTGGAAATGAGATTGAAATAGAAGAACGAGATAAAAATGAAGTGAAAAATGTTTTTGGAATTTTAGTTGCCAATGAATCAAGTAACGTGCTAAATCCCGCTTTTGATATTACCCCTGCAAAATATATTACTGGAATAATTACTGAAAATGGGATTTGTAAACCAGAGGAAATTTATAAATAAATATTTTGTGAGATGGAATATAAAGGAACAAAATTCAAAACAATTCTGGAACAGAAACAAATTCCTGAAACTAATTTTGCAAAAAATTTAACACACTGGGGAAAAATTTTATCCGATTCCGGTTTTATCCCTCATTATGAAAATAAAGATGTACCTGAAAGAAAAAGTTCCGCAGGAAATTTGAGTTGCAGAACTGAAAAAGGATTTTTAATTACCGCTTCTTATTCTGATTTAGAGAATTTAGGACCTGTTGATTTTGTCCAGGTCACTGATGTTGATTTTAAACAGAAAATTGTTTATGCAAAAGGCCTCAGAAATCCATCCTCAGAATCTATGATGCATTTTGCTATCTATCAAAAAAGAAAGGGTGTGAATGCTATTTTTCATGGACATTTTAACGAGCTTTTAAGAAATTATTCGCAGCTTGGTTTGGTTTCTACAAAAAGATATGAAGAATATGGAACTCTTGAGCTTGTAGATTCGATTCTAAAAGTGTTACGAAAAAATAATTTTTTGATTTTGAAAAAACACGGTTTTCTTTCTCTTAGCAAGAATATAAATCAAGCAGGAGAAATTGTTATGAAAATAAATAACAAATTAAGAAATAGTTCCCGCCTACGCGTGGATAAAAAGGAGTAGGTATGAGTAAGACTTTTATTCAAAAAGTAATCGAAAGAAAAATTGGTCGATCTGTTGAGGAAGGAGAGATTGTTTTTCTTGAACCGGATTATATTCTAACCCATGATAATACAGCTGCGATAATGAAAAAATTATCACAAATAAAAAAAGGTATTAAGGTAAAATATCCGGAAAGATTGGTTATTGTACTCGACCATGTTATTCCAGCCGTAAATGCAAAAACTGCTAATAATCATAAAATTATTCGCAAATTTGTCAAACAACAGTTATTAATTCATTTTTACGATATTGGCAGCGGAGTTTGTCATCAAGTTTTACCAGAGAAAGGGCTGGCAATTCCCGCAAGCATTATTGTTGGCAGTGATAGTCATACCTGCACTTACGGTGCTTTTGGTGTCTTTTCCACAGGAATTGACAGAACTGAAGCTGCTGGAGTCTGGGTTACAGGTCAAACATGGTTCAAAATCCCAAAAACTTATAAAATAACTTTGAAGGGAAAATTACAAAAATATGTTACAGCAAAAGACCTGATTCTGAAAATAATTCGGGAGCTTCGAGCAGATGGAGCAAATTATAAATCTGTGGAATATCACGGAGATGGAATAAGAAATCTCTCGATTGCTGAGAGAATGACAATTGCGAATATGGCAGTCGAAATGGGGGCAAAAAATAGTGCTTTTCCTGTGGATGAAAAAACGAAAAACTGGTTAGAAGAAAAATATGTAACGGATTTTCATGAAATCTGGGCAGATGAAGAAGCAGAATATGAGAAAGAATTTATCTATGAACTTGACAAAATCATTCCTCAAATTGCCTTCCCGCATTCTGTTGATAATGGTAGAGATATAAATGAAGCAGAGGGCTTAGAAATCGATCAGTGTTTTATTGGAACATGCACAAATGGTAGATTGCAAGATTTGAAGCAAGCTGCTGAGATTCTGAAAGGGGAAAAAGTTAGTGGCAATACAAGATTGCTTATTTTACCCGCCTCGCGGGAAATCTACCAGAAAGCTGTGAGAGACGGAACTATAGAAATTTTAAATGAAAGTGGTGCTGTAATTTTGCCTTCAGGATGCGGTCCCTGTCTTGGTGCTCATCAAGGTGCGATGGCTGATGGTGAAAAAACTCTTTCAACTGCAAATAGAAATTTCAAAGGTAGAATGGGAAATAAAAATGCAGAAATTTATCTCGCTTCTCCCGCTACCGTAGCTACAACTGCAATTACTGGAAAAGTTACAGATCCGAGAAAAAATGCGAAGATTGGATACAGATGAACCCAGATAAAACCGATTTCCACAAGATAAAATATCTGTATAGCAAAAAGTCTGTATCATTCAGCCAAGCTGTGCTTGAACCATGTAATGTCCACTTATTTATTCCATTCGGATTATTCTGTGTTGAATCATAAGGAGTGAAGATGATACTAATAACAGGAGCTGCTGGTTTTATCGGTTCTCATCTAGCAGAAAAATTGCTGGAGGCCGGTGAGAAAATAGTTGGAGTAGACAACCTTTGTGATTTTTATGAGATTAAGTTGAAAGAACATAATCTTGATTTGATTAAAAAAAGGGCAAATGGTAATAATTTTGTCTTCATAAAAGAAGATATTCGAAATCTTGCTGCTATGAAAAAAATTTTTGAGAGTTATCATATAAATTGTATCTTCCATATTGCAGCGATGGCTGGTGTTCGTCCATCCATAAAAAATCCAATTTTGTATCAACAAGTAAATGTACAGGGAACCCAGAATTTGCTGGAGTGCTGCAAAAAGTATGAGGTGAAAAAGTTTATTTTTGCTTCCTCATCCTCGGTTTATGGAAATAATAAAAAAATTCCATTTTCAGAGCAGGATAATGTTGACCAGCCGATTTCTCCATATGCCGCCACAAAAAAAGCCGGAGAACTTCTCTGTTATACTTATCACGATTTGTATGATGTCGATATGCTGTGTTTACGTTTTTTTACAGTTTATGGACCAAGGCAAAGACCAGATTTAGCTATTCATAAATTTGCCAGATTAATGGAAAAGCACGAAACAATTCCATTTTACGGAGATGGTACCACAGCCAGGGATTATACTTTTATAGATGATATTACAGATGGATTGGAAAAGTCATTGAACTGGATTCGGAAGAATGAAAATATCTATGAAATCATTAATCTAGGAAATAATAAACCGGTAAAATTGAAGAAACTTGTGGATTTAATTTCCAATCATTTTAATTATGCAATAAAAATCAAAAAACTACCCATTCCAAAAGGTGATGTTTTTATTACTTATGCAGATATATCAAAAGCAGAAAAAATATTCGATTATGATCCGAAAACTGGTATAGAATTAGGTTTAAATAAATTTTTCCGATGGTTTAATTCATACTATAAAACCGCTAAAGAATAAATTTAAAGCAGGAATTATTGACAATCAAGAATGTACTTAATTTGTTTGACAATTTAAAATATAAATTTCTAAAGGATGGATGATGGAATTACAAGAAAAAGTCAAAAAATCATTGAATAAAATCCGACCTCTTCTACTTGGGGATGGCGGTGATGTGGAACTGATACAAGTTACAGATGACAATGTTGTCCAAGTGAGATTAAAAGGTTCCTGTCGTGGATGTCCTTTTTCGGAAATGACCTTGAAGCTAAGCATTGAAAAGAAAATGAAGGAAGAGGTCCCGGAGATAGATTCAGTTGAAGCGATTAAATAATTTTCGATGAAACAGGTCTTTAAAAAAAGTTGCGGGCGGTTTTCTTCTACTTCTGGGAATTGTTGGACTTTTTACCCCTTTTTTACAGGGTATAATTTTAATTGCGGCTGGACTTGCTGTCCTGGGTGATAAACGATTATTGAGGTTATTTGAGAAATTAAAAAAATATGTGTTAAAGAAAAAAAGAAATTGGGTCCTAAGAAAAAGAAAAAATAAATAAATTTTACTTTATCCAGTTATCCCGATATCAGATATCGGACCCGATGTATCGAGATAGGCTAAGGATCAGAAATTAAATAACTTTTACAATTCAATTTGCAATCAAGACACATAAAAAAGATTATAGCTAAAATTATTTTAAATATATTTGTGCTTTTGCGTGCTCTGTAAGGAATAAAATAACTATATCGGGGAATATTTTGCCTACCTTGTATATTTTGTGAAATTTCTTCACCTATTTCACAGGGACATCTTTAGTATAAAATATTTAATGTATTTTCGTATAATTTTATGGCTCAAGCTTTTATTATTTCATAGCAGGAAAGGCATTCGCATATAGAAAAATTGACAATAATTTTCCTTATTTTAATCTTACTCTCATGAAAAATATTTTATTAACCAATGATGACGGAGTTTTTACTGATGGAATTAATGAGCTTGAAAAGGTATTATCAAACCATTATAAAATTACTCTTGTTGCCCCGGACAGAGAACGTAGTGCAACTTCTCAATCATTAACCCTGCATAAACCTCTTCGAATAAAACAGATAAAAAAAATACATATTCTGTTGATGGAACTCCCACAGATTGTGTAAATCTAGCTACAAATGTGGTTATTAAAGATAATATCGATTTAGTTATTTCCGGGATTAATCGCGGTCAGAATATGGGAGAAGATATTTTATATTCAGGGACTGTAGCCGCAGCAATCGAAGCAATGAATCTGGGTTATCCAGCAATTGCTGTTTCTCTGGCTTTTGCAAAGGATTATAATTTTACCCAGGCAGCAGAAATAGTTGAATACTTACTGGAAAATGATATTTTTTCTATTCTTTCCGACAAAACTGTTCTGAATATAAATGTTCCTCCATTATCCTGGAGTAAGATAAAAGGAATAAAGGTTACAAAACTTGGTCATCGGAAATACAATGATTTTATTAACAAGCGAATCGATCCACGCGGACGATCGTATTACTGGATCGGTGGTGAAGCTCCCCTGTGGTCGGAAAAAGGAGATACGGATTTTGATGCTATCAAAAAAGGTTATGTTTCTATAACTCCTATCACAATCGATATGACAAAGTATTCATGTTTTCCAAAAGTAAAGGACTGGATTAATAAAAAATTGCAGGGAAAAGGGGATAGAAATGATTTTTAAAAACGATTTTGCATCTGAACGAAGAAATATGGTGAAGCGTCAAATACAGGCTCGTGGAATAACTGATCCTCGCTTGCTGGATGCTTTTCAAAAAGTTGAACGTCATAGATTTGTACCTGAATCACATTCAAATTTCGCTTATGAAGATGGTCCTTTGCAAATCGGAATGGGACAGACAATTTCTCAACCTTATATTGTGGCTTTAATGATTGCAATCCTGAATATAAAAAAAAGCGATATCGTTCTTGAAATTGGCACTGGTTCCGGTTATCAGACAGCTATCCTGGCTGAGATAGCAAAAAAAGTTTATTCAATCGAACGAATTGCACCTTTGGCTAATAAAGCAGAGGAAATTTTGAGTGACCTGGGCTACGAAAATGTGGTCATTCAAATATCTGATGGAACCTGTGGCTGGAAGCGAGAAATTAATAAAAAGTCTGATAAAAAGAAAAATAGCATAAATAAATTTGATGCAATAATTGTATCTGCAGCTGCTCCTGACATGCCGGGAAAATTGGTTGAGCAACTTGCAGAAAATGGTAAAATGGTAATTCCGGTGGGCTCGAGATTTTCTCAGGATTTGGTTCAGGTGATGAAAATCAATGGAAAAATAAAGCAAAAGAATTTTGGAGGATGCAGATTTGTTCCTCTTGTGGGCGAGAACGCATGGACAGATTAAAAATTGTATTTTTTTTTATCCTTATCCTTTT
>AGBJ01000095.1_pt1 | contig 10382 bp, 13 predicted proteins | sample 768721 | NCBI WGS metagenome assembly AGBJ01 (sample SAMN00779238, study PRJNA67915) | hypersaline lake metagenome
GATGAAATATTAAGCGAGTTTGTACCCAGGATCAAATCGGTCTCCATGCTGCCGCATTCTGGTAAAGGAACTTACTGTCAAATGCCCTATGAAAGAATCACAAAAGAGCAATATGAAGAACGCCAAGCAAAGATGCCAACGATTGACTGGCATAAAACTATTGCCAGTCAAACTGAAATACATTAGATATTTTACATCTTGTCAGCTATTTTTTGTTATCTCCTTCACCAACTGTCCTAGATCTGTCGGGAAGGGGAAAATCACTGTATTGGTCTTATCATTTGAGATGTCACTGAGTGTTTGCAGGTACCGCAATTGTATCCCCTGAGGATTTTTACTAAGAATATCAGCTGCTTCAACAAGGTTTTTGCTTGCCTCAAGTTCCCCTTTTGCATTGATCACTTTGGCACGACGTTCACGCTCCGCTTCCGCTTGTTTGGCAATGGCACGTATCATACTTTCATCAAGGTCTACATGCTTGATCTCCACATTGGAGATCTTGATCCCCCAGGTATCAGTTTGTTTGTCAAGTATCTCCTGGATATCGTAGTTCAATTGTTCCCGTTCTGCAAGCATTTCATCAAGTTCATGTCGACCCAGGACAGAACGCAGTGTCGTCTGCGCAAGCTGGCTTGTTGCAGCATAGAAGTTTTCTACCTGTATAATGGCTTTTTCAGGATCGACTACACGAAAGTAAACTACGGCATTGACATTCACAGAGACATTATCATGGGAGATAACATCCTGCTCCGGTACATCTAACACAATGATCCTAAGATCAACCCGTTCCATTCTTTGGATAAACGGTATCAAAATGATCAAACCTGGCCCTTTCACTCCGCTGAAGCGTCCCAGTGTGAAGACAACCCCACGCTCATATTCCCGTAAAATACGGATGGCAGTTGCCAGTATAATGATCAGTATTATCACGATATAGACCGAAGTCATTGGTAGTATAGGTAACATAATTTACTCCTTTATTGGATTGACGTGCAGGACTAATCCTGACAGACTCTCTACACGCACCTTTTGTCCGATCTGCAAATCACTATCAGACTCAGCATACCATACCTCTCCGTGACAGCGAACACGGTATCTTTTTTCAGTTGTCCCCAGTACTTCAGCAACAGCACCGATCATCTCATCTTCACCTATGACAGGCTTTAGAGATCTGGACCGTACAAGGTACTGAAGGACAAAGATGAAAAATCCCAGACTCACCAAAGTAAATGCTATGATCAGGGGGATGGATACACCGCTGCCTAGTGTATCGGCATCAAAAAGAAGCAGTGAACCAAAGGCAAAAGCAAGTACCCCTCCTATGCCCAAAATACCAAATCCGGCAATAAACACTTCCGCGATCATAAAGGCGATACCCCAAAATGATCAACAATAATCCCGCATAATTAAAAGGAAGCATATTCAAGGCGTATAATGCGATGACTCCTGAGAGTACGCCTATCACCCCCGGAAATATCCCACCGGGATTAATCAGTTCAAACAAAATGCCGTAGATAGCTATAATAAGAAATATATAAGCAACGTTAGGGTCCGTAATAACAGACAAGAACTTGATCTTCCAATCAGGATCAAACGTCTGAATGCTCGCACCTTTTGTTCTAAGAGTGATCTCATTGCCTGACACCGTAACACTTCTTTCATCCAGTTGACTTAACAGATCATTGATATCTTCAGCCATCATGTCTATCACGCCAAAACGAAGCGCATCTTTTGCAGAGATACTTTTTGCTTCTTCCACCGCTTCTATGGCCCATGAAATATTACGGTCATTTAATTCAGCCAAACTTTTAATATAAGCCATAGCGTCATTGATCGCTTTTTTTTCAAGTGTAGAGGGAGTACTACTATTGAGATCTTTCATTTTAGATACCGGCATCAGATTGACCGGAGTTGCTGCACCGAGGTTTGTTCCCGGTGCCATCGCTGCAACATGTGAGGCGTACAGAAGGTAGGTTCCTGCACTTGCAGCACGTGCTCCTTTGGGGGAGACATAGATCACTACAGGTATAGTACTGTTAGTGATCTCCTGTATCATATCCCTCATGGATGAAGAGAGACCTCCCGGAGTGTCCAGTTCTATCAATATGATCTCTGCATTTTTGCCTTGTGCTACTTGCATTCCTTCATTCAGATACTGACTGCTTGCAGGACCGACTGCACCTTTTAACTCTAATTTTAGGATGGTAGAATTACTGGCTAAAAGTGGCAAAGACAGTAAACATAAGAAAAAAAGTAAGCGTTTCATCTTCTACACCTTGCATTCAGTATTCAGATAACTTATTTCTATAATACCAAATAAGTAAAAAGAAATCAATGTATTTGTGTTAAAATATAGTAAAGGCAGTGATACAAACCTGTAAAATAAGTAAGATATGGTATCACTCCTTATATATACGTACATAATATATGGAGGTACGACATGAAAAACTATATTTATAATTCCGATGTGGGAACATTTGAGATCGTGCATAAGGGTCATTTAAAATATGAGCTTTGGGTAGGAGAAGAACTGCTTGGCGAATATGAAAGTGCCGAGCTGGCTGCCGAAGATGTAGCCAACTTCAATACCGACTATGTAGAGTGGGATAGATTCAAAAATGAACTTGAAAACTTTCCGAAAAGCCTTGCAGACTGGACTGTCGTTTCAGAGGAAACACCTCGTAAGTGATGCAACGATCTATCAGCGACACCCCCAAGTTCATCGCTGACTGCCATTTGGGCAAACTGGCGAAGTATTTGCGATTGATGGGAATTGACACCCTTTACTTTCCCCACATAGAAGATGACAAGCTGGTGGAAATGGCCAGCAATGAATATCGTATCATTCTGACAAGAGACCGTTCTCTTTCACAACGCAAGCACGCTCCTGTATTTTTTTTAGAGGCTACTGATACCAAAACCCAGCTCAAAACACTGATAGAACACTATAATCTTAAAGAACTCCCTCTTCCTTTTAGCCGCTGTATCGTCTGCAATACTCCGCTTCAAGTCATAGAAAAAGAAAAAATCATGGATGTCCTTCCTAAAAAGGTCCAAATATATTTCGACTATTTTGAGTACTGCCCCACCTGTGACCGTGTCTACTGGAGGGGTGATCATTATCGACATATGATGGCGTTTTTGGAACCGATCTTAAGGGAATCCTCTTAGCAGTATGTGACTGTTTAAATCTCTTCAAATTCCAATTCAAAGTGATACTCAGAAAAATTCCTCTCAAGCATTTGTTCGATCTTCTCTCGGTACTGTGCTGCTTTAAGGGAATTTGGAGATAGAAAGACAAAAGCGATATCAGCTTCTTTAGCATACTCACCACTGATATCCATTACAGACACATTAAATGCCTTAAGCTTCTCTTTCATACTGTTAGTGACACTTCTACGCCCTTTAAGGGATTGGACATAAGGCAGTTCCAAGTGTAAGATACAACTGCAGATGATCATACGTCATCCTATCTTTTTTTGTTTGCTTTTATTAGCAAACAGTTTCAACTTCTCTTCTACAAGGTAGTTGATACTTCCTTTTGGAAATTTGCCATGCTGATCTTTTTCACCACTTCTTTGTCCTGTAAGTATTTCCATGCCCTGATCCACACTTTTGATAGCATAGATCTCAAAGGTACCATTTTTTACAGCTTCTAAAACTTCCTCTTTTAGCATCAAGTGTTCTTCATTGGATGCAGGGATAATAATGCCATTTTGTGCTTTATCGTCTACTAAAGTACAGATATCGAAAAATCCTTCTATTTTTTCATTGATGCCTCCCACTGCCTGCACTTGACCATTTTGATTCACTGAACCCGTTACAGCGATAGATTGATCTAAAGGTACTTCACTCAATGAAGAGAGTAATGTAAACAGTTCCGCACAGGAAGCACTGTCCCCCTCGATCTTGCCATAAGACTGTTCAAAGACCAGTGTTGCTGTGATACTCAGGGGGAAATCTTTTGCATAGGTAGCAGCTAAATAGGATGACAGTATCATCATTCCTTTGTCATGTGTAGGACCACTGAGCTTTGCTTCTCTCTCAATGTTGATCACACCATCCTTGCCAAGTCTTGTCAATGCTGTAATCTTTGAAGGATGGCCAAAAGAGAAATTTCCAAGATCCAGTATGGCTACACCGTTAACTTGTCCTATAACAGACCCTTCTGTCTCTATAAGTATCGTTCCCCGTTGGATCATTTCATACATCTTGTCTTTGATCCTGTCAGATCTCTCTATCTGCTCTATGATCGCTTCATCTATGGCAGATCTTGTGATCACCGTCCCTGTTTTTTGCGTAGCAATAAAATCAGCCTCTTCCAATAAGTTACTCAAACTTTCTAAATGTGTTGAAAGTTTTTTACTGTCTTCTACCAAGCGGGAACTGTATTCGATCACCCTGCCCACAGCCTCTTTGTCCAAGGGCAAAAGATCATGCTCTTTTGCCATCATAGCGATCATTCTGGCATACAATAAACTGTTTTCATCATTTCGTTCTGTTTCATTTTCAAAATCTGCATTGATCTTAAAAAGCTCTCTGAATTCAGGATCATAATTATAAAGCAGGTAGTAAAGCATCCTGTCGCCTATCAGTACGATCTTGACATCCAGTTCAATGGTTTCAGGCTCCAAAGAGAGAGTACTGATCAAGCTCAATGAGTGTGCAAGAGACTCAATACGGATCTCTGAAGATTTCAACATCCTTTTGAGTCCTTCCCAGACAAAAGGCTGCATCAAGACCTTCGATGCATCCAAAATAAGATACCCTCCATTCGCTTTATGCAGTGCACCTGCTTTAATGAGGTTGAAATCCGTCACAAGTGTACCCATCTGTGCGATATGCTCTATCTCACCAAATACATTTGTATAGGTTGGATTATTTTCATAGACGATCGGAGCACCTTCGACATCTTTGTGCGCTACCAGAACATTTACATTGTATCGGTTAAATACACCACTCTCCTTTGCGGACTTCACTCCCATCGCTGCAAAATTTCCTTGCGCAGCCATTAAAAAGTCATGAGAATTATCTATAATATCTTCTTCCACACTTTCTAAATAGACTACAACTTTTTGATACTCCTGGTATTTTCTTTTTAAATCACCTATATTGTTATCAACCGCTTTTTTTGTCATATTTCTTTCAAGTTTTCTAATCTCTTTTTGCTGCGTTTTACTTTCTACAACAATATCTTGGACAATACTTTCCAGCTGATTTCTATATTTGATGATCTTTTCTTGTATCTGCTCTTTGTCTTTGGGGTCAAGTGCCTGAAACTCTTCGTTACCCAATACTTTACCTTCCTTGTTGATGGGTGAAAGGGTATAGCCTTGAGCTGTAAAACTGATCAAAATATCTTCTTCTTTAGCTCTTTTTTGTATATCGGTTAAAGATTTTTCTTTGGCTTTAGTGAGTTTATCTATGATGGCCTGCTTTTGATCTCTATACTCATCACTATCAAATATAGAGGGGATGACCGTTTGCAGCTCTTCTATCAGTTCTTCCATATCTTTTTTAAGCTGCATTCCCATAGTCGAATCAAGCTTTAAATAGATCGGTTTTCTAGGCTCTTCAAAGTTATTGACATAGCACCAGTCACCGGGTTTTTTTTCATGTTTTGCTTGACCTTGGATATATTTTTCACTACAGCGTGTTTTCCGCTTCCAAGCTTTCCCATCGCATAAAGATTGTAGCCCTCTTTTTTGATACCGATTCCAAAACTGATAGCTTTCAGTGCTCTACGCTGCCCTATAATCTCATCAAGGTCTTCAAGTTCATCAGTCGTATTAAAGTCAAATATCTTTAGATCACAATAATTATACAATTTATCAACACTAAGTGGTTTCATCATAGACTCCCTCCAAAATTCGGACAATTATCCATAATATCATGTAATGCATGATATTCTATTTGGTGCGCTTTGGCTACACCTTTTTCCGTCACAAAACCGCCTGCGACATTTACACCGCTGTAGATAGCAGCATCTTCTAAACTTGCATGTTTCCATCCTATATCTGCGATCTTCTTCACATAGGGCATCGTCGCATTTGACAATGCCTGTGTAGCAGTTAAAGGATAATCCCCAGGTATATTGGCGACACAGTAGTGCAGCACGCCATCCACTTCAAACACAGGATCATCATGGGTGGTCGGTCTGGAAGTTTCTATACATCCTCCCTGATCGATCGCAACATCGACCAATACTGCCCCCTTTTTACATAAGGAAAGCATTTTCCTGGTTATCAAGTGCGGTGTTTTTTCACCCGTTACATAGACCGCCCCAATGATAATATCGACTTCAGGCAGGATCTTTTCGAGATTATAGGCGTTGGAATAAAGTGTCGAAACACTGCTATCCATCAACTCCTCGATCCCTGTCATAGTATAGGGGTTTCTTCCCATGATGACAACATCCGCACCCATACCTGATGCAATATTTGCTGCATTTTTTGCTACGGTTCCACTCCCTATGATCAATACTTTAGAAGGTAATATACCACTTGAACCCCCAATCAATGCACCCATACCATTAGTGTGGGCAGAAAGAAAATAGCTTGCAACCATAGGAGCAACCCTGCCTGCTATTTGACTCATAGGTTCAAGTAGCGGCAATCTACCACCTTCTTGAACTGTCTCATACGCAATAGCAGTCACTTTCTTTTCTTGCAGTATCTCTGTCAACGCTTTATTGGGGGCAAGATGCAAATAAGTAAAGAGAATTTGTCCTGCATTTAGCAGATCATACTCTTCCTGCTGAGGCTCTTTAACCTTTACGATCATTTCACAGAGGTCATATAGTCCTTTGGCGTCTTCAAGTATTACCGCACCAACTTGCCGATATGCATCATCATAAAACCCGCTTTGCGTTCCCGCATCTTTCTGAATATAGACTTCATGTCCGCTCTCTATAAGTAACCTCACACCCGAAGGGATCATCCCTACTCTATATTCCTTATGTTTGATCTCTTTTGGAATACCAATTTTCATCAGAATATCTCCCCTTTTCCATTAAGTAACTTCACATAGCTGTACATTCAAACAGAACCATACAATCATTGTTGTTCTACTGCTATACTTTACGCTTCGGCATCTACTTTTGTTCTTGCAATAGGGTTTACTCTTAATCTTTCAACGGGTATAGGTTTTGCACTTTGTTCACATATGCCATAGGTACCATTCTTTATTTTTCCAAGCGCATGTATGGTTTCTTCACGTTCATGTTCCTGTTGATGTAAAATCGTATTGTCCTTTTCGCTGAGACTGGCAAGAGAGGCGAGATCTTCCATATCATTGATCCCATCATCTGTACCAACACTGTCCAATTCTGATCGAAGCTGGGCTATATTCTCTTCGACCTGAGCCAGTTTCTTGTTTAATATTTCTTCAAATTCATTCAAGTCAAGATCATCTCTTTTTTGCATGATGTACTCCTTTTTATTTTCATTTCACTCAAGTTACGGTACATAGATCAACACATCATTCGATGTTTCTCTTAAAATATATGTTGCTACACTTCCTAATAATGCTTTAAATCCAGCCGTACCTCTAGACCCTAGCACGACAAGATCATATGTGCCGTCTTTTATATATTCAAGCAGCGTTTCTTTGGCATAGAGTTCTCCATCAATGACCTTTCCTTTTTTGACAGAGACTTCTTTCATAAACTCTTTCAAATCACTCTTAGCACAGGATTTTGCCACATCATTATATTGTGAAAGGTCACGACCCACTACAGCATAAGGTCCTTCCATATAAATAACTTCAAAAGTGTTGACAATGCTTATGGAAGCAGTGGGGAAAACCTTTTGTGCAAAAAGAATACTCTGTTTTGACTGCATGCCAAAATCTGTAGGTGCTATGATGTTCTTATAGGGTTTTTTTACATTGTTTTTAACGATCAGTACAGGCAGGTGACTTCGGTTTGCAACTTTTTCTGCTGTAGTACCTATAATCCTTTTTTTTCCTTTTGACTTACTATGTGCACCGATGATGATCATATTTGCTTTATGCAGCTTTGACTCATAAAGGATAATATCATCTGCATTACCCTCTTTTACAAAGATAAAACAGGGTACCTTAGCCTCTTTATCCAGTGTTTTTATCTTTTTTTCTATTTTCTTTTTAATACCCTCTTTATCGATCTCTATATCTTTGGAACCAAAATAACTCGGGACATCTAGCCAAGGTGTTCGTACCGCATGAACAATAAAGAGGTCCGATTTATTTTCTTTAGCCAATACCAATGCTCTTTTTAAAACATTATCCGACTTTTCAAATACATCTATACCAACAAGTATTCTTTTTAATTTTTTCATCATCTTTTGCCTTTCGATCAAAATAATTCTATCAAGCTTCTCAGCAACTTTCATGAGAGGTTCACTTATATTCTACAACAAATATATTAACATTCTAATACCTTATATAAAGTTATTCATGTCATTTTAAAATAGATTCTACTATCATAACTCATGCAGACAATCACATTTACAGACTCTATCATTGTAGCGTTTTCCGGTCTGGGTATCTTTCTTTTTGGGATCTACTATATGGAGACTTCACTCAAAGAAGTTGCAGGCGTAAGACTGAAAAGATGGCTTAAAAATACTACAGGCAGTACAAGTAAGTCTATTTTTACCGGTGCATTTGCTACAGCACTCCTGCAAAGCAGTTCAGTCGTCACGCTTTTAACCCTCTCTTTCGTAAGTGTATCTTTGATCTCGCTCAAAAGCGGCATAGGGATCATATTTGGCTCCAATATAGGTACGACTGTCACTGCCTGGCTTGTTGCATTGTTGGGCTTTAAACTTCAGATCGAATCCTTTGCAGTGCCTATAGCAGGGCTTGGCGGTTTGGGTCTCATGTTCTTGCCTAAACACAGCAGATACTTCTTCTTCTCCAAGTTTCTGGTCGGTTTTGGTATTTTGTTTTTAGGACTTGACTATATGAAAGAGAGTATTGAAGTACTGGCTGCCTCCTTTGATCTTCAAAAATACAGTACCTATCCTCTCTATTATTTTGTGCTCATCGGTGCTGCTGTTACGGCGATCATCCAGTCAAGTTCTGCAACTACAGCACTGGTGTTAAGTGCATTAAGTGTAAGTGTTTTAACATTCGATGGTGCAGCTGCTATGGTGATAGGTGCAAATATCGGTACGACCATTACAGCACTTTTAGGTGCAATAGGAGGTACGGTCGACAAAAAAAGAGCCGCTATAGCACACTCTATATTTAATATACTGACCGCGGTAGTAGTCTTTTTTCTATTGTCTTATTTTTCCTATTTGATCCTTCATATAATGGACCTGAAAGAGTATCCTATCATAGCATTGGCAGTCTTCCATACTATTTTTAATGTGTTGGGTGTGCTGCTTTTAGCACCTTTCATTCCTCTACTGGCACACTTTCTTAGCAGGGCGATCACCTTTAAAACACCGGTAGTCACCCGGTATGTGCATCTGGTAGATACTCAGGTAACAGACAGTGCCATCATCGCGGTAAAAAATGAGATAGAAAGACTTTTTTTTAAAACCCTCAAATATATACTTTTACTGGCAAATGTAAAATCCAATGATCTTTTGGTCAATGATATGGAAACGGATGAGATCCTCGAAACCAATACAGATATTATTGAGTTTGACCGTACAGCTTCTTATAATAACATGAAGGCCATAGAGAGTATCATTTTTGAATTTGTCAGTAATATAAACAGGCAGGAACTTGACAAAAAGCAAAGCCAGAATATAGACAAACTCTATGCTGCTACGAGAGAGAGTGCCTATGCTGCCAAAATCATAAAGGTATCAAAAATGATCTAAATGAATTTGCTCAAAGTGATGAGTTATCGGTACAGAAAGCCTACAATCGTATGCGTAAACATCTCATCAACGCTATTAGGACCCTGCATCTTTATATGAACCACAAGATAGACAGGAAAGAGTTTGAAAAAAAATATAATGAAAGTCTGCAAGAGAATGAACAGCTTCTCAAGCAGATCACGTTTGCCTACAAGGCCTTTGGCCTGGAAGTTACAGTTCTCACCTCACTGCTGAACACCAATCGTTCACTTTTTTTGGTACTCAATTCACTCTATCAGGCTTCAGAAGTGTTTGATATAGAACTCAAATCCACAGAATGAAGCTAGCTAAAGTAGTATTGCTTTACCGGTCAGATGACATAAGATAAAGTAAGTGTGCAAAGGTTTTACCCTATCTATCATCCCGAAAAGATAGATAGGGGCATTCATTTATAATGACTGTATGCTTTATTGGCGGGTATAGTAATATCTGCTGATCATGAACCCTAAAAATGTATAAAGAGCTAAATAACCAAAGTGATAAAAAAGCATACTAAATGCAATACTCAATACTAAAAAACGAACC
>AGBJ01000096.1_pt1 | contig 10378 bp, 11 predicted proteins | sample 768721 | NCBI WGS metagenome assembly AGBJ01 (sample SAMN00779238, study PRJNA67915) | hypersaline lake metagenome
TAAAAATTATAATCGCTATGCCACCGAGGTTGAATTTTTCATCTAAAAACAAGCCAAGAAAAAATAATCCAATGATACAGACAACCATAGTAATACCAAGATGAGCAACCATGCTCAAACCTTGAAAAACTTCTCGATAATATTTCACCTGTTTCTTAATGTGTTTTTTTTTGTTCATCTGTAGTTTGATTTACTTTGACTGACTCCATTTCACATTTTCCATCTAAGGTCGCGCCAGATTCGACAGTGAGAGATTTTGTGCAAATATCACCTTTGACGCTCGAATTTGCCCTCAATTCCAGTACTTTTTTTACAACAATATTACCAATTATTTTTCCACTAATTAAAGCCTCATTTGCTTTAATATTTCCATTTAACTTTCCTGATTTGCCAATAATCACAGAACCATTCATTTCGATGTTTCCTCCAACCTTACCATCAACTCGGATACTTCCTTTTGATTTGACATCTCCGATTACTTCTGTGTCTTTACCAATGATAGAATTCAGTTCTTTCGATTTTTTTTTCACAAGAATTTTCTCCATATTATTTTAAAATTTTCAAAGGATTTATGTGAGAATCATTATAGAGAATTTCAAAATGCAGGTGAGGAGCTGTACTTTTTCCTGTTTTTCCGATGTTCGCAATCTGTTGTCCTTGTTCCACGAAATAACCTTCTTTTACAGATATTTCACTATTGTGCCCGTAAAAACTTTTATAGCCATTTAAATGATCTATCAGTATCGTTTTCCCAAAAGTTTTATCATTCATATTTATCTTTTTAACTACACCTGAACCAGCCGCAAAAACCAGCTCACCTTTTTTCCCAGCACAATCAATCCCAAAATGATTTTGAGATGGGAGGTAAGATTTTGTAATAATTAATTTTCTTACTGGTAATCGTTCCGGAAGATATAGTAATTTATTTCGAAATTCGAGATGTAATTTCTCCAACTCCTTTTGTTTTGGTTTGAAATCTATCCCAGTACGGTTATATAATAATTTTTCGTATAAATTATATTCGGTTTTTTCAGTTGACATAGAATTTATTACAGACTCCAACTTGTCCAGTTTGAGTTTATATTCCTGATTTTTATTCTTCAGGTTTTTAATAGTAGAACTTTTTTTCTGAATGTTTATTGTCAAACCAATAAATATTCCTAAAAGTATAGCTAAAACAATAACAGAAAAATGTTTAATTTTCATAATTATTGCAAATCTAAGAGTTTTTGGATTATTCCATCCAATTCTTCTTCAGAGTAAAATTTGATTTCAATTGTGCCTTTCTGTTGTCCATTTATATTCACTTTTGAACCGAAAATTTTTGATAAATCGTTTTCTAAAGCGATCAGGTGAACATCTTTTTTAAGATGTCTTTTTTTAATTTTTGATTTCTTATAGCTTTTAGCCAGCTTTTCTGCTTTGTGAACAGATAGATTGTTCTTAACTATTGTTTGGGCAAATTCAGTCTGTAGTTCAGTTTCTAACTGGAGAACTGCTCTGGCATGACCGGATGAGAGAGAATTATTTTTCAACATATTAATTATTTCTTCAGGTAACTTTAGTAATCTCAAAGTATTTGTAATAGACACTCTACTTTTACCGCAGATTTTTGCGATTTCGTTTTGTTTTAGCCCGAATTCATTTACAAGTTTTTCATACGCCCTTGCTTCTTCTATTGGATTTAGATTTTCTCTCTGGATATTTTCGATAACGGACAGAGAAAGCATCTGGAAATTTTTTGCATCCCGAATTACAGCAGGAACTTTTTCCAGCCCAGCAAGTTGGGCAGCGGTTATTCTTCTTTGGCCAGCGATTAATTCGAATTTATCAGGTTCAATTTTTCGCACGATCACTGGTTGTATTATTCCATTTTCTTCGATGGATTTGGATAATTCTTGCAAATTTTGTTCATTAGAGTCTTTTCTGGGTTGAAAAGGATTGAATCCGATTTTATCTATCTTAATAAGGTGAAATTTATTTTCATCCTCATCACTTTTGCCCTCGTTAACCAAAGCTTTTAAACCTTTTCCTAATCTGTTCATCTGTTTTCCTCTTCGCTTAATTTTATTACTTCCATTGCTAAATTTAGATAGTTTTGAGCACCTCTTGAATTTATGTCATATTCCATAATCGATTTTCCAAAACCCGGTGCTTCGCTGAGTTTAACATTTCTTTGCACTATTGTGGAAAGAACCTTATCACCAAAATAACGACGTATCTCTTTTGCAACCTCCTCAGAAAGTATCAGGCGTCTATCGTACATTGTTAATAAAATTCCAAATATCGATAGCTCTGGATTTAGATTTTTCTTAACCAATCTAATTGTTTTTAATAACTGAGCAATTCCTTCGAGAGCGTAATATTCGCACTGAATGGGAATAAGCAAATTATTACAAGCAACCATAGCATTCAATGTTAAAATATTAAGAGCAGGGGGACAATCCACAATTATATAATCAAAATTGCTATCCAGCATATCGAAGACTTTTTTCAACCGTCTTTCTTTATCATCAAGAGAAAGAAGTTCTGTTTCTGCCCCGATTAAATCAATTGTTGAAGGAATTACTTTAAAAGTTGACATATTGGTCTCAACAATCGCTGAATTCACATTTTCATTCTGGATCAACAAATCGTATATCTGTTTTTCGACCTTATTCTTATTAACCCCAATCCCGCTCGTGCAATTCGCCTGAGGATCCATATCAACCAAAAGGACTTTTTTATCAAAAGTTGCTATTCCGTAAGCCAGATTTATCGCAGTGGTTGTTTTACCAACACCACCTTTCTGATTAGTGATTGCCATTAAATTTGTCATATTTTGTTTACAGTTTAAAAAAATTTCATCTTATTTCATAACCGCTAATTAAGAACTTGTTGATTTTTTTATTATAATATATTTTCTCTTGCCAAGTTCTCTCACATTTTTCTGGTAAAAATTTATATCAATTTGAGTTTTTAAAGAATCTAATAAATTTAACTCACTTTCGTCTATATTGGATTTATACAGGACTAATTTTCCATTTTGCTGTAACCGGGCAATGCTTTTTTTGTAAAACATTTTTGACATTTTTATTGCACGTACTAAAATAAAGTCAACTTTACTAAACTTTTCTTCATTGAGCTTTTCAAATCTATCATTGATTACTTCACAATTTTCTAATTGTAGTAATTCTACAAGAGAGCGTAAGAAAAGTGCTTTTTTCCTTTGTGATTCTACCAGAAAAAGTTTTAGAGAAGGTTTCAAAATTTTGATAGGGATTCCCGGGAATCCGGCACCTGCTCCGAAGTCGATAATATTTTTTTCTTCAAACTCAAACATTTGTAGGGGAATTATTGAATCCAGAAAATGTTTTGTCCAGACCTGTTTTGCTGAATCTTTGGAAATAAGATTAAATTTTTGATTCCTCTCTAATAAAATCTCTTCATATTTGGAGAAAACCCTCATTTTATCTGTGGTTAAGTTATTTTCTATAAGAAAATTTGTAAAACTTTTAATTTGATTTCTCATTTATCACTTTAAATTTTATCAGAAGTGCTGATATGTCTGCAAAGGTAACACCTGGAATTCTGGATGCCTGACCGATTGAAATAGGATGAATTTTGGATAGCTTCTCTCTTGCTTCATAAGAGATTGTATCTTGTTTCCTATAATTAAAATTAGCAGGTATCTTTTTGTTCTCGAGATATTCGAACTTTTCTATCTCCTTCATTTGTCGTTTGATATAACCTTCGTATTTGACTGTCAGGGTTATTTTTTCTTTAATCAAAGGAGTCACATCATCCTCTATTTTATAACCAAAATCTACAAGATTGTCGAAACCTAGTTCTGGTCTACGTAATATTTCTATCATTTTATATGATTTATCAGAATCCGTTTGAGCATTTTTCTTTTTTAATTTGTTTAATTCTCTCTTTTTTATTTTCATCATTTCGGAAAACTTGTCATATCGTGTCTTGTTGACGAGTCCAAGTTCGTAGCCCAAAGGCATCAGTCTCTCATCTGCATTATCCTGGCGGAGATACAAGCGATATTCTGCTCGAGCAGTAAACATACGATACGGTTCATCTACTCCCACCGTTACGATATCATCGATAAGAACTCCAATATATGATTTGTCTCTTAAAAAAATGATTGGGGCATTTTTTTTAATAGAATTTACAGCATTTATTGCAGCAACAATTCCCTGTGCCGCTGCTTCTTCGTATCCAGAAGTTCCATTAATCTGACCAGCAAGATATAATCCTTTTATTTTTTGGTTTCAAGAGTCAATTTTATCTCATTTGTATTTACACAATCATATTCAATCGCATACCCATAGCGCATAAATTTGGCATTTGCCAGTCCTTTGACTGAATGAACAATTTTATACTGGATTTCTGGGGGAAAACTTGTGGGAAGTCCGTTTGCATAAACCTCGAATGTATCCAATCCTTCTGGCTCAATAAAAATTTGGTGTCTATCTTTTTCCGGAAATTTTTTTATTTTATCCTCGATTGAAGGACAATATCTCGCTCCAATTCCGGTTATATTTCCACTGAAGAGCGAAGATTTTTCAATATTATCTGAGATGATTTTATGAGTTTTTTTATTTGTAAAGGTAAGATAGCAATCTACCTTATTTTGGGATTTTATATCTCGATAAAATGAGAAACTTGTGGGTGGATCATCTGGATGCTGGACTTCTAATTTAGAGAAATCCAGGGAGCGTGAGTCCAATCTGGGAGGAGTTCCTGTCTTGAATCTCATTAATTGGAACCCGTGATTTTGGAGAGAGTCAGATAATTTTTCAGCAGAGAACTCACCAGCTCTACCGGCTGCATAGTTTTTCAATCCGATATGAATTCTTCCTTTGGGAAATGTTCCTGGAGCAAGAATAACAGTTCTGGCAAAATATGTTTGTTGATATTGTGTTTTTATCCCTTTTATTTTTCCATTTTCCACGAGAATTTCTTCAACAAGTGCTTCTTTAATTTCCAGATTTTCTTGGTGTTCTATCACAGAGCGCATAACCAATTGATATTTCATTCTATCTGCTTGGGCTCTCGGAGCCCAGACTGCTGGTCCTTTACTTTTATTTAGCATGCGGAAATGTATGCCGGTTCTATCGATGACTTTGCCAATTACTCCACCGAGAGCGTCAATTTCTCGGACAAGATGACCTTTTGCCAGACCACCGACAGCAGGATTGCAGGACATCCGTCCGATTGTCTCCAGTTTGATTATAAACATCAGGGTATTCGCACCCCGTTTGGAAGCGGCAATTGCCGCTTCGCAACCTGCATGTCCGCCACCTACGACAATTACATCATAAATTTTATTCATTTTATTATTTGCCTGTATAAGTGTTTCTCATGAAACAATTTCGCGGCAGTTATTATTTCAAAGTCAAGTTATTAAGTAAAAAAATATAATAATAGATTTGTATATTGGAAAAAATAATCGTTTGAAAAAAATGTTTCACATGAAACATCTATTTTCCGACACAGAATCTGTCAAAAATAGAGTTGATGATCTCTTCCTTTGTAATTTTCCCGATGATTTCTTCCAATGCTTCACTCGCATCCCGTAAATCAAAAGCAATAAATTCTAAACCCTTATTATCTCTCGCAGCTTGAATTGCTTGCTTAATTCTGTTCTGGCACTTTTTTGCAGCAGCAAGTTGACGAGTATTACTTATCAATCCGTGGCTTGTATCATATTTTCCCAGATCAACTCTTTGAATAATCCTCGATTTTATTTGAGATATTCCTGCATCTTTTAACGCTGAAATGAAAATTACATTTTCATTATCCTGTTCAAATTGATTGGAGGAATTGAGAAGATCAACTTTATTTTTTACAGTGATATAATCTTTATTCTTTACTTTTATTGGAATCGACTTCCTCGTCTTTTGGGTTATATCTTCTACCCAGAGAATGAGGTGAGATTTTGAGATAATATCATAGCTTTTTTTAATTCCAGCATGTCCCACAATATCTTTTGTTTTTGATAAACCGGCTGTATCAAATAATTTTAACAAATATCCTTGCAGAGAAATGTCCTCTTCAATGTAGTCACGAGTTGTTCCCGGAATATCTGTAACAATAGAACGTTCGTTTTCCATTATTTTGTTAAAGAGGGTTGATTTACCTGAATTTGGCTCTCCAGCAATGACAACCCGAAATCCTTCATTTAAAATGATACCTTCATCACCACTATTCACAAGCGATGTAATCTCTGCATAAATTGCTTCTGCTTTTCTGATAATGTCTTGACTGGTTGTTTGTTGCAAACCCTGGTCAGAAAAGTCTATGTCAAGTTCGATTTCCGTTCGCAAAGCTGATATTTTTCCGATGATAGAACTTATGTCTTTATGAAGTTTTCCTTGCAAGCGGTGAATTGCTGCCTGCTGAGACTTTTTTGTTTTGGCTTCAATAAGATCAATGACAGATTCAGCTTCAGTGAGATCAATTTTTCCATTTAAAAATGCTCTTTTTGTGAATTCTCCTGGTTGCGCCAAGCGAGCACCCGCGGCTAAGACTGTCTCCAGAACTCTTTGAGTTAAAAATCTTCCTCCGTGACAACTTATCTCAATAACATCCTCTCCTGTGTAACTACGAGGCGAAATGAAAACTGAAACCAGCACCTCATCTATTAATTGATTTTCAGAATGTATTCTGCTAAAATAAATATTGTGAGATTCAAATTCGTCTATTGGAGTTTTAGAATCTAATATTGCTTTTAAGATATCAAAACAATTATCTCCACTAATTCTTATAACAGAAATTCCACCTGTTCCCACTGGAGTTGAAATTGCAGCAATCGTATCATTATGACTTGTCATAAAAATTTAGAATAAAGTTAGAAATATTTTTTGCAGTAAGACCAATATGTTTTTTTAGTTTTTGAATTGAGCCGTGCGGAACAAATCGATCCGGGATGCCAAATATTTTAATTTTTATATCCAATTCTAATTCGTTAATCTTTTGCGATACTGCAGAGCCAAAACCACCAATAATAGCATTTTCCTCTATTGTAACAATCTGTTTAACTTTCTTTTTTTCAAGGGTTTTCAATAAATTCTCGTCTATCGGCTTTGTGAATCGGGCATTTACTAAGTATGGATTTCGTTTCTTGGAAACTACATTATTATAAGCTTCAAAAGCAATATCAAAAATTGTGCCTGCCGAAATAAGGGCAAGTTTTTCTCCTTCGAAAATGATTTCACTTTTGCTATATCCTAATCTGGTACTTTTTAAGGATGGATAACTGTGAATCGAACCACGGGGATAGCGAATTGCAATTGGACCCTTTGAATATTTTGCCATATATTTTATCATTTTTTGAAATTCATTTCCATCCCGCGGTGCCATTACTGTTAAATTTGGAATACAATTTAGATAGGACAGGTCAAAAGTGCCGTGATGGGTTGGTCCATCCGGACCAACGATTCCACCTCGATCAAGGCAAAATCTCACTGGTAAGCTTTGGAGGGCAACATCGTGAATTAACTGGTCATAAGCACGTTGTAAGAAAGTGGAATAAATTGCCACAAAAGGTTTTAAACCTTGTGTAGCCATTCCTGCCCCGAATGTAACTGCGTGTTGTTCAGCAATTCCAACATCAAAAAATCTGTCCGGATGATTCTTTTTAAAAACCTGTAATCCCGTACCATCTGCCATGGCAGCTGTAATTGCAACAATATCATGGTCTTTTTCTGCTATTTTTGAAAGTGTTTCACCGAAGATTGTGCAATATTTTTTTCCTGTTTTTACTTTGGATTTTGATGAATTAATCTCACCGGTAGTTTCATCAAACGGAGAAACTCCATGATATTTTGTTGCATCATCTTCAGCCTGTGAAAATCCCTTTCCTTTTTTTGTAACAACATGAACAAGACAAGGACCAGTTACATTGTTCTTTACGTTTTTTAATATCTTAACAAGAGCCGAAATGTTATGTCCATCTATTGGACCAAAATATTTAAAGCCAATATCCTCGAAAAATCCAACCGGAATCAAAATGCTTTTCAGATTCTCAATGTGACGAACACTTGATATAATCTTTTTTCTAAGAATTTTAGGGAAACTTTGAACACTTTCCCATATCTCTTTCTTGATTATGTTATAGGGTTTTCCAGAAAGGATGTTTGCTAAATAATAATGTAATCCGCCCACATTGCGTGAGATAGACATCTCATTGTCATTAAGGATTACGATTAAATCTTTTTGCATTCCACCTGTATTATTCATTCCCTCGAAAGCCTCTCCCGCAGTCATAGCACCATCACCGATAACCGCCACGACCTTTTCCGGCTTGTTTTTCAATTCTTTCCCAATACAAATTCCAAGTCCCGCTGAAATAGAGGTACTGCTATGTCCCACTCCGAAAGCATCATATTTACTTTCTGATATTTTATTGAATCCGCTAATACCATTAAACTGACGAAGTGTATCAAATCTATCATTTCTCTCGGTCAAAATCTTGTATGCGTAGGATTGGTGTCCCACATCCCAAACGACTCTATTCACGAGCGGATTGAAAACTTTTAGCAGAGAAACGGTCAACTCGACAACACCAAGACTAGGGGCTAAGTGACCGCCAGTATGCGATATAACATCGATTATTCTTTGTCGTAATTCTTTGCACAGATCATTTAAATCTTTAAAATTTAAAGACTTAACATCTTCCGGTATTTTAATTTTTTCCAGCATAATATGTCCTATTTTTTTAAAAATTGTTTGTCTGTTCTTCTATCCAGCGTAAAATAAGATTTTTTCCGATATTACTTTTTGATGAAAAAGCGTAAATTTTTTTTTCTACACCCATTGCAAATTCTTTTTCCAATGTATTTAACTGGATGTTAATTTTAGATTTGCTTAATTTATCACATTTAGTCGCTACGACCAAATAGTTCTTCCGAAAGGATTCAATCCATTTCAGAGCCAGCAGATCCTTTTTATCCGCTTTATGACGAATATCAATGATTATGATGAAGCTGCATAGATTATTTCTTTTCAAAATATAATCATTGATAAGATCTTCCCAATTTTTTCTTGTTCTTTTTGAAATATTTGAGAATCCATAACCAGGCAAATCTGCAAATATCATTTTACTTTTTCCCCCATGATTATCAAAACACTTAATTTCAAAAAGGTTAATTGACCTGGTTTTTCCGGGTTTTTTGCTAATCTGAGCTAAATTTCTACGATTTAAAAGTGTGTTGATCAGAGATGATTTTCCCACATTAGAACGACCTATAAAGGCAATTTCGGGAAAATCAATATACTGGAGCTGCTCAAATTTTGCAGCACTTAGCAGATATTTCGAATTAATGATTCTCATCCGGTCTGTAAATAATTGAATAATTATCCGATTCCCACACCTCTATTTCATTTACTTTAAAAATTGATGAGTTGAAATCTTCTGCACAACGATGATAAATTATTCTGACAATATTTTCTGAGGTAGGATTTATATCTGAAAAGCAATTTATTTGATTAAGGTTCTGGTGATCGAATTCGGAAAGTATCTTTTTAAATCTTTTTTTTACTTCTTTAAAATCGATGGTCAAACCGATGGAATTAGTTTTTTTGCACTGAATAGCTAAGCGAACTTTCCAGTTATGGCCGTGTAAATTTGAACACTTACCTCTGTAACCATCTAAACTATGAGCCCCGCAAAAAAATTCAGTAACATTTATTATATACATAATTTTCTCCAATGAGTTTATTTTCTCAAGTTGAAAAAAACTGTCAAAGTTTTCCAAACCAAATTGCAGTTTTTAATTCCAGAAAAATTATTGAAAGGTGAAAATCGTGAGTGCGTTAAATGTCGAAATACCTTTTTTATTACTTTAACCTGACAAAATAATTCATATGTTTATCTTTTGATGCAATAAAATAAAGGTAATTAATTTATGGCTAAAACCGTTCTCTGTCCCCTAATATTCAATTGTCAATTTTTCATTTTATATTTTACATTTTACATTTAAAATTCACGCGAAAAAACAAAGAGAAATTATGGATTAAACAAAAAAAATATAAATTATTTATTCTTGAACCTGAGTGGTTTTACCGAAAGAAATTTTAAGGTAAAACTGTTCGGGATTTTTTATTGAAATAACATTCCGAAGATTCGACAAAGTCGAAGCATTCGGAAGTTGATGAAATGTTAATTTCGAAAATAAAGGTAAAATAAAAGAAAAACAAAAAAAACCTCGGTGAAAATTCCACAGGGTAAAAAGAGAAAAAAATGAAGAAAAGAAATCTGATTTTCGGATTTATGCTAAAAATTTAATTAGCAATGAATAGAAAATTGATGGCTACGAACAGCCTGGATTTTGATGGGACGGATGATTATGTAACGACGAATTATGATTCTGGAATCAAGACA
>AGBJ01000097.1_pt1 | contig 10309 bp, 12 predicted proteins | sample 768721 | NCBI WGS metagenome assembly AGBJ01 (sample SAMN00779238, study PRJNA67915) | hypersaline lake metagenome
GATTAAATCTTTTTAGTTGTGTTATTGACTAGGCGTGTATTCCATATCGTAAGATATCGAACGAGTTAGTTGGAGCTTGGGGGGGTGAGTGAATCATCGACAACCTTTATCTTGTGGATAAGGGTTCAGTGATAATATTGCCCTCTTGATCATCTTCATAACCATAATTTATAATATTATCTGGATCAACATAACCTGTAGTATGAAAAACGATTTCATTACCATTAATAATCAATATTCTTTCAGCAATAGAATCATGCTTAGTTTTATATAATATTAGATAAAAAGGATGATTTTTCATTAGTTCATACAGATTAATATCCATAGAATGACTAATAAATTTACTATTTTTTACAATACCAGGTATTGTTTTACCTTTTTTAAATGGTGTTTATTAATAATATTTTGAATTAAAATATCTTTACTTTTATTTATATGAAATTTAAAAACCAAAGGACTATGCATGCCTAAGTCATATTTATCATAATGAAGTTGAGATATATTATCAAAAGAATATTCTATTACATGCTGATTAAACATATATTTAAGATGTAAGAAATTCAACAATCTATAAACTATATAAAGCAAAATAATAAGTAATAAATATTTTCTCATTTGTTTTCCCCATTATTATTTTTGATTTGAATATTAATTGTTTCTTCTGCTTTAATAGCAAATGTAAAAGGATCTCCTCCTAGATTGTGATATTTATCAGTATATCCATCTTCTTTTAGGTCTATAGGATCTTCAAATTTATCTATTGTTGAGTATGTTACTTTACAATTAAAGATATTTTTCTTTTTTTCTTGTAAAATCTGACAACATGCTTTTGCTTTATGTTCTCCTCTCCCTAATGAATAAATTTCATCTGACTCAACTGAATAATTACCTTTTGTACTAAACTCTTTAGTAATAGGCTCGTTTAAATTATCTACTGTTTTAAGAAAACTATACATTTGTTTTTTTAAATTTTTTCGCATATCTTTGACTGCATTCGTACCTTTATAAATTTGTTTCGTATTACGTACATTACTTGCATCAAAGTATTTTTTATTTCCACTTTCATCAAAGTATTTTTTATTTCCTGCATAAAAATACTTTACTAATGCTATATCAGTTGGTGACAACTCAAAGGGATTTGGAAAAACAAGATTACCATCCGGATCTATAAAATTTACAGGATTATTATAAGTATAACTAAATAAACTAAGATTCTTTGGATTAAATACTCCACCATTCGTCTGCCCTGACATATACTGATCTAGAATTGGATCCGGACTCTGCCACACAGAGGTGCGAGGGTCATAATATCTAGCACCGTAGTAATACAATCCAGTCACTTCATCCAGCTCTTTACCCGTAAACCGATATGGAGTTATCTGAGTATTAGAGTGTTCATGTGCAAATGTTTCTCCAAACGGGAAGTACTCTAGATGTTCATAGACCTCCCCCTTCTCATCAGTCACAAAGCTTGAACTACCTAAATGGTCAGGGTGATAGAAGTACTGCTCTTTTTCATAGATAATCTTGGCAGGTTTGTCATTACCACCTTTGCCGTGTACGGTTTGAGATTCCTGTTTGGTAAGCTTCGTCGCCACCCTTTGGCTTCCTGCAAAGAAGTGTTTACTTGCTACCTGTCCTTCACGTATCACAAAGTAAGGATTCACATAGAAGGTCTCACCTTGAGCACTTCGCTTAAGTGTTCTCTCACCGCCTGCATCATAGACATAGTAGCTAGTATGACCGTTATCACTGACAGTAGTGATACGGTTCTCTTCATCCCATTCGATCACCCTATTGTTAGCATTTTGAGTATTTTCCCAGCCCGTTTGATTACCATTTAAATCATAGGTGAATGTACGGTTACCGATCTTGGTCGGAGCATGCGGTTGTTTTGCTGTATGCTCATAAGTCCAGTCATAGGTAGTCTTTTGCTGCTCTATCCACTTGTCACCCTCATACGGAAGTTTCTCATGAAGCTGTGTCTTGGACTTGATATTGCCTATAGTGTCATACCCCATTGCAAGATCATAACGGTGCTGATGACCTTGTCTGCTTGTCCAACTTCCCTCTGCACTTGTTAACTGATAGAGGTTGTCGTAACTGAAGCTTTGGCTTGTTTCTCCTCCAAAGAGTGAAGATCCCACTGGGACGGCAGCGGCATTGGATACTTGGTTACTTTGCTTTAGATTTAAAGAACATTCAATATTTTAGAATTGATGGACTATTGTATCGGTTTTATACTTATTGATTTATTTGCAGTTTCGTAGGGGTTCCGCCGTCCCGATGGGAGTGCAATATACCACTTCAAACAAACATAAAAGTCTAAAATAGCTACAATATCTGATAGAAGATGCAGATACATGAACCAACAGCTACTTACCAGTTATGGCAAAAAGGTATTGGTGCTGTACTCTTAAGTGGTGATCTGATCATACAAACGAGAATGGAATAATGAGCAGTAATATAGCTAGGACTACTTCATGAAAATAATATCTATCACCATAGTAATAGCTTTCCTTTTAGGAGGAATAAAAGGATACTCTTTTTGGCAGGAGAGCCTGGCGAATGCTGCACTTGCGGCTGTGGCATCTGAAAAACTCAAACACAAGAAAGAAGTAGCCAGGCTCAAACGAAAGCATCAGAAGAAGTTAGCAAAAGTGAAGGCCAGAGAGAGGGCCAAGGCAAAAATACAGAGGACCCTGTCTGTTGTGCCCATCATGGGAGTCGCTGCTTTCGGGTTAGTTTGAAAAACTTGAATATGATAAGTGGAAAAAAGAAAATCCGACAGGAACCTTCAAAGACTATACCGATGAGATCACTTTTGAAATGAACGAAGTTCTCAGAACAGAATACCAGGAATACTACGCAGATTATCAAAAATTTCTGTCCATCTATGGAAATAAGCTCCATAACCCAAATCTGTAACACAATCATAGCATTACAACCCAACTTATCTGTAAATTAAGCATTTTTAGATAAAAAATGTATAATCAACTAGAATAATATAAATAAGTTATACATAAAAGTCAGAACAAGGTTTTAAATTTGAAATTCAATCATAAAGAGGTCATTTTATTTGACCTGGATGGCACACTGATCGACAGTGTACCGGATTTGGCATTAGCAGTAAATCATATGTTGGGAGCATTACATCGTGAGACATTCAGTGAAGATACGATCCGTTACTGGGTCGGCAATGGCGCACAGATGCTGGTAAAGCGTGCTTTGTCGGGGCAGACAGAGATAGATGAAGCCCTGGATCAAAACCTGTTTGAAAAAGCTTTAGGGATATTTTTAACGTTCTATGGGCAAAACCTCTCTGACAATACAGATACCTACCCCAATGTATCGACAACGCTGTCTGCCTTAAAAGAAAAAGGGTACCGTTTGGTGATCGTGACCAATAAACCGTTTGATTTTGTCGGTCCTATTCTGGCAGGGCTGAAACTGGACGAATTATTTGACTTTATCGTGGGCGGAGACAGTCTGGACAAAAAGAAACCAGACCCCCTTCCGCTGCTGCATGCATGCGAGCATATGAATGCCAGTGTGGAACAATGTGTGATGGTCGGTGATTCTAAAAATGATCTATTGGCAGCCAACACCTGTGGTATGCAAAGTGTGGGTGTGACATATGGGTATAATTATGGAGAAGACATCGGGATATATAACCCCACATTTATCATAAATAATTTTTCGGAGTTAAATGAACTACTATGAGTATTGTAGACGATAAAAATGCAAAAATAGCCATCATAGGCGGAGGTGTTGCAGGTGCCAGTGCAGCGCTATACTTTGGTCAGCTGGGTCTTAATGTGACACTGTTTGAAAAAGATGCCAGCCTAGTGAGTGGGCCACCATGGTGTCACCTTCATGCAGGAGGGAACCTCTACCGTGAGATCTCAGATGCACAGTGTATAGCATTACTGAAACAATCCATAGACTTTTTACGTTTCTACCCTTTTGTCGTTGACTACAGGCCTACGGTCATCGTGCTACCAATTACTGACAGTTCTACCCCCGAGGCACTACTCCCGCGCCTTAAGTTATTGACAGATGAATATAGAGCACATATCGCTACAGACCCTAAGAATGAAGTACTGGGGAAACCAGAGAACTATTATCAAATTTACACCAAAGAAGAGATAATACGACTAAGAGAAAAAGCATTGGTTCAAAGACCTAAAACATCTGATGAGTGGATGATACCCGTAGCGAAGAACATCGATCTGGATAAAGTACAGTTTCCTCTTGTCATGGTTCAAGAGTATGGACTCAACCTCTTTAGGCTCGCGGCTGGCGCTGAAATGAGCCTTGAGACACTGGATTGCGTGACTCTGCATACCAATAGCATCGTCTATAATGTACAGCAAAACGTTGAAACGGAAGGCTGGGATATAAGTTATGTCAAAGAAGATGTCAGCCATACGGAATCTTATGACTATCTCATTAATGCTGCGGGCTTTAAAACAGGAAAGATCGATGATCTCCTGGGTGCACCCTGCAAGTCGATGGTAGAATTCAAAGCAGCCTACGTGAGTCACTGGGATGGATGTGAGGGTACACAGTTCCCTGAAGTGGTTTTTCATGGAGAACGCGGTACCCCGAGAGGTATGGGACAGTTCACTCCCTACCCCGGCGGGTATTTTCAACTGCATGGGATGACCAAAGAGATCACACTCTATGAAGATGGTCTGGTTGCAAGTTCACTTGTAAGTTGCCAACCCAGATTGGGTCAGGATTTTATAGACAAGATAGAAAAATCCTGGACAGAAGAAGAGACAGAAAAACGCACGAAAGCTGCGATCGAGCATCTCTCCCAGTACATACCGGCCTTCCGTACTGCCACAGTAGGGAGCAAACCGCTTTTTGGTGCACAGCAGATCCCTGGGGATGATCCGACTTTGCGTGTCGCAGAAGTCTCTTTCCCCCGAGAACGTTATGCCAGATGCGAGATAGTCAAAGTCTCCTCGGTCTTGAATATGATAGATGCCATCACGAAGCAATTCGTCGAGTTAGGCTATGTAGAAGCCGATAATGTAGGTAAACGTGATTTTCCGCATGCCATAGAGTTAGATGAAGCTTCACTGAAAGAAAGAGCAGAATCTATAGCAGTGGCACGTGAATACCCGCGTGCTTTAGCCAACCGAAATATTTCAAAGCAAGTCTGATGAAGATCTTTTCCCTTCTACTGCTTACCGTAAGCATACTCTTCGCTACTGCACAGCTTGAACATGTTACGCTGGGAAATCAAGACTTTTCTATTGTCACAGAGGCCTATGACATTTATGACTCTAAAGGTGAAGTGATGAAGCTTTACAAAGAGGAACGTAACAATGACCTGACGTTCGTATTGAGTTTAATCTTAGAAGATAAGACCGGTTCCTGTGCAGATCAAAGCATGCAGGAAGGCGCCTATGAGATCAACGGTACTACTATCACACTGTATAGTTTTTGGGACAGGAAAGGTAAAATGTATGACAGCCCTTACGGGGCAAGAATACAGCACTATGAAATGCTCCCCGATCATACAGTCGTATTACGATCAAGTAAACTCTATATCGAGACTGCCAAAAGAAGCTATGATACACAGAGCGGGTTGCAGTATCTTTTTACTTCTCCCAAAACAAAGACTCAAAAAGAAGCACTTCAAAACTATGTGAAAAAGGTCGAAAAAGAGTATAAAGGCGTCTTTGTTCATGGAGAGGAAGCAAAGAGGCTTTTAAAAGAAGTGCATAAGGCACTTAGTAGGAAAATGAAGGCCAAATGGCAGAGTAACTAAGTCGTTTACTGTTACTGAAAGTGGTGGCTTTTACAAGGGTAACGCTTATCATTTTTAGCCACTTTTGCATAGACCGTTAAAGGTGTATTGGTCTCCTCTGCTATCTGCATCACTTCACTGTAATGTTCCGGTGCAAAGCTGACCAGCATTTCAAACTCTTCTCCGCTGAAGCCTATCTCATCCTCAACTTTTTCAAATTCACTAAATCCGTATTGATTAAGGTCCAGCATCTTGTTCGTATCACAATAGAGTCCATCTGATATATCCATGCCTGTACGTAACAACGGTCTGGCCTTGGCTACGAAATCTGCCCTTAAAGTAGGATCAAAAAAGCGTGAATCATCCGCTATTTTTTCACCTCTTAAGAGTGCATCCAGGTCTCGTTTACTCTCACCCAGTACCCCTGTGTAGGCCAACAGGTCACCCTCTTTGAGGCCCGTACGCAAAAGCGGCGTATCGCTTTGGGACACAATCGTGATCGAAAGGTGCAGCTTGTCTCCGCCTATCGTATCTCCACCGATGATCTCACAGCCGTACTCTTTTGCTGTCTGTTCCATACTCTGTGTGAGCTCGTCGATCTGAGCTTCTGTCATGTTCTTCGGTATGGAGACGGTCACAAGCGCGTACAGCGGTTGTGCATTCATCGCGATGGCATCTGAAAGGTTGATAAGCATTGCCTTACGCCCTATCTGTGCCATACTCATCCACTCACGCTTGAAATGGGTATCTTCAAAGAAGGCATCCATGCTGTAAAGCATATTTCCTATCACCGCAGCATCATCACCGATATGCTTGGAACTTAGTCCGTTTATGAGGTATTGTTCTTTATCTATTTGCTTCATAGTTGGGATTGTAGCATATTATAGGTAATCATTGGTATGATGGCGATGCCCGTTAAACGTATAGAATAGACAAATGATATACATTCCTTAACTATTTTGATACAATTAAGAAAAAAAGAGGTTTTTATGAAATACTTGCTCTCTTTAATCATCCTCACACTTTCCCTTCAAGCAAACGAAGCACAGGCCATTATCAAAAAGCTTGAAAAGAACCTTCGTGGTGACTACATGTACTCCACTATGCGTATGATCGTAACTTCTAAACGCGGTACACGTACCGTAAAAATAGAGAGCTGGTCTAAAGGGAATGATAAGAGTTTTGTTAAGATCCTCTACCCTAAAAAAGACAAAGGTATCACCTTCTTGAAGATCGACAATCAAATGTGGCAGTATATACCCAAGATAGAACGTACCATCAAAATACCGCCCTCCATGATGCTGCAAAGCTGGATGGGAAGTGACTTTACAAACGATGATATGGTGAAGGAGAGTTCTTTAGAAGAAGACTACCATGCCAAAATTCTTTCAAAAAGTGGAAACGCTGCTACATTAGAGCTCACACCTAAAGCCGACGCGGCTGTCGTATGGGGAAAGATCATCATCGATGTTGATCTGCAAAATGCTGTGCCTCTTAAAGAAGTCTTTTATGATGACTTGATGAAAAAAGTCAGGGTCATGACCTTCTCTCAAATAGAACAGCATGGTTCACACAAGGTGCCCATGGTCATGGAACTCAAACCCCTGGACCCAAATAAAAAGAAAAACCGTACGAAAGTGATCCTTGAGAAGGTAAATTTTGATACCAAGATCGACCCTTCTTATTTTACAAAACGGGCGTTAAAGCGTTATTCAAGGTAAGTGGATGCTTTTTTCACTCGCGTTTAGAAACATAGTGAAATCCAAGGGCAGAAGTATCACCACCCTGCTTTTGAGTTCATTTAGCACCATCCTCTTTATCAGCTATGTAGCACTGATGGATGGTTCGCATCATCAGATCATTAAAAGTTCTGTGGAGATCTATACTGGGTATGCACATGTGAACCTTAATGGCTATAGAGATGAAAGCGGCTACGATAACCTCATTGAAGAGGCTGACCGCATCGATGCTATCCTCAAAACTGATCCTTCCATCAAAGTCTATAGCCCAAGATTTGAAACCTATGCACTGCTATCCGGTGATGAAAAAGCCGTAGGAAGTTTGATCGGAGGGATCATTCCTTCCCGTGAAGAGACCCTGAGTAAACTGAAAGAGTCACTTGTCAAAGGTGCCTATCTCGATGACAATGACAGCAATGCCATCTACATTGGGTCTGAACTATCCGAACGTCTTAAAGTAGATGTGGGAAGCCAGATAGCACTGGTAGGTTCTTCCGTCGACTACTCCATCGCTGCGGACCTTTTCACTGTGAAGGGGATCTTTAAAACAGGTCTTTTCGATTTTGATGCCCGATCAGCCTTTGTCAATAAATCCTATCTGGATACCGTGATGATGAGTGATAATATGGCCAGTTATTTTACACTTTACTTTCATGACAATGACAAGATAGACACCATGACCAGAGACCTACAAGCTTCACTCCCTTCAGAGTATGAAGCAGTCAACTGGAAAACACTTCTCACAGCACTGGTACAGGCGATGTTGGTGGATTCCATTTTCGGGTATATCTCTATCTCTATCTTTTTTCTGGTGATCTTTTTTGTGATCATGATATTTTCCTATGTCAATATCTATACACGTGCAAGAGAGATAGGTCTTCTTCGAGCCTTGGGGTTGACTTCCAAAGATATCTTCGGAATGCTGTTTATTGAGATCCTGATACTTGCTACGATCAGTATCATCCTGGGTACCCTCATCGGTGCTTCTATTGCCTTCTACTTTGAACTCCATCCCATCGTGATATCGGGTATCGCTGAGACCTATAAAGAGTATGGTGTGGTCAGTGATGAGATACCTATGAAGTTTGACCTTTTTACCATTGCATGGAATGCGCTGACGATCTTCATACTCAATCTCTCAGCCATACTCTATCCGATCTTCAAGGTCAATCAACTTACAGCAATGGAGGCAATGAGATATGTATAATAATATTGCCCAACACACTGTACGGGACTCATTGGACACCCCAAACTTTAAAGAGACGAGAAGGAGTAAGCTGTGAGTGAAAAAAACTGCAGTACTAGCGGGCTAATTCAAAGATTTTTTCGATTACAGATTGATTCTTCTCGTCTCTCCCGATGGGTGCATTGCTTTCGCCCATACTCTGCGTTAGATTCTTTCGAATTCGCTAAGGCGAGTCCTTCAAAAATCTGCCTTGATTATGAACGAAAGCAGTGCATTAAAGATTGGGGTGTCCAATGAGTACCGTACTAGCCTGGCTTAGTATCTGGAGGCGAAAAACCCGCTCTTTGATGGTGATCATGATGATCGCTCTGAGTCTTAGCGGTCTGCTTGGACTGCAGGGACTTTATGATGGTATGATCAGCCATTTGATCAACACGACCATCCGTAGTGACTCAGGAGAGATATCTCTCTACGATAAAAAGTATAGATTGAACAAAAGTCTTGACTATAGACTCACTCCCCTCTCAAAATATGAAAATGTACTCTCGAAGATCGAAGCTATAGAGGCCTACTCGGTACGTTTGGAAAAAGAAGGTCTCATTGCTACCGCTCATAAATCTCTTGGAGCAGCGCTAAAAGGGATCTCACTGGAAAATGAGAAAACCTTTGGCGGACTCGATGCCTTCATTACTCAAGGTGATTATAGCTTTGGTAACGAAAACAAAAATGCGTTGATCGGTTCAGCATTAGCTAAAAAACTCAATCTGAACATAGGAAGCCGTGTGATCTTTACGGCTCAGGATCTGACAGGTGAGATCAACGCTATCTCTTTTCGTATTAGCGGTATTCTAAAAACAGGAAACCCTTCTATCGATGATCACTCTGTTTTTGTTTCTATGTCAAAGATGTCCAAATTTATAAATGTGCATCAGAGTGCTACTCAAATAGCCTTGCGCGTGAAAGATACCGAGCGTATCCCTATAGTACAAAAAGAGCTGCAAAGGCTCTTTCCCGATATCGAAGTGCTACGCTGGGATGAACTCTATCCACTACTCATACAGATGCAGGATTTGATGAATATCTTCAACTTAGCCTCATATGCCATCGTCTTTGTCGTCGCTGCACTGGGTATCTTCGGTGTGATGCTTGTCTCTGTTTTGGAACGTATGCGTGAGTTCAGCATTATGCTTGCCATAGGCACACCATACAAAACAGTAAGAAACCAGATCATCATGGAAGCCTCTTTTTTAGGTATGATCGGATACCTAGCAGGGGGCCTTCTGGGATGGCTCGCCCTTCTCTATATGTCAACCAAAGGAGTCGATATGCGCGCTTTTGAAGCAGGATTGGAACTCTATGGATATAGTGCTGTCATGTATGCCAATATGCATCTATACTATTTCTTTCAAGCCTTTTTTGCTGTATTCTTTGCTACGATATTTTCAGTACTCTGGCCTTTGCGTAAACTGAAAAAGATAAAACCTATACAAGTCATACAAGGAAAAATGTTATGAAACTCAACCATGTCTACAAAACATTCTACCCTGATACTCCCAAAGAGGTCAAAGCCCTGAGCGATATCAACCTTACCTTTGAAAAGGGCGAGTTCACCACACTCAG
>AGBJ01000098.1_pt1 | contig 10240 bp, 12 predicted proteins | sample 768721 | NCBI WGS metagenome assembly AGBJ01 (sample SAMN00779238, study PRJNA67915) | hypersaline lake metagenome
AATTTTTCGGGAGAGTGGTTAATATAATTAATGTCCGCATAACACGAACTGCCTATCAAATAAGTTAACATCTTTGACATTTGTTTTCCTCGTCTATTTTTATAATTATCATTCTCTAATAGAATATAAAAATCTTGTCAAGTTATTTTTCTTATTTAAAGTAAGGTCCCCAAAAGGTTTCCCTTGCCAACAAGCCTATTTCGTTCATCTCTTGCTTGATTGGTTTTTGGATCATAGACCCCTTTTTTCTTATTATGAGCGTCTCTTAACTCCATTTTACCATTACTCAAGGTTTTTATTTTCCCCAAGAGTTTATTGTGTTTGTCTCTTAACATCTGATCAGCCATTTTATTTCTCCTTTATTTGATTATTGTTTCTATGCCACTTATTACCGCTAAAAGATTCGTTTTTTCAACGGTAAATTGTTTTTCTTTTAAATCCTTCTTTATGCCATCAAGTTCAGTTTGCAAAGACCCTTTGAAACATTTTTTCGTAATTCAACGGCTAGGTCTTTCATAATATTGAACCGTCGTTTATTAAATTCTTCAAAAATGTCTGTTGTCATTTGATTTCTCCTATATTAGGGTAAATATAACGGATGAAATAACATGCAGTGAAAATTTTAACCACAAACGATTCCGTTTTTTAAAATTAACATTCATAAAACCACCCAAATCCGCAACCACGCTACACGCTTTTCACAGCCTGTCCCGATTTTTCGGGCTCAGGTTAACTATGGGTTGGAAATTTTGACTGAATCTAAATATAGTGTATCAGGACAAATATCTTGTTCATGAGGCCACACAACCGTGCCATCAAGTGCTTTGACTTGTTTAAAATAACTAATATTTCTTAGCTCTTTAAATACACCAAAATCAAGTAAGTTAGTGCAGTCATAAATACCATGTTCTCCATTTGTAAACACAAGATTTAGTTGATAATTATCGGTGGCTGTTGCTTCGATTACTCTTGGATTCATTGTTTTACCTTAACGGGGTTATTTTGTAAGGTTGCTCTCCGGATACAGCTAATTCCCAATCAGCCATCAGATCTTCTTTATGAATTTAAATCCACGCTTGAACCAATTTCATTCTATTGGATTTCAATTCTCCTTCAAGTAATTCACCTTCGGCTTTCCAATCAACAACCAATAATTATTTAACATAATTAATTTATCTAAGTTTTTTGTCAAATTTTACTGAAAATCTTATTATTTTCATACTTCTGTTTTATTCATCTTGTAGATCAAACTCTGATTTTAGAATTCCTGATAGAAACCAAGGTGACAATTTTAATCAGCACAAATTTCTGAGCCGATAAATTTACTCACACTTTTTTTTGCCACAGAATAGGGGAAACCTTTTCTTTGTAGATAGGCAAGCGCCTTTTGCTTTTGTTTTTTTATTTCGTAGCGTCCCAAACTTCTGGCTTTTTTCTTCGTCAATCGATCCGCCATATCCTGCTCAACTTCTCTTGTTACATTACTTTCAAATAAGGGATCTATAATATCTTTTATGATTCCTTTTTCATAAAGTTTTCTTTTAAGTAGGAATTTTCCCTGTGGATGGTTTCTTATCAAATCGCGAAGATAGATTTCCGCAAAATTTTCATCGTTTATGTATCCAAAACGCTCATATTTCCGGATTAATTTTTCGATTGTTTGGGCAGAAAATTTTTTGAATTTTAATTTTTTTTCGATTTCCTGTTTGGAGCGAATACGATATTTTAAAAAATAAAGAAGCGCCTCTTCAGCTTCGAAAAGTTCAATTTTTTCTTGCAGGGATGACAACTTTTCAGAAGGAATTTCCATCCCCACAGATAAATTAAATTTTTTTAATGCTTTTTTCGAAAGTGAAAAGGCAAAATTATGATCGATATATACTCTATGCTTATTTCTTTTGTATATCTTCTTTATCTTGCTTATCTTCATTCGGTTTTCGCTTTTAGTTAGACCGAGAGCTACCCTGACTTTCTCTTCGATTTCTTTTTTCATTTTGGGATTTTCATTGAGGAAACTTATTGTTTGCTCTTTTCCCTGGCCGAGCTGGATCCCATCGTAGGAAAACCAGGAGCCTTTTTTGGAGATGATTTTGTGGTTCACACCTTCATCGACCAAAACACCCTCACTGGAGATACCTTCGCCGTAAATAATATCAAATTGGGTTCGCTTGAAAGGTGGCGCTAATTTATTCTTGACGATTTTCACCCAGATAGCACTTCCGATAATATCATTGGATGGGGAGGTTTTAATATTTGGTCCTTTTCTTAGTTCAATTCGTAAGGAAGTATAGAATTTCAGGGCAACCCCACCTGAGGTCGTGCGCGGGTTCATATAAGGAGCAACCCCGATCTTCATTCGGGTCTGGTTGATAAAGATCAAAGCACAATTTGATTTGCTGATAATCCCGGTAAGTTTTCTTAATGCTTGAGACATAAGTCTGGCTTGCAAGCCAACATGGGTGGCACCCATTTCACCTTCGATTTCTGTTTGGGGAACAAGGGCAGCTACGGAATCGACAACAATCAAATCAACTGCATTACTGCGAACGAGAGTTTCTACTATTTCCAGAGCCTGTTCTCCGGAATCTGGTTGTGAAATAAGCAGCTCGTCCGTATTAATTCCCAATTTCCTTGCGTAGATAGGGTCAAGGGCATGCTCTGCATCTATGAATGCGATAACCCCCTCCTTTTTTTGCGCCTCTGCTGCAATATGAAGTGCCAGAGTAGTTTTTCCCGAGGCTTCGTTACCATAGATTTCTGTAATCCTGCCGTATGGAATTCCACCAATACCAGTGGCTGCGTCCAGGTTTAATGCACCTGTGGGAATTGTGGCAACTTTTACATGAGATTCGCTACCGAGTTTCATGATGGACCCTTCTCCATATTTTTTCCTGATCTGGCCCATTGCAGATTTCAGGTTTTGATCTTCCACATGTTTGCTTGCTTTCTTTTTTGTCATTATATTTTCCTCCGAGTAATATTTATTTTCTTTTTAAATAGAAACCACTAATTACACTAATTACACTAATTACACCAATTACACTAATTATCACTAATTATCACTAATTATCACTAATTATCACCAATTATCACTAATTATTTTTTATAATTAAATATTTAAAGATCATGTCAATTAAACTATATTTAATTCGAGTTATTTGTGAAATTCGGGCTAAATGGAAATGTTTTTTCAATCGTATAAATTGGACCTTTCCGGTTTAATTTACTCTTGAACAGGGTAAGTTTTTCACAGCTTACAGTTTCGGGGATTGCGCCTGTTTTGGCTAATATTTTTTCCCAATTTACATGAATGGGGAATTTTATCCGTCCGAGAGTAGAATGTAATTTTAAGGGTCGTTTAGATTTTTTAAAATAAATTTTTGCAAGTTCATTATCAAGTTGTTTAAAAATATTCCTGGCAATTTTTTGCCTATCAAACATCTCTTGCCAGATAATTCTGGGACGGTGGAAATTTGGAATAACTTTTATTCTCCCGAATTCCACTGAAAAAGGCGGAAATCTATCAGTAACACTTTTTGTAGATTGAAATAATTCTTCCAGCTTATCCGGAGAAACATCTCCAAGAAATTTGAAAGTAACATGGAGATTTTCTTGTTCTACCCATTTTACACCCTTTATGATAGAGGATTTGAGAAAGTTAATATTTCGATAGATTTTTTTCTTAACATGCTCGGGGAAAGTTATAGCAAAAAAAAGTCTCATTACCTTTTATATCCTATTTTTCGTAAAAATTTTTTTCGTTCTTTAATATCCTTATCACTTTCCACCCCTTTTGGTGAAAAGCCATCGACAACTCCGAGAATTCCACATCCCTGCTCAGTTTCTGCTAGAATAACCTCCACTGGATTTGCGGTGGCGCAGTGTATATTTACAACTTCCATACATTGTTTCAGCTGATTTAAAACATTAATAGGGAAAGCGTCTCTCATAATAATAATAAAAGTATGTCCTGATTTTAGATTTTTAATATTTTCGCTGGCAACTTCGATTAATTTTTTATCAGTTCCATCCTTACGAACTAATCTTTTTTGGGATGCTTCGCTAAAAGCGAATCCGAATTTAGCCCCAGGAATACTCGTTACCATAATTTCATATATATCTTCCACTGTTTTGATAAAATGTGAATGACCCAGAATGATGTTAGAATCTTCCGGGAATTCCAACTTAACCTTTTTTATTTCCATAATATCTCCTGAAGTAAATTTTGCATTGATTTATTTTTCATGGAAAAAATCTCACACTTTATTTTATAATCTTTCAGCTGGCAGATGAACTTATAATTTTGAATGAAGCTTATATTTCTGTACAAATATTGTCAAATTTTCCACAATTTTTTTTATTACAAAAACATTGATTTTAAATTAGAACCCGCGAAAATTACCCTGTGAAATCATTCAAAGAAGGAACAACGAAATTGTTATTTCACAGGGCAGGAACAAAATACGCGAAAATAGTTTATCTAAATTCAGTAATATCAGCATGCATTTTTGGGGCATTTCGGGTGAAATATCTTTTTAGAGCGGAATCATCATTAATCATTAATTGAAAAATTCCATCTCCTCAGACAAGTTTTCTTGATAAAATACTTGACTAAATTAGAAGCATGAAAGCAAAGAAAGTAAATGTTTTTTCAAGTAGAATGGAGAGTATTTTATGGCAAAAGAGCAAACATTATGTTTAATAAAACCAGACGCAGTTGCATCTCATCATCTGGGAAAGATTATTTCAACACTAGAGGAAAATAATTTCAATATTATTAAAATGAAAATGCTGCAAATGAATAAAAAACTAGCAGAGAATTTTTATAGTATTCATAAAGAAAAATTTTTTTATGAAGAACTGGTACAATTTATGACCAGTGGAAAAATCGTGGCATTATTATTAGAAAGGGAAAATGCGGTAAAGTACTTACGAAAATTGTGTGGAGACACTGATTCCAGAAAAGCAGCAGTCAATACAATTCGAAATAAGTATGGTACAGATAAAAGCAAAAATGCTATTCATGCTTCGGATTCCCCCAATAACGCAAGTAAGGAAATAGCAATAATTTTCTAAAAAAACCAAATTTATGAGTAAACAAATTCTATGAATGATCTTGTTGTTTTATTAAAAGGTGGGACTTCAGAAGAAAGAGAAGTTTCTTTGTCCACCTGCTCTGCAATTGAAATTGCTTTGAAACATCTTAAGAAAAAATATGAAATAGTAGATCCGCAAGATTTTGCTTTTGATAAAAAAATAGATTATAAATCCTTAATAAATAAAATTAAATATATCTCCCCTGATATTGTTTTCAATGGATTGCACGGAGGAGAGGGTGAAGATGGCTCCATACAAGAAATATTCGAATTGTTTGATATTTCTTTCACAGGATCCAGCAGCAACTCCAGTTTTGTCGCAATGAATAAATTAATAAGTAAATTGCTCGCAAAAAACTTAAATATTCCTGTCCCGCCAGGGGTTTCCCTATCAAAAGATCAAAATATTCAACCAGTGGAAATTATTAATGAATTATCATTACCAGTGGTGGTAAAACCAAATTCTTCTGGTTCATCCGTAGGTATCACAGTTGTGAATAAGGATAATGTTTTAACCGAAGCAATTAACAAAGCTTTTCGGTTTGATGATAAAATATTAATCGAGAAATATATTGCGGGTAGGGAAATCACAGTGGCTATTCTAGGCAAACAGGCGCTTCCGGTTGTAGAAATCAAAGCTAAAAACGGATGGTATGATTATATTCATAAATATACAAAAGGACAGACCATTTATGAAACTCCTGCGGATTTATCCAGAGAAGAGTCAGAAAGAGTTCAACAATATGCTGAGGAAATTTTTTCAGAGATGAGTTGTTCGGATTATGCTAGGGTAGATTTTCGCTTTGATGATAAAAAGTTTTACTTCCTGGAATTGAATACTTTGCCGGGGATGACTGATTTGAGTCTTGTGCCAATGGCCGCAAAAGCTGCCGGTGATTCGTTTGATGAGTTGATTAGAAAAATTTGTGAGCGGGATTTCTAATTAAGCAGAAAAAAAATTAACCACGAAGGGCACCCAGTGGAATAAAAAGAGAGAAGCATAACACCTGGCAGGTAAAGAAACCCCAGTGAAACAATTATTGAATTTTTAAAGGACTGGTTTCACAGGGCAGGCAAAGAAAATATAAAAGTAAAAAGATCCAACAACTTATTCCCATACTCCAGCACATTCTCTCGTTACCAAATCCAAACCAGAACCCTTTTTTCCCATCCCGCTTGGGAATGTCTTCAAGAAATAAATCCCGAAAGGAAAAGGAAACATGAAAAAATTTAGATTTATACTTATTTTCAGTGTATGCATTTTCATTATTACAATTATTTTTTCATTCTCCTCTTTATACAAAAATATTGAATTGAAATGGATTGACACAAATTTCAAAATACGCGGCACAGAACCGATATCCGATGATATTGTAATTGCTGCGATCGATGACCAATCATTCAAAGAACTTGGGCAGTGGCCATTTCCTCGCAGTTACTATGCAAAATTAATTGAGAATCTGGAGAAAGCCGGGGCTAAAATAATTGTTTTTGACATTGAGTTTACTGAACCGAGCAATTCAGAAGATGATGAATTGCTTGCAAAAACTGCCGCAAAATATGGCAATGTCATCTTTGCTGGAAAATTAGTAAAACAGATCATAGGGAATGCATATAAGAAACATATTCTTAAACCAATAAAAGAAATTGAGGGAAAAAATATCCCTTGGGGACTGGTGGGAATTTCACAGGACGAGGATGGATTTGTAAGACAATATACACTTTTTTCTGAATTCAATCGGAAAAAATATTATTCTCTCGGTATAAAAACTTTACAACAATTATTACAAGAAAGATTTAATGCCATACCCAATATCACAAACACTTACGATAAATTTGGGGTGGGTCATTATATTTTTCCCAAATATACTAAAAATACTTCTTTTATAAATTATTATGGTCCAGCATATACCTTTCCTTATTATAGCATAGATACGATTCTGGATGATAAATCATTTACAGTCAATTCCGAGAAAGAACTTGCGGATGAGCAAATAAACACCTTTGATTACTACCTTGATGAAAATACTTTTAAGGATAAGGTCGTTCTTATTGGTGCAACTGCTGATGAATTGCATGATTTTTTTCAAACTCCTTTTTATGATTTTCATAATGAAAAAGAATCTACCCCTGGCGTAGAAATTCATGCAAATTTTTTGGAGATGATTCTACAAAATAATTCAATAACTCAATTTAGTTTTTTGTATTTTTTTTTAGGATTACTAATTCTTTGTTTTATTATTAATATTGTTTTTTCCTATCTAAAACCAGGAATTAATGTAATAATTACCGTTGTACTCATTTCCGCTTTTGTTTATTTTGTTTATTCCTTATTTTGTACCAAAAATATTCTGCTCAATATCACAGAAGTTCCAACCATTATAGTTTTGTCCTTTCTCGGAAATCTTATAAGACAATATTATCTTGATTACAAAGAAAAACTTTTTATTAAAAATGCTTTTAGTCACTATGTTTCTGAAGATGTAGTAAATCATATAATAAAAAATCCCAAGCAATTAAAATTTGGAGGTCAATTGCAAAGGATTACTATCCTCTTTGCTGATATTCGGTCTTTTACTACTTTTACTGAAGTTCATAAGCCAAAAGTTGTAGTGGAAACTCTGCGAAAGTATCTTACTGCTATGGTAGATGAAATTAAGGAAAATCAAGGTACTATTGATAAATTCGTTGGAGACGCAATCATGGCACTTTTTGGAGTCCCATATAAATATGAAGACCATGTCTATAAAGCTTGTAAAGCAGCGTTACAGATGAGAGAAAAATTGCAGGAATTACAGAAAGAATGGAAAGAAGAGAGAAAAGATATTATTGAAATTGGAATTGGTGTGCATACAGGCGAAGTTATTGTAGGTAATCTGGGTTCTGAACAGATTTTTGACTATACTGCAATCGGTGATGTTGTAAATTCTGCTTCTCGGATTGAATCATTGAACAAAGAGATTGAAACAAGCACGCATATAATCATCAGTGGAGAAACATATAAAGCAGTAAAAGAGCGGGTTAAAGTTAGATTTTTAAAATCACAAACATTACGTGGAAAAGAAAAGAAAACCGATCTTTATGAATTGATTGGTTTTAAGGCAAAGAAAACTTTAGAAGAGTAAAAGTAGTGGAATAATTATTTTATCCAAAACTAATCGATATAACCAAGCAAATCGCTGATATTTTCTAATTGAATATCAGCATCTTCTAAATATTTTTTTTCAAGGGTGGTAGAAATAGCAGCGCATTTAATTCCGGCTGCTTTTGCAGACTGAATTCCCAGAGGAGCATTTTCCACAGCCAGGCATTCTTCTTTCTTAAGATTCAATTTTTTTCTGGCAATTTCATACGGATCAGGATTTGGTTTTGCTCTGGGAATCTCATCTCCAGTTACGATTACATCAAAGAGAGCTTGATGTTCTTCTGATAGTGCTTTATGCATGTTTTTCTTTGCACAAGCTGTAACTAACGATAGTTTAAGATTATTTCCCCTTAATTTTTTTATAGTTTCAAGAGCTTGTGGATAGAAGGTAACATTTACGATGGAACGGTAATATTTTCGTTTCTCTTCGATAAAATCGTGCCATTTTTCTTCAGGAATATTTACCCCGGTTTCGTTTATTAAGAAAGGCATAATTTCTTTTGAACTTCTTCCTTCATGAAGAAGGACGGTAAGTTCTTTCACCTTACCGCCCATTCTTCCAAACATCTCTTTCCAGGCTAGAAAATGGTAATGAAGGGTGTCAACAATTACACCATCTAAATCAAAAAGAATTCCTTTAATAGGCATAAAATCAGAATTTAGTTTCTACTCCTTCTTTTCACACAGAATAAAAGCAATTGTGAATAAAACTGCAGTATTAGCAACATGGATATAGTTAATCGATTTTGCTACACCGAGAAATGGTGATAATCCTAACCACATGATGAACGCGAATATAACCATTATAACAGCAATTATTCCGGAAATCCAGGCAAGTGTTTTCATAGTTCTCCTTTCCTTTATTTTTTATTTACTCCTATATTCTGAGAAGTAATAAATAAAGATATTTTTTAAAAAATTATCATTGAATTAATTAGCGGGAAAAGGTGTATGCCACTATTTTTAAGTTAAGGATTATTTTGATTTTGCGAAGCAAGGTATTCTCATATCGGCAAGAATATGAAAAATAGACGACTGAGTTGTAATTCACTATCAAGTTACACAAGAGTTGGAGAGGGCTAAACTCAATGAATTTACTACTAGCACGCCTATTTTTAATATACATTGTTATTGGTAGTGGTTTGTTATTTAATTATTTTCTTTATTTCTTGCTCGAGTTCTGTTAAACTTGATTGAATAATCTGCCAAACTTCTTCAGCATCAATCCCGAAATAATTATGAGCAATAATATTTCTAAAACCTTTTATTTTAAACCAATCAATTCGATTTTGTGTATCGATAATAAAACCTTCTGATAATTTTTCAGCCATTTCTCCAATTACGATAAAATTCATCATTGTGGCATCAAATGACTTTGTGTTATTTAAAAATTCATCAGCATTAGTATGACCTGAGGAATATTTTTTAATTTTTGAAATAGAATCGATTATGTTTTGTAAACAAGCAAAGTCTTTCTGTGAGGTGTTAAACATAAATTGCTTCGGAAATGATCAGTTCCCTAAAAATTGGTTTAATATATTTTTCTCTGCATATATCAACTGGTCGATTGAATTTTTTCCCTATTTCATACCGAATATTTTCTTTAATCGCATATAAGTCATGAACATTATTTTCAAATTCAACTAATAAATCAATATCACTTTTATCAGTAAATGAGTTCCGGGCAACAGAGCCGAATACTCCAATCTTGGTCAGATGATATTCTTTTTGGAATCTTTTTTTATTAGATTTCAAATAATTAATAATAGATTTATTATAGTTCATTTTTGACTTATCCTTCTTTTTTAAAATATCCTGATTTTGTTAATTAGAGTTCATCCGTAAACTCCTATTTTGGCAACAACTCTCCACAGAATGATTCGACGCAGAAAAACGCTGATTTAACGGATAAACGCTGATACTGAACCTTTAAAAAAAATATTTATCATGCGAAAATCGGCTTTTTCAGTGTTTATCAGTGTCGAATCTATCAAAAATT
>AGBJ01000100.1_pt1 | contig 10238 bp, 14 predicted proteins | sample 768721 | NCBI WGS metagenome assembly AGBJ01 (sample SAMN00779238, study PRJNA67915) | hypersaline lake metagenome
GGTTCCGGTGCAGGTTGTGGTTCCGGTTTAGGTTGTGGTTTAGGTTGTGGTTTAGGTTCAGGCTGCGGTGCAGGTTTGGCTTCCGGTTGAGGTTTGGCTTCCGGTTTAGGTTCAGGTCTTGGAGTGGGTTTCTTCTTTTCCTGAGGAGGAGTCGTTCTTTTATCAGTAGGGGGTCGTTGACGTTTTCTGCGTCGCTCTTCCTGATATTTTTTTTCATTTCTATATTCGAGAAAGATAAGCAAAATAATAAGTAAAACAAAGATAGATAAGATGGTCAATGCAAGCATGGCTTCCCTTCTCAATTATAATTTATTCTTAACTATAGCTTATTCAAGATTAGATTAAGATGTTTGAATAGATGAATATAGCAGATTTTTGTTATAATGGATAAAAAAAGGATAGAGTATAAATGTTGATAGATACACATTGTCATTTGGATGATGAACGATATAATGATGATATAGAACAGGTTTTAGAAAATGCCAGAGAAAAAGGGGTAGAAAAGTTCATTATCCCAGGAGCAGATCCCAAAACGCTGCAAAGGGCAGTTGATCTGGCAGAACAGTATGACTGTGTGTATTTCGCAGTGGGTGTCCACCCTTATGATGCCTCTGAGTATGACAGGAGCTATTTGGAACCATTTGTAACCCATCCTAAATGTGTGGCTATTGGAGAATGCGGATTGGATTATTTTAGGTTACCTGAAGCCGAAGATGAAATCGAAACAGAGAAAAAAGTGCAAAAAGAGGTCTTTCTGGATCAAATATTGTGGGCAAAAGAGCTTAAAAAGCCGCTTATTGTGCATGTAAGAGAGTCAACGCCGGATTGTTTAGAGATGCTGGACAGGTATGCAGGAGAAGAGGGTGGTGTATTGCACTGTTATAATGCAGATGAGTCTTTGCTCAAGCTCGCAAAAAAGAATTTTTATTACGGCATAGGTGGGGTATTGACATTTAAGAATGCCAGAAAACTCATCAATGTTTATCCCAAGATCCCTCAAGATAAATTATTGATAGAGACGGATGCGCCGTATCTTACGCCTCACCCGCATCGTGGAGAGAGGAATGAACCCAGTTATACCACTTTTGTTGCAGATAAAATGGGGGAACTCTCACATCTCAGTAGGAGTGAAATAGAAAATATCAGTACCGAAAATGCCCAAAGACTTTTTGCCTTCTGATGCCAGTATGCAAAGTACCCAGATCTTGAAATCTTTTAAATATTGAAATGAAGCAGTAGAGGGAATAGGCGGAGGTATGGTACCTGTAAGAATATCAAGCAAAAACAAAGTCAAATAAAGTGATAATATCCTCCTAAATATAAATGGACAGCAGAGGAAGTATGAAGAGGTTTGTATCCCCGATATTATTGATCATTATTGTGGGTGCAAGTACTCTTTTTACCGGGTGTGGAACGGAACCCAAAGGGCCTAGATCTACAAAATATACCAGTGAAGCAAGACATAAAGCTACGATGCGTTCCTATAACGTACGAGGTAAGAGGTATCATCCTACCTACGTAGAGGTAGGGCAGGTCATGCATGGGATCTCAAGCTGGTATGGACCTAACTTTCATGGCAAACAGACGAGCAACGGTGAAGTCTATAATATGCATGCAAGAACCGCAGCACATAAAACATGGCCAATGGATACCATGGTAAAAGTCAAGAACCTGGTCAATGGCAAAAGTACGATCGTGCGTATCAATGACAGGGGCCCTTTTGTAAGAGGCCGAATCATTGACTGTAGTTATACAGCGGGAAAAGAGATAGGGCTTGACAAAATGGGGATCGCCAAAGTTTCTATAGAAGTAGTAGGATTTGCAGGCAAAGTGGAGTCAGATGCAGCGATCGCCAGACAGAAAAGAGAACATACGCAAAAACGTATAGTACTCTCTAACTTCGGTGTACAAGTGGGTGCATTCAGACGCTATCAAGGTGCCAAAATATATCAAAGAAAATATAGCGCTATGTATAGACGCTATAAGACCATCATAAGACGTTTTGATGATATCGATGGCGCACCGCTGTACCGGGTATGGCTCATGGGCTTCAGGTCTGAAGATGAAGCACGGGACTTTAAAGCGCATAATTACCTAAAGGGCGCATTTATCGTAAGAAATTAACCAAAGTAGGAAAGAAGATGATAGAAGTAACAAGAGAAACAAAAGAGACACAAATTTCAGTGAAACTAAACCTTTATGGTTCCGGAAAAGCCAAGATCAATACCGGTGTCGGTTTTTATGATCATATGCTGGAAGCCTTCACCAAACATGCACATATAGATATGGAAGTTTCCTGTACAGGGGATACCCATATAGATGATCACCATACGGTTGAAGATGTGGGTATCGTGATAGGTCAGGCACTCAAAAAGGCGATCTATCCTGTACAAAGTATAGAGCGTTTTGGAAATGCAACGGTCGTGATGGATGAGGCAAGTGTGACTTGTGACATTGACCTTTCAAACCGTGGGTATCTTGTTTTTGAACTTCCTATCGGCGGTAAAGTAGGAAATTTTGATGTGGAACTTGTGGAGGAGTTTTTTAAAGCCTTTGCGTTTAACCTTCCTTTGACACTGCATCTTATTTATAATCGCGGTAAAAATAAACACCATATCATAGAAGCAGCATTTAAAGCACTTGCAGTGGCACTTCGCAGAGCAGTAGCGGTGAATGAGAATGCAGGTATACCTAGTACAAAGGGTGTTCTGTGAGTATCGAACTTATCGTTTTAGATGTAGATGGTACGATGACGAACAGTCATATTACCTACAGTGAAGCGGGTGATGAAATAAAGTCTTTTAATGTCAAAGATGGATTGGCGATAGCAAGCTGGAGAAAACTTGGGAAGCAGGTGGCCATTATCACAGGAAGGTCATCAAAGATCGTTGCGCGCCGCGCAAAAGAGTTGCATATAGAGCATTTTTATCAGGGAGTTGATAACAAAAAAGAGGTGCTGGCATCCTTGCTTGGAAAGCTTGACCTGACGATGGAGAATGTGGCAGCCATAGGTGATGACCTCAATGACCTCTCCATGCTGAAAGCAGCGAATATTTCATTTGTCCCAAGGGATGCAAGTGCCTATGTAGATAAAATTGCTACGGTGGTACTGAGCAAAAAAGGCGGAGACGGTGCTGTACGTGAAATGATAGAACACCTTATCATTAAAGAAGGACTTGAAAAGAAGTATCTGGAGCTATGGGAATAAGATTAGAATTTGTATTGATCACGGTAGTCATTGGGATCATTTCAGGCTCTCTTATGTTGAAGTTACGTGATACACCTGTATCAACGGAAACTTTTACCAAAGAAGCCGAATTTACCGATACGACCTTGATCGAAGTAGATACAGAGGATATGAGAAATAAGATCTATGGTACCTATGGTGTTATAGACAAGGGTGTATTGAAACTCCATAATCTAGTCTATCAAGGTAACAATATAGAATATATTTCCGCGAATGAAGGTACATTGGAAGGCGATATGCTCTATATGGATGGTGATGTTGTGATACAGGAAGAAGGCGGTTATAAATATGAGACGCAACATGCCTTGTATAATAGCGCAACTGAAATTTTGAAGATCACTGCACCTTTTATCGGGGTGAAAGATAAAAATATCATCAAAGGAAAAAGCCTAGAGTATGATACACGTCAAAAAAAGGCTACCGGCACGACTGTAGGTACCATATTTTATACTCCTGAAAAGTAATATCATGGTACAATGTTTAAGTCAGCAACTATAAAAGGTTTAGAGTGAAGTTCTTAAAAATAATTCTTTTGTTCCTACTTACGCAAGCGCTTCTTGCAGAGAGGGTAGAGATCACTTCTACGAAGATGGAAGCACAAGATAAAGAAGTCCATTTTATAGGTGATGCCAAAATTAAAAAAAATAGTGACTGGCTGCATGCACAGAGGGTTATTGTCTATTTTGATGACAACAATGAAACAAGTATGTATGAAGCGATAGGGAATGTTACTTTTGAGTTTAAAAATGAAAAACATGCTTTCCAAGGAAGTGCAGATAAAGTGATATATAATATTGTAACGTCACTTTATAAATTGAAGGGTAGCGCTGTGATAGATGATCTGGTGAACAAACGCCATGTGAGTAGTGATGAAATTATATTGAATATGACTACGGGCAATGTAGATGTTCAAGGCAGTAAGAAAAAACCTGCAAAGCTTATTTTTGATATGGGGAATAAATAGTGAGTACACCTCGAATTGTAGAAGCTGAATTCATAAAGTCGGCACAAAGTATCGCTGATTCTTTACCTGAAAATATGAGTGAAGTGGTTTTTTTAGGACGATCGAATGTAGGAAAAAGTTCTACACTCAACTCTTTAACGGGCAGAAAGAACCTGGCAAAAAGTTCAGCAACCCCGGGTAAAACACAATTAATTAACTTTTTTGAAACCAGATACCTTTATAATGAACAGAGTTACCCTGTACGTTTTGTGGATCTTCCGGGATTTGGGTATGCCAAAGTCTCTAAAACACTGAAAGAAGTATGGCAGAAAAATCTTGTAGAGTTTATACAGCATCGTGTTTCCATACGCCTTTTTATCCACTTGAGAGATGCCCGTCATCCGCATGCAAAGATAGATGATGATGTGGAAAATTATATCTCTGAATTTATACGTCCTGATCAGAAATACCTGACAGTCTTTACAAAGATAGATAAGCTCAATCAAAAAGAGAGAGCCAAACTGAAAAGAGAGTTTCCGGGATCCATCACACTTTCAAATTCGAAGAAGAATGGACATGAGAGAGTACATCAAACTATACTGCAAACGATTTTCGGTGTAGGAGATGAAAGCAGCCAAAAGAGTAACAAACCAAAAGAGAGTGAGTAATAAAAGTGATCGAGCTTGTGAAGGCAAAATTGAGTGATATCCCACAGATGCAGGCACTGGTCGTAGGTGAAGTGAAGGATGGTATTATCCTTGATCGTACCGAAGATGAAGTAGCCACCAATATACGTTCTTATGTCTTGGCAAAAGAGGGTGATACCCTTGTGGGCTATACTGCTTTGCATATCCACTCTATGAGGTTGGCAGAGATACGAAGTCTTATTGTTGATGAAGCATATCGTGGACAAAAAATAGGACAGAGAATGGTACAGTTCACCTTGGATGAAGCGAAAGCATTAGGGGTTGAAGAAGATGTACTGGTCTTAACCTATCTTCCACAGTTCTTTTTAAAGCTAGGCTTTAAAGAGATCAACAAAGAGGTCATACCTGAACATAAAATTTGGGCTGATTGTATCAAGTGTATTCATTTCCCTGTCTGTAATGAAGTTGCACTGGTCCATAAATTGTCTTAATGCAGGGATAACCGTATGAATCATAATGCAGCCATGACAGTGAAAAGTTCATTCTTATGGTTACTAGGTCTGTTATTCATGCTCTCATATCCTATGTTGATCTCCATCTATGTCTTTCTGCCTCTTCTGATAGGTGCAGCGGGTTACCTGTTGCTGAATGGTCTAGAAAAGGGCAAAGTGTCCTGGGTAGTGTTAGCTATCGTGTATATGGTAAATCTTGAGATCAATCTCTCTTTGCCACTTTTTCTCATTTTGATCTCTACTTTACTGTTTTATGTGTTGCTCTATCCCTCTTTGACCTATTTTCGTAAATGTCATGTGTGCAGACCCCTCTTGAGTGTACTTCTTTTGGATATTATTTATTTATTGTGTCTGTTTTCATATGATTTTATTTTTCAGACACAGAGCATCGTGCTAGATGAGATCTTACTCTATTCTCTCATTGTAGATATGTTGATCGTGGTGATTTTATGAGATATAAATTTATCATTTTTATTTTTCTGATCTTCTGGGCGGTCATGATCAGCAGACTGTATCATGTCAGTATAAAATCTAATTTTTACTATGAGGGGTTGGCTAAGGACAATATAGAAAGAAAACAGTTCCTTAAACCTGTCAGAGGTGAAATAACCGATGCAAATGGAAACTTGCTGGCTATGAACCAGATAGGTTTTTCTCTGTCCCTGGCACCACACTTAAAGGTTAAAAGTAAGCAGTTGGAAAACGTGATCGATAAATTGGTTGACACCTTTCCTGATCTGAACAAAACGGTCATGCTGAATGTCTATCAGAAACACAATTCCCCTTATAACCATAAGTATATAAAAGTAGTGGATTTCATACACTACCCCGATATGATCGGTGCTTATCCAAAGTTGAGTTTGGTAGAAAATATCAAAATTGAAGCCGAGACAAAACGGTACTATCCTTACGGGAAGTATGCCTCACATATCGTAGGGTACACAGGACGATCCAATGCAAAAGAAAATGAAAAGGACCCTGTAGTAAACGAAGTAGGTAAAATAGGAAAGAGTGGCCTGGAGCGTTATTATAACAAGGTACTCGAAGGTGAACTGGGATACGAGGTCAGTAAGGTCACTGCCACGAATAAAGCCATAGAAATATTGGAGAAAGAACTTCCAAAAGACAATAGAAACATACATTTAAATATAGATATAGATCTCCAGAAGATGATCTATGAGCGTTTTGGAGATCATACGGGTGTGGCTATCGTGATGCGGACCGACGGAGAAGTATTATCCGCTGTAAGTTATCCTTCCTATGATCCGAACCTTTTCGTCGGAGGCATCAGCAGTAAGGATTGGAAGGCCTTGCAGAATGATCTTGCACATCCCTTTACCAATAAGTTCATACACGGGACCTATCCTCCCGGGTCAACGATCAAAATGGGGATGGCATTGGCCTTTGACAAAGGATTGCCTAATTCTCTGGCAACGGAGGAGTATTGTAAAGGGCATATTACCCTGGGTAGAAGCAACCATAAGTTTAGATGCTGGTCAAGGTGGGGACACGGCAAGGTGGACTTGAGAAAAGCGATACGCGAGAGTTGTGATGTCTATTTTTACAATAAGAGTTTAAAAGTAGGGATCAATGCGATGGCAAAACATCTTCGCACGTTTGGTTTGGGTACCAAAACAGGGATAGACCTGCCTCGTGAGTATTCAGGTGTGATCCCTGATAAAGCATGGAAAATGAAACGCTTTAAACAACCATGGTATATGGGAGAGACGGTCATCTCATCCATCGGACAAGGCTATGATCTGGTCACTCCTTTACAAGTGGCACGTTATACAGGTTTGATCGCTACAGCTACGCTCGCCACGCCACGCATTGCCAGTGAGGTCGATGGTAAAAAGATCGAGCCTGAGATCAAACCCTTGGATTTTAATGCATACTATTTGAATGAGATAAGAAAAGGGATGTATGAAGTGTGTAATGTAAGGAGCGGAACTGCCTATAGAACGATGGGTGATCTTCCTGTGGTCGTGGCAGGAAAAACAGGTACCTCCCAGGTAACCTCTATCCCTCAATCGACCAAAAAACGTTTAAAAGAGGAAGAACTGGCTTATTATCACCGTTCACATGCATGGATCACTACCTATGCACCCTATGATGACCCACAATATATAGTGACGGTATTGATCGAGCATGGAGGTCATGGGGGAAGCACTGCAGGACCGATCGTGGCAGATATTTACAAGTGGCTTTATAAAAAGGGGTACTTTGGCAAAACCGATGCACCTGCTGAGGATGCTCCATAGTGCTAAATAGTGCTTTAGATACTTTGTATCGTATTATTTAAAAAGAGTCCTAAAATGATCACAAGGCTGATCCCTGCTGATTTGGTATAGAGCTTGTTTGCCGTGATAAAGACAAGAAGCAGGGTTGCTATGATCATTGTAGTAATGTCAAACAGATAGGAAGCAGCATCGATACTCATAGGGTTTGTGAGTGCTGCTGCACCAAGTACCACAGTGGTATTTGCCATATTGGAACCGATAATGTTACCTATGGCCATATCTACTTTACCTTTGATAGCTGCAGAAATACTCACAACCAGTTCCGGCAAGGACGTACCCAAAGAAATCATGAGAATACCTATGATCCATTCAGAAATACCAAAACTTTTGGCAATGGCTGAAGCACTTTCAACGGTAAAATGTGCTCCAATGACCACTAAAATAAATCCGACTGCAAGTAAAGGGATAGTTCTCCCCCAGCTAAATGGCCCTATGCCGAGATCTTCAAAATCCGCTTGCGGTATGTTCTTGGCATCCTGCAGAAGAAATATCAGATAGGCGCCCATCAGGAGTAACAATAGCATGGCATCAAACCTGGTGATAATACCATCAAGTATCATCAAAATAAATACCAATACGGGTACCAGTGCCCAGGTACTGTCTTTTGCAAAGAAGTCCCTGCTTGGATTGATGTTCGTTGCTATCAGAAAAACCGCTGCCAGGACCAGAGTGATATTCAGAACATTACTTCCTATTACATTGGCTATGGCAATATCGGGTTTGTGACTTAAACTCGCAGCGATACTTGCGGCCATCTCGGGTAAAGAGGTTCCCAGAGCGATAAGTGTCGCACCGATGATAAATTCTGGGATATTAAATTTCAGAGCGATACGCTCACTCTGGCCTATGAGTAAGTCCGCACCCCAGATCAATACACCCATGGCGATCACAAAAATTACAAAATCCAAACTAGTTCCCCTCTGTTCTTACGATTAAACTTCTTGGTAAATCGAATTGTTCTATGAGTTCTTTTTCCCTTGCTCTCATCTCGCCGTCATCATTTTCATGATCATAACCCATGAGGTGAAGCATGCCATGAATGAACAATAATGAGAGTTCGTCTTGAATGGCATGCCCATATTCTGCCGCTTTTTCTTTGACAAATGACTCAGCTATCACGATAGACCCTAAAGGTATACCAAAGACTGATTGTTCTGTAAAAGGAGTTTCCATAGGAAAAGAGAGTACATCAGTGATACTGTCCTTATCTCTATATTCGGCATTGAGTTCACGCATGGTCTTATCATCTGTGATGATGAGCTCTACTTCTCTGGTAGAGAGTGCCTCTGCGATCTTTTCAAGTGCTTCCAGATCAACTGCCAATGTGGTTTGATTATCTAAATCTATCATGCTGAAGTTTACCCAAATCTTGGTAAAATGGCACTAAAATGTAGTAGGGAGATATGAAAAGATGACATTAATCAAATGGCCCAGTGAAGCTTTAGTGAGAGAAATTTTTACAGTGCGCTACTCTGTGAAAAGGAGAGTGGTATGTTAAAACGAGCAGTTTGTATTATTTCCGGGGGTATGGATAGTGCCTTGAGTGCCAAGATAGCCCAATCCCAAGGGTATGAGATCATCGCTCTGCATTTTAATTACGGGCAGCGTACAGAAGCAAAAGAGCTGGAATGTTTTCGTAAGGTCGCTTCAGCCCTGGACGCCACTGAAACCTATGAGATAGATCTGCCTTTTTTTGAACAGATCGGTGCTTCCGCTTTGACAGACAAGCGTATCGACGTGCCTACAGGAGGATTAGAGGAGGGAGTGCCGGTTACCTATGTACCTTTCAGAAATGGTATTTTCCTGTCTATTGCCGCGGCCGTGGCTGAAAAACATGCTGCTGAGGCACTTTTCATCGGTGTGGTGGAAGAAGACAGTTCAGGCTATCCTGACTGTCGTGAGCGCTATATAGAACAAATGCAAAAAGCTATTAACCTCGGTACCAAAGATGAGACAAACCTGGAGATCAAGATGCCTTTGGTGGCTTTGAAGAAAAGTCAGATAGTCCAGCAGTCCTTAGCGCTTGATGTACCGTTGAAGGATACGTGGAGCTGTTATAAGTCTGAAGAGAAAGCTTGCGGTGTCTGTGATAGCTGCCGGTTAAGATTGAAAGGATTTGAGGAAGCGGGGAGCGTAGACCCGATCCCGTATGCTAATTAAATGTAAATCCTCTCAGGATGAAATCAAATTCATATTGATGCGTCGGATACTTGGCTAACGCTTCGGACATAAATGTATACCGTGTGATCTGTCTGTCCCAAAGTCTGAAGGTGAGGCTTTTGAACCATGCCTTTTTTTCAGCCGTATCCAGGGCGATTCTTTGATAGTTCGGATCATCCTGTATGCCTGCTGCTATTTTTCTCATCGTGTTTTCATAGGCTTCTTTCTTTTCACCGCTTGGCGCTACATACGCGTGTGTTGTGCCGGTCGATGGTGCTGATGCGGTCTGCTGGCGCTGTTCAGGGAGTAAGTGGTCCATGGAACTTGTACATCCGGAGAACCCTAACGCAATGAGTGCTGTTATTATTAGATTTCGTCTCATAGTTCCTCTTTCTTTTCAATTAGGTTAGTACGTGTATTGTAGCAAAA
>AGBJ01000099.1_pt1 | contig 10236 bp, 12 predicted proteins | sample 768721 | NCBI WGS metagenome assembly AGBJ01 (sample SAMN00779238, study PRJNA67915) | hypersaline lake metagenome
GATAAGCGAAAAGATGGAGTTTACCATGCCACATCAGAAGGTTATTGCAGCAAATATGAGTGGGTAAAATACCTTTTCGATAAAATGGAACTTACAATCCCTGTTTTGCCATGTACCAGTGATCAGTTTCCTGCGCCTGCAATACGACCACTCAATTCTATTCTTGAAAACAGACAGCTCAAGTTAGAAGGGCTTAACATTATGCCTGCTTGGCAAAAGGATCTTGATATTTTTATTGATAAGTATGGTGAAATATTAAAGATCTATTAGAGGAAATACAACAGAGAAAGGAATTAGAAAAACAACTAAAAATTTCTGAAAGATTAGCGGGAATTGGAGAACTAGCTGCTGGTTTAGCACATAAGATCAGGAATCCTTTAGCAATAATAAGTTCCACTGCCCAATTCCTAAAAACAGGAAGCTTGAAAAAAGAAGAAATAAATAATTATTCACAACGAATTGTCGATTCCTCTAAAAAAGCAAACGATATTATCAAATCATTTCTAAAATTCTCAGTTCACAAAGAAAGAAAAAATATAGAAGCGATTTAATTCCTATTTTAAATCATATTATTAAAATAATTCAACCAAATTTAATTAATAACAATATTGAATTAGAAACCGATTTACCTGATAAACTTGTAGGTTTTAAATTCGACAATAAGCAATTAGAAGAAGTTTTTTCTAATCTTATCATAAATGCTATTTCTTCCATGAAAGATGGTGGTCAACTGTTCATTGCTGCTGATGAAAATAAGGAAGAAGTAGTTATTAGCATATCTGACACAGGTAAAGGTATTCCTGAGGAAGAGCTAGATAAAATTTTCGAACCTTTCTTTACTACCAAAGAAGAGGGTACTGGACTTGGCTTAAGTTTAGTACACAAAATCATCGATAGTTATAATGGTACCATAAAGGTCTCTAGTAAATTAGATAAAGGTACAACATTTACAGTAAAAATACCAAAAAATGAACAGGAAAATAAAAATGGATAAAATTTTCTTAGTTGATGATGAAGAGATAATTTATAATATTGTTGAGAAACTATTTGAGGATCAAGATTACAAAATAGCATATTCCAAAACAGGTAAAGATGCTCTTAAAAAATTAAGAAAAAGAAAATTAATGCTCTTATACTGTTGGACATTAAATTGCCTGATACAAATGGTCTCGAGGTGCTCAAGAATATTCGGAAAAAGAATGTAAGATCTGAGGTCATTGTTATTACTGGTTATGGAGAAGTAGATGATGCAGTGCAAGCCATGAAAATGGGAGCGTATGATTATATTGAAAAACCATTTGATAATCAAAAATTGGAATTAACGATTAAAAAAGCTATTGAATCCTACCATCTAAAAGAAGAGGTAGTTGAGCTTAAGAAAAAAATTGATGAAACTTCCCATCTTAAAGAAAAAATGGGAGCAAGTACCCAAATTAAAAAAGTATTTAAACAAATCAACTTAGTTAGCAATCAGAATATTACTGTATTTTTAGAAGGAGAAACGGGTACAGGTAAAGATTTAGTGGCAAAAATAATACACGAAAAGAGTAAAAGAAAGGATAAGAGCTTTGTGGCTGTGGATTGTGGTGCTATCCCTGAGACATTATTTGAATCCGAATTGTTTGGACATGTAAAAGGAGCTTTTACCAGTGCTACTTCTAATAAGAAAGGAAAATTTGAGCAAGCAGATGGTGGTACTCTTTTTCTGGACGAGATTACCAATTTGCCCTTAAGTGTGCAACCCAAATTTCTTAGAGTCATACAAGAACGAGAAATTTATAGGTTAGGTAGTTCAAAATCCCGTAAGGTTGATGTTAGGATTATCGTTGCTACAAACAAAGACATAAAAGAAGAAATTCATAATAATTCTTTTAGAAAAGATTTATTTTTCAGATTACATGAATTTAAAATTTCTCTTCCCAATTTGAGGAATCGTAAAACAGATATAGCTACTATTTCCAATTACTTTCTTAAGAAGTATAATGTTGAATTGAACTCAGATATACAGGGATTCACACCGGATGCAATGGAAAAATTAATCAATTATTTCTGGCCCGGAAATGTCCGCGAGTTACAAAATGTATTAAAAAGGGCTATTATTCATTGTAATCAAAGCCTAATAGACACAAGCCATCTTAAGTTTATCTCTGATCATAATGCAGGCAATGAAGAGGGTTGTGTGGAAAATTTTTTACACAAATTAGATTTTAGAAATTGCAGCTTGGCAGAAATGTTAAGTAAAACTGAACGATATATAATTGAAGAAGCCATCAAAGAAGCGGATGGTAATAAAACGCAAGCTGCAGAAAAGTTGGATATTAGTCGTTGGTCAATCTACAGAAAAACAAATAGTAACAAAGGGAAAAATAAGTAGCAGTAAACTAATATTGTGTCACAATATTGCAACCATTTGGAATAATTAATTTATTCAAACATAATTTTCAACCTGTACAACATTTTTAATCAGCAATTTCAAAGGGGAATAGAAATCTATTATCATAATTATTGTTTCTAGCACAATTCTTGCACCTATTACTGTAAACTAATTAAGGTAATTAAGGATGAATAAAAAATTATTACTTGTAGAAGATAATCATGTTTTATCAGAAACTCTAGCTTCTATCTTGGAGAATGAAGGCTATAGTGTAGATTGTTCTTATAATGGTAAGAATAGCTTTAAACTACTTAAATCAAATAACTATGATGCTCTTGTTATCGATTATAAACTTCCGGATATCTCAGGATGGGCAATAGTGGAAAAATTTCATCAAAATCGTAAATTTCCTTCTGCAGTAATGATCAGTGCTTATGCTGATGAAGATCTAAGAAGAAGAGTAGCGAGGGAGAATATACTTCTATTGGATAAACCTTTTGAAAATAAAGAGTTAATTGCTGCTTTAAATAGCATATCAAATATGACTCATGCTACGTGACACCCTTTTACTTCAGTCTAGGTAGTCATACACCTAAAAGACACATACTTCCTTCAGTGACTACTAAAATCCCGATACGCCCTTCTCGTATCGGGTATTTTTTCCTTTAAATTATTATCCCACTTATCTACAGTAAGCCATCTTTTTTCAGTAAGGCATCAGGATCTGGTTCTCTTCCTCGAAACTTTTTAAACAATTTCATTGGATCTTCTGAATTACCTTTTGCAAGAATTGTATTTTTGAAATTTTCTGCAGTTTTTCTATCAAATATTCCCTTCTCTTTAAATTTTTCAAAAGCATCAGCTTCCAAGACTTCTGCCCATTTATATGAATAATACCCTGCTGCATAGCCACCTGCAAAGATGTGGGAAAAGCTGCAAGATCTATTTGTTTCCGATATAATGGGCAACAAATTTGTCTTTTCTAAGATTTTCTCTTCATATTCCGAGACATCCTCGATATTCCTAGTATCAGTTGCATGCCACCCCAAATCTAAATAGTTAAAAGAAAGTTGTCTAATATTGGCTAAACCTTTATTGTATTTTTCAACTGCTTTAATTTTATCAACTAGATCTTGTGGTATTTTCTCTCCAGTTTTATAATGTTTTGCAAATAGATCTAAAGTTTTCTTTTGGTAGAACCAATTTTCAAATATTTGAGATGGTAATTCCACAAAATCCCAATACACATTCGGACTGGCTAATGACTTATAAGTACATTTAGATAAAAGAGCATGCAGGGCATGACCAAACTCATGGAATAAGGTTCTGGCTTCATTCAATTGAAGTAAGGAGGGAGATTTTTTTGTAGATGGAGTAAGATTAGCATTAACCGCTGCTTGGGGAGTTTTTATTTTCCCTTGGGATAATCCTTGTTCGCGGTAAGTAGTCATCCAAGCACCGCTCCGTTTTGTTTCTCTCGGAAAAAGATCCATATAGAGCAATCCAATAAATTCATCCTGAGCATCTAAAACTCTATATACTTTAACCTCATCATTATAAACAGGGACTTCATTTTCTAATTTAAATTTCAGACCATATAATTTCTGAGCTGTTTTGAACAAACCTTCTACAACATTCTCTACCATTAAATATGGTCTAATTTTTTCTTCATCAAATCCATATTTTTCATTTTTCAATTTTTCAGAATAGTAAGATAAATCCCAGGCAAAAAAATCTTCAATTTCATCAGTTTTTTCAGCAAAATCTTTAACTTCATTTAATTCTTCCTCAGCTTTAGGCATAGCAACTTTGTATATTCTTTCCAAAAACTCTTCAACATTATTAAGGTTTTTCGCCATTCTGTGTTCCAGAGTATAATTCGCATGCGTCTCATATCCCAGGAGTTCAGCTCTTTCCTGTCTCAGTGATGCAATTTTTCTTAAAATTTCTCTGTTATCGAATTTATCTTTATAAGCTCTAGAACGATAAGCTCTACTTATCTTCTCTCTCAACTTCCTATCTTTAGCATACTTCAGAATTGGATGTACGCTAGGCATCTGAAGGGTAAACATCCAGCCTTCATTTTTATCGTTCTCTCTTGCCGTTTCGGCTGCATTCTCAATAGCAGATTCAGGAAGCCCTTCCAATCTCTTTTTATCTGTTGTATGTAATTTAAAATTATTTGTGGAAGCAAGTAGATTTTGAGAAAATTTGGGACTTAACTTGGAAAGTTTCTGGTCAATTTCTCTCAATCTCTCCTTTTTTTCTTGTGACAAATTAGCGCCATTACGGACAAAACTAAGATAGATTTCTCGGACAAGTCGCCTTTGCTCATTAGTTAAATGATCGGAAGCTTCCAGTTTATCATGAACAGCCTTGATTAGTTCAAACAATTTTGCATCCAGCATAATTCTATTTTTATAGGCAGCCAATTTTGGAGAAATTTTCTGAGCAAGCGATTTAAATTTATCATCTGATTCTGAAGAGTATAAATTAAAGTACGTTTTCCAGACTTTACTTAGAAGTGCACCTGTAGTCTCGAAGGGTAAAATTGTATTTTGGAATGATGGTGATTCATCTATTTCCTTAAGGGCATCAATTTCATCTTTGGCTTTATCCAGGGCAATTTCAAAAGCAGGCATAAAGTGTTTAGTTTTGATTTTATCAAAAGGAATTGTTTCATATTTAGTTTTAAATGGTTTCAAAAAAGGATTGTCATTCTTGTTTTTCATTCTATCTCCTATCATAAGTTTATTAGTTATTTGTAATTAAAATTTTTTATTGTCGATTACCCATTCGATTTCTCATTAATTTTCAAGAGTACTCTTTCAATCTTTTTAGAAGTAACCTGTTTTATAATGAATTTATAATTTTTATATAAAAATTTTTCACTTTGTTTTGGTATTTTTTTCATTTTATAAATTAAAAAGCCAGCCAGAGTTTCGTAATCACCTTGACCTAAATTTAATCCCAATTCATCCTCGAGTTGTTCAATTTCAACTTCACCATCTATTAGATAAGAATTTTTATCAAGTTTATAAACATCTTCCACTTTAACATCATATTCATCCTCAATCTCTCCTACTAACTCTTCGAGTAAATCTTCTACAGAGATCAATCCAGCTGTTCCTCCATATTCATCAACTACCACAGCAATAGGTGTTTTATGTTCTTGGAGTTGTGTAAGAAGTTTAGTACATCTCATTATTTCCGGAACAAAATAAGCTTCTCTAAGATATTTTTTTTACTGAATCATCCAGATTTTTTGATTCAAGAAAATCATGTACAACGACAAGCCCCTGGATATGGTCTATATCATCAGTAAAGACAGGAAATCTGGTAAAACCAGCATTCTTTGAAATTTCAATCACTTCCCCTACGGTTTGATCAACATTAACAGCAATAATATTCGTACGAGGAGTCATAATGTTTTTTACTGTTAACTCTCTAAAGTCTAAAATTTCCTCAATGAGGTCATGCTCTTGTTCTTTAACATTGCCATTCTTTTTTGCTTCATCGACCATATAGGAAATATCTTCTATCCCGAAGGCAACTTCCTCTTTGGTCTTATCTGAATATTTAAAAATTTTAGATAAAAAATCATTGATTTTGCTCACTCCCCAGATAAGTGGTTTGAATAATATAGAGAAGAATTTAAGTAAGTAAAAAAGTTTAAATATTAGCTTCTTAGCTTTATTACGAAAAATAATTTTGGGAAGGACTTCAGCAAATATTAAGAGGAAGCCTGATAACAGAAGAGTACCAGTTGTTTTCGAGACTATTCCCCTATCTACTACAAAAGCGGTAAAAACGGATGAGACAACCACAAGGGATATATTATTTCCGACGAGTGTGGTTCCCAGAATCAAATCGGGTTTGCGGACAAAATTGTAGATTTTGTTTGTTTTACTATCTGACTCGGCTTCTCGTTTTAACTTTTTCTTGTCAAGCGAAATTAATCCTATTTCCGATCCACTAAAGAAAAAGGATCCAATAAAAAAAATTGCGATTATGGCTATACTTATCATTATTCTTCCAGAAATTCTTTTTGAACTTCTAGATGTAATTTGTCAATAATTTCCTCAACTTCACCATTTAAAATTGATTCTAAATTGTGGGTTGTATAATTAATTCTGTGGTCTGTAACTCGAGATTGTGGAAAATTGTAAGTTCTAATTTTTGCACTTCTATCACCAGAACCTACCATACTTTTTCTCTTTTTTTCTCTCGTCTTACGTTGTTCCTGCATTTTTTTGTCTAAAAGCCTTGCCCTTAGAACTTTCAATGCTTTCTTCTTGTTTTTGTGCTGTGATTTTTCATCCTGACAAGTTACAATAGTGTCTGTAGGAATATGGGTAATACGTACAGCAGAATCAGTAGTATTAACACTTTGCCCACCTGGACCGGACGAGCGAAAGACATCGAATTTGAGATCATTGGGATCAATCTTGAAATCCACCTCTTCTGCTTCGGGTAGGACAACTACGGAAATAGCTGAAGTATGAATTCTGCCAGAGGACTCGGTTTTGGGGACTCTTTGTACTCTATGCACACCACTTTCGTACTTAAGGGTTCCATAGACATTCTTGCCCTCGATCTGAAAAGAGATCTCTTTAAATCCACCTACACCTGTAGGATTTGAATTCATTATTTCGTAATTCCACCCCTTTTTCTCGATAAAATATCTATACATGCGCAAAAGATCAGCTACAAAAAGAGTTGCCTCATCGCCTCCTGTACCAGCTCTAATTTCCATTATTGCATTTTTCTTATCGTTTTCGTCCTTAGGAATTAACAAATATCAACTTTTTCTATGAGCTGCTCTTTTTTCTGTTTTAACTTATCAATTTCTTCCTTAAATAAGGCTATCATATCTTCTTCTGTTTCATCGGTCATTGCCTTTTTAGTCTCTTCAAATTCCAGCTTCACTTCTTCAAATTTATCATAATAATCTAGGATTTCGGACAATTCTTTAAAACGAATCGAGTATTCTTTATACTTCAATTGTTGAGAAATGATTTCGGGATCAGCCATCTTTTTCTCTAATTCAGCTTTTTCGTCTCTGATCTTATTAATTTTAGTTTTTATACTCATCTTTGCCTACGAAAATAACATTTTCACGATCTATATTTTTGTTCAAAGCTGATCTCAAAGCACAAACTGCAACTTCTAATTGCTTTTTATCAGGTTCCTTTGTTGTTATGAACTGAAGAGCTAAACCGGGTGCTGTAAATATTTTTACAAAAAATTATCGATATTTTTTCCACTAAATTTTAAAATTTCATAAGAAAGTCCTGAAATTATTGGTAAAAGTAGAAGATGTAATATAATTCTCAAGCCAATTGGTAGAGTAATACCAAATATTACAGCTAAAAGTCCATCAAAAACAGAAAATACGAGAATCGCTATCAAAAGAACAATGAATATAAAACTAGTACCACATCTAGGATGATGGGTTGTAAACTTTTTAGTATCCTGTAAAGAAAATTCAGGATTTTCTTCATATGCAAATACAGATTTATGCTCAGCCCCATGGAATTCAAATAAACGTCTTATATCTTTCATCAAGCTGATTGAATAAACATAAGTCACAAAGAGAATAATGCGTATGGCTCCAGTGAAAAGATTGAACTGGAAACTGGTCTTCTCAATATTAGCCCAATAAGCCAATCTGTATGGAAGGTAAACAAAAAACAGGAATGCTAATCCAAAGGCAAAAATATATGATAGAATTTGATAGAAATTGTCCCATTTGGATTGATTCTTTTTTTCTTTCCCCTCCTCTTCATCTTTAATGGCTTCGTCCGCAGAAAAATTGAGGGAACGGAAGCCGATAATTAACATCTCGATTAAGGATACGAAACCACGAATTATGGGCAGCCCCATGAATTTATTAGTTTTTGTTTTTGACACAAAGGGCTTTTTTTTTATAAGAATTGAATCATCTTTTTTTCGGACAGCTGTAGCAATAGCTTTGGGTCCCCGCATCATAACTCCTTCGATTACAGCTTGACCTCCAACCTTTATTTTTGGTTTACTTTTCATTTAATATATTCGTTTAGACGATTATTTTGTTGCCTGGCTAGCAGTCCCTTACAATTCTGTAGAGATTTAATTTTTTTTATTATAGTTTTTATATTTTTTCTTGAATTTTTCTATACGTCCACCACTGTCAAGCAGTTTCTTTTTCCCGGTGTAAAACGGGTGGCATTCGGAACATATCTCGACATTAATTTCCTTTAACGTTGAACGTGTTTCAAATGTGTTTCCACAGGCACAAGTGACTTTACATTTCTGATATTTTGGATGTATTCCTTGTTTCATTTTATCTCCAGATATAATTTAAATTTTGCTTTACTTAAGTGTTACAAAAACTATAATAAGCGTATTTAGTGTCAAACTTTATAGAAAATTTGGGTGAATAAATATTTCTTAGTAAATTATTAAGTAGCATTAATTTTTTATTTATACTGTTTGACAAAAACAAGAAATATCTATAAATTATCTAAAAATAATAAAAAATTTAAGAGGTACAATATTTATAAAGTTGAAAAATCTTCTGAAAAAGTAATTCTAGTCGGATTACAAACAAAAAACAAGAATAAATACGATGTGGAAGAGTCCTTAGATGAACTCACATATCTTTCTAAAACTTTAAATCTGGATGTTTATGGCACTGTCATACAAAGAAAAAGCAAGCCGCATCCTGCTTATTTTATCGGATCTGGAAAGGCAAAAAGTATTTCTAAAACCGCTAAACGCAATAAAGTACAGACCTTGATTTTTGATGATGATCTAACCCCTTCCCAGGAAAGAAATCTCACTAAGAAAACCAATTTAAAAATCATAACTAGAACTCAATTAATTTTAGATATTTTTGCAAGACATGCAAGCACAAAAGCAAGTGCCCTACAAATTGAGCTAGCTCAGTTGCAGTACGATCTTTCTCGTCTAAAGGGGCAATGGACACATCTGTCTCGTATGGAGGGCGCTACAGGAGCCCGCGGTCCTGGTGAAAAACAGCTTGAAGTTGATAGACGTCAAGCGAGAGATCGTATCTCTATGCTAAAATCAAAACTGGACAACATTGAACAATCAACTAAAATCAAGCGAAAAAGAAGGGAAAAATTCTTCTCAGTAAGCATGGTTGGTTATACTAATGCTGGTAAAACCACACTTCTCAATAAATTAACAAATTCAAATAAACATGTTGCTGATGAACTTTTTGCTACTCTGGAGACAACTTCTCGAAAGAAAAACCTATCTACTAATGATACAATAATTCTCTCTGATACTATTGGCTTTATCCGAAAACTACCACATACCCTTATTTCATCATTTCACGCAACTCTTATGGAAGTTATCGAAGCGGATCTGCTTTTGCATGTAATCGATATAACTCATCCCAAAATTTATGAATATATCCAAACTGTTTTTTCTACTCTCGAGCAAATCGAGGCAGATGATGTAAAGCTTTTAATGGTGTTTAATAAAATCGATCTCCTCCCTCGCAATAAATATCTCTTTCTGAAGAAAAAATTACGTTTAGATTATTCAAACTCAGTTTTTGTTTCTGCAAAAGAAGAAAATAATCTCGACAATATTGAAAACTACATTGAGGAGATACTGCTAGAAAATAAGAAAATTGTTCATTTGAAAATTCCGATTGAAGAACAAAAATTTCTCTCATTTCTCTATGATAATGTCGAGATTTTGGAGAAACGATACAATAGCAATTTTACACAAATCAAAATAAGAATCGGGAAAAGATTATACAAGCGTAGGTTTAATACAATTCGTAAATATCAGATCAAAGCGAAACAAATGCCCTCAAAACAAAATTTATTGGATCAATAAAAAAA
>AGBJ01000101.1_pt1 | contig 10102 bp, 14 predicted proteins | sample 768721 | NCBI WGS metagenome assembly AGBJ01 (sample SAMN00779238, study PRJNA67915) | hypersaline lake metagenome
CATAAATCAATCCTTTCGTGTCATTCCGTGTGTTTAGTGGTCATATTAATTTTTTTTGACCACGAAATACACTGAAAAACACGGAATTTATTTGGGATAATTTGTGGATACTTTTTTGCTTTTCCATAATATATTCTTTTCGTGTCATTCTGTGTGTTTAGTGGTCATGTTGATTAAAGATTTTTATGCTTTTCAGAAATTTCATCTGCCAATTTTTCTAATAGTTTGAAATCGTTTCCTTAGGGTGTCCTTTTACTAATACTGTTGAAAGAAGTTCCACTTTAAGATTAGAGAGCATTCCAGAAATCTGTTCCACCATTCTTCCACCCCAACCATAAGAACCAATTATAGAGGCGAATTTCGTTTTTGGTCTCAACGCATTTGCTAGATAAACCGCACTCACGATTGAAGGATGAGGACCTACCAAAACCGTAGGGGAAGCGATCACTATTGTAGCAGCATCTACCAGTGATATTGCCAATTCACCAATATCGGTTTTTGTTAGATTGAAAAGTTTTACGGCTATACCTTTTTCAATGAGTAAATCACTTAAGTAATCGACCATTTTTTCTACACTTCCATGCATAGAGACAAATGGGATGATCACTTCATTTTTTACATTTATCAGAAATCCAATCTTTGTAGGCATCGATGATAAATTCTGGATCATCATAGATAGGACCGTGACTTGGGGCGATAATTTCAATTTCCAGATCGCTGATTTTTTCAAGATTCTTTTTAATATTATTTCTGAAAGGCATCATAATTTCAGCATAATATCGTTTGGCAGATTCATAAACCTTTGCTTTATCCTGAACGTAAATGTCACTTAAGGCAAAATGAGATCCAAAGAAATCACAAGAGAAGAGAATTTTATCCTCTAGCAAATAAGTGAGCATAGTTTCGGGCCAATGGACCCAGGGAGCTAATATGAATTTCAAGGTTTTATTGCCAAGTGAAATTGTTTCACGGTCGGCGACCACAACAAATTGTTCTTCTGGGATCTGAAGCAAATCCATTAGCATTGATTTGCATTTTTTATTTGTTACAACTTTGGCATTCTGATACAATTCAAGAATTTTTGGAATTGTTCCAGAATGATCTTGCTCAGCATGATTTGCAATGATATAATCAATGTTCTTTACATTCAGTTTTTTAAGATTGTTCATCAATTCGACTTCTTTATCGGGATCTACAGTATCGATTAATGCAGTTTTCTCACTGCCTTTTATCAAGTATGAATTATAACTTGTTCCATCAGGTAGAGGAATGAGTTCATCGAACAATCTTCTGTCCCAATCAATTGCACCCACAGAAAATATTTCTGACTTAATTTTTCTAACAGCCATTTTAATCCTCCAGTTCAAACATATCTTTGCTAACTCCGCAGACAGGACAAACCCAATCATCGGGAATATCTTCAAATGATGTTCCTGGATCGATTCCGGAATCAGGATCACCGGCTTCCGGATCATATACATATCCGCACACTGTGCATACATACTTTTTCATTGTTTTCACCTCTTTCGTAATTATTTTTTGTTTATAATTAAAATAAGTTGGTGCTGTTTTTGGTGCTTTACCTTTTAACACTTTATGATAATAATCATAACTCATTGGCTCATTTTCATTTAGAATTTCAGCATTGGATATTTTTCCGATAAAAATCGTATGGGTTCCAACATCAAAAAAATTCAGAACTTCGCACTCAATAAATCCAACAGAATAATCTAATACTATTGGAGCAGCAGTTTGTCCTGATTTGTAATTCACATCCTTGAATTTATCGAAATCTCTACCGCATTTAAAACCAAAATTACCAATCAATTTCATTGGTGCGGTTTGAGAAAGGATTGAGATTGTAAATATTTTACTTTCCATTATACATTCGTGAGTAAAATTTTTTTTGTTAATACTAACTGCAATTGTGGGAGGTTTCGCAGTGATTTGGAATACAGAATTCGCAATTTGCCCATTAAATTTATTGCTCTTTTTTGAACTTACGATGTATAAACCGTAACTGATTTTGTGTAAAGTTTTAATATTCATTTTGCTCCTTTTAATATAGCCACGAAAACACCCAAAAACTCACAAAAATATATTATCCTTAATATATTTCATACTTTCGCAGTAAAATTTTATTTTTATTTATCCTGAGTTATTTTTCATAATTTGGTGCCATCCAATTTAGAATTTTGTTGTTCTTTTGATAATTCATTTGATAGCTTTCCGGCTGGTTGGCACTTATCACAAAAGTAGGTTGAACGCCCTGCTTGTTTGATTTTGTTAATCTTCGCTCCGCATTCGCAATGTTCCTTTTGATAAATTTTTAGCAACTTTTGAAATCCTCCTGATTTATCGTCAATGTTTCTGTAATCGGAAATAGTGGTTCCGTTGAATCTCGTTGCTTTTTGCAATACTTCCAGAATTTGAGTGTGCAACTTTTGGATTTTTTCTTTGGATAGCTTTCTTCCGGGAACTGTGGGAGAAATTTTAGCTCTAAAAAGAATTTCGCAGGCATAGATATTTCCAATTCCTGCTACAAATTTTTGGTTCAATAAAATATTCTTAATTGGTGCCCTTCGATTTTTTAGAATTGATCGCAAATATTGAGGAGTAAACTTATCTTTATCTACAAAGGGATCTGGTCCCAGTTTTTCCAGAGCCGGGACAGAAAAGTTCTTCTTGTAAACACCAATTTTCCCAAAAGCCCTCACATCGTCAAAGATCAATCTGGTTTTGTCAGAAAAGATAAAGAAAGCACGAGCATGAGCTGGAAGTGAGCGGGAAGATGTATCGAAAATTAATTTACCTGACATACGAAGATGGATTACTAATTTGAGAGCATTAGATGTTTCCAAAATAATGTATTTTCCTTTTCTTCGAACAGAAGTAACAGAACCCAATTTGGTTTGATCCCCGCCAGAATAATATTGAACGGTTCCGGAGCGGAGTTCAACCAGAGATTCTATTTTTTTGTTGAGAATTTTCTTATTTAATCCGTCTATAATTGTTTGCACTTCTGGTAGTTCTGGCATATTATTTTCCTTGCTAAAAAATTATTCCAATTTCTTATCTATTCCTGGATTGTTTTTCATAGGATATTGTCAGATCAATTCTTTTCAACTGTATATCCCGCATCTTCTATACTTTTTATAACTGTTTTTTTTCCACTTCACCTTGGACAGTTACAATTTTATCTGCAAGAGAAATATCAAGGTGTTTGATTTTGGGAATACTTTTTAAAGCCTGCCTAATAGTTGATACGCAGTGTTTACATGTCATATCAGCTACTTGAAATGTTTTTACATTTTTTTGATTAGTAACCCTTGTTTGTTTTCCTTTCTTAAGATAATTTGTAAATTTTGTTCGCAATATATTCACCATGAGCCCGAGTAAAATTATCGCTGAAGAAATTTGTATCCATGTTGGTAACATTTTCATTTGCCCCTTGACCAGATTCAAATCAGCACCTTCAAACGCCCAAATAGAATCGAGAATAAAACCGAATATCAGAGCTGTTAGAATAATTGATAAGAGGTAAGTGAAGGCGGTTTTCTTACCGAGTTTTCCTCCCACGAATGAAAGAGTAGCAGTGTTTGTGGCAGGTCCGGTTATTAAGAAGATCAAACCGGCTCCAGGAGTCATTCCTTTCATGATGAGAGAAGCAGCGATAGGAATAGAACCAGTAGCACAGGTGTACATTGGAATAGAAATTAATAACATAAGTGGATAAGCTAGCCAGCGTGAACCTAAATATTGAGGGATAAAACTAGTTGGAATAGCATAATCGATGATACCTCCGGCAATAATTCCTATAAAAATCCAGGTGCTGACATCCTCAAAAAGATTAACAAAAGCATATCGGAAAATATATCCAATTTTTTCACCAATTGTATGAGCATGAGGTGAATCATTGTTACAAATATTGCAGGAATTTGTATTTATATCGGAATTTCTTTTCTCGCTTGATTTATCAGAAATGTTTACTAATATTCCACTTAAAATCCCGCTAAAAAATGCAGCAATCGGACGAATTACTGCAAAAAGAGGACCCAAAAGTGAATATGTTGCGAGGATAGAATCTACTCCTGAAGTAGGAGTGGAAGACAAAAATGAAATCGTGGAACCTTTTCCAGCCCCTTCTTTACGCAGATATGCTGCGAGCGGGATCACTCCACAAGAACATATAGGGAGTGGAACACCAAATATTGACGCTTTGATAACCGATTTGAGATTTTTTCTTTTAAGGTGCTTGTATATTTTCTCTTTCGGTATATAAATATTCAAGACTCCAGCAATTAAAAATCCGAAAAGTAAGTAGGGAGACATCGCTGCCAGCAGTTGCCAGCTCGAGTTAAGTATACCGAGTAAAATGTTGAGAATCACTCATTCCCCTTTTTCTTTTCCAAACAATCCTTGCAGATCCCGATAAAATACCCATGCAATTCTTTTACCTGATGTCCTTCAATAATTCCTTTTTTACAGTACGGACATTCAAGGTCAATATCGATAATTTTCCCGCATTTTGTACACAAAAAATGATGATGAGGTTTTGTGTCCACATCGAATCTTTCTTCCTTTCCAGTAATGTAAATAGGAATCACAATATTTTTCTCAACGAATAATTTTAGAGCATTGTAAACAGTTGTTTTAGAAATAGTTGGAATCTCTTTTATAATTTCTTCATATATCGTATTAGCACCAGGATGAGTGTGTTTTTCCTCAAGATATTTTAATATTCTTAATCTTTCATAAGTTGGTTTTATTCCAACTGAACCCAGAATGTTTTTTGCTTTTTTCATATTTGAACTCGTTACAAATTTATAACCAAAACATAAAAGGAATTAATTCAATGTCAAACTATTTTTTTTCTTTAAAAAAAATTATAGTATGTATGAAAAAAATTGAACCCACATTCAAATATGCTTATAATTACATATAGGATAAAAAGAAGTTGAAAAATATAAAGCAATAGAGGAGCAAACAAAGCTTTTTATATTACGAATTCTCATAAAAGCACAAGAAGAACTTTGTTTTTGCGAGATAATTGATGTATTAAAAAAAGCCTCAATATAATATTTCCAACTTAATAATTTCTAAGACTTAAACAATTTACATACAAACTCATATTTGAAAAGCTATAAGCGGTTCTATTAAATTTAAAATTCTTTCCAATGTTCCGCTTCTGGCACTGATTTTTGTAATTTCTTCTTGAGATAATTATAATCTTCTATTCTATTATTTTCCACTAAAAGTTTCATATAAAAAAATTGAACATCCAGATCAGATACTTCTTTTTCAGGATCTTCGATATCCTTCCCTTTATATGAAAGCCCTGTTTCCAAGGTTTTCAATGCCTCTTCCTTTTTATTCATATCGTACTGAACTTCTGCCAGCATTACATAAGCATCATAATGTTCGACACGAGTTTCAATGGCTTTTAAAAGAGCAGATTCAGCTTCTGCTAATTTGCCTATCTTCCAATATGCTTCACCTTTATGTCTCCACGGACAAGACCAGTTTGGTAATTGCTCATTTAAGCTTTTATAAATTTTTATACTTTTCTCAAATTCACCTAAGGATAATAATAAATTAGCAAATTGGAATTTCTCACCACTTGATAAAGTTTCAATTTTGTTTTTTAATTCATCTATCTGTCTGTTTATCTCATTCAAATGCAAGTATGAGAGCATAATTCGGTTATTTTGACTTGTGGTATCTTTCTCAATTTCTGAGGAATAATATTCAACTGCCAGGTTAAAATTTTCATAAGTTGGATGTTCCAGATACAGCTTATAATAATTTTTCTGAGTTTGCCCTTCATCTGCCAGAAGTAATGATGCGCCTAAAAAATATGGTCAATAAAATTACTCTTTTCATAACAATTCCTTTCTTAATTTTTTTGTGATTATTTAGGACAACAGGTCATATTTTCTTTCATTATTTTTTCATAATCTGATAATACATCCTGAGTCCAGCAATCATCTGAACCAGCACTTTCACGAAAAGTTAGAGCCATTATATATGAAATCTCTTTGAGTGGTGCACCTGCTTGTAATGCGCCTTTAAAGTGTTTTCTTACACATGGAGCTGAACGGTTAGTAATTGCAAGAGCTAAACAGATAAATTGATAAGTTTTTTCATCAATCATTCGTTGCTCGTGGTATAATTTGTCTATCTCATCAAATTTTTCTACAAATTCTGGAAACCATTTTTTTATTAGTCTCATTTTTTCTCCCTTCTATTAAGTTTCTAATAATGAGTCCGCTCTAAAAAGGTATTTACCGCAAAATACGCGAAAAATACATGCGAATATTACTGAATTTACACGAACCATTTTCGAGTATTTCGTGTGTTTCGTGGTTTTTATAGTGGACTCAATAATAATATAAAAAAAAAGATATAGCCATAAATTTTTTTATTTAATAAAAATCTATCATAATCAGGCAATCCAGATTAAATAAATTCCACCCAAAATGACAAGAATCCCACACATTTTTTTCAAGATAATCGCTCCCTTTGATTTCTCACGCCAGTTTAAATAATGTTGGATTATTTCCATAAAAGTTCCGGCAAATACAATTACAGAACAATGTCCAATGCCATAAATTAATATTAATACCGTTCCAAAAAGAAATTGTTTAGTTGCTATTTTAAATGCAATTCCCAGCATAGGCGCCATATATGCAAAAGTGCAGGGACCGAGAGCAATACCAAAAACGAGACCAAGAATAAAAACGGCTAATATACCTTTTTTCTTGAAGTTTGGTTGACTTGATTTTTCGAGAAAAGGAAGAGGAATAATTTCTAACAGATGAAGTCCAAAAATAAAAAAATTACTGCAATTATATAATTTCCATAAGCACCTATATCACCTAACATCCTTCCTAAAAGTCCGGTAATTAGACCAATAACTGCAATAGTAATTAGGATACCAACAGAAAATAGACTTGCCAACAAGAATGCTCTTTTTGTAGGTATTCTGCCTTGTCCGTCAATAAAACCAACAATTAGAGGAATACTTGCAAGATGGCAAGGACTTAATAAGATGCTTAACATTCCCCAGACAAACGCTCCAATTATAGCTATAAAGAAATTTCCTTGAATAGCGTTACTCAAAAAGGTAAAAAGTTCTAACATAATTATTCAACACTTTTTTGCTTTAAGATTTTAACCAATTCTTTTTTTGGGAAAAATCCCTCATGCCGGAAGTACTCATTTCCATCTTTATCCAGAAAAACCTGTGTTGGAATTACCTTTATACGGTATTCCTGGGCATAAGGTCTTCCCTCTGGAGTCCAGACATCATAAAAAACAACCTTTACCTGATTCTTATATTCCTCCTCAATTTCTTCCATAATTGGTTGCATCATTTTGCATGGAATGCAATTTATTGAGCCAAGTTCAATAAAAGTCACTTTTATTTCTGACTTTTTTTCTATTTTTTTCTCAATCTTTTTTTCCCTACCTCACTTTTTTTAGTTTTCAGTTTTTCGGACCTTGGTTTTTCAGAAATCTGTTTTTGTTGTTTTGAAATTTTCTGGTTTTCTTTTGGTTGCTCTACAGCTTCTGTATTAGATTCTTTTATAGGTTCTGAGGTTTCAAATTTATTTTGTTGTTCTTCTAAGACAATTTCTTCCATACTAATTTCTTTCTTAGCCCTATTTTTCATAAAAATAACAAAAGCTACTACAATTATTAAAGTTACAATAGCTATTACTTTAATCAAATTTTTTTTCATTATTATTTCCTATTGAGTATATTATTGATTTTTTAGAATTTTTTTAATTCTATTGTTTTATATTTTTTTCCATTACGAAGTAAATGTCGATCAAGGAATACATATTTTTTTACATAATATTTTGTATTGTAATTTCTCTATTCATTTCTTCAATTTCTTGTTAACATAAACACCCAGAATGCATTGTTTTCGCATCGTCAACTCTATCTTATTTTATTTGGTTTGATACCACAAACTTTTATGCTTACAACAGAACTTAAAATCTCTTTAACATTCTCTTGCGGTATGTTTTGACTTTCTATGATTGCATTTGCAGTTGGATCATTCACCATGCATTCAATTGGGAATGAACTCTCTTCTATTATCCTGACCTTCTGAAATCCTGCAGTTTTTATTGCTTTTATGTATTCATCTCTTCTTATTGCGCCAGAAAGACAACCGATATATGCTTGAATAGAATTCTTGATGAAATCTGGAAGTTGCTTCAGTAAAACTATATCAGAAATCATTAACTTTCCACCTGGTTTTAGCACCCTATAGGTTTCTGTGAATACTCTTCTTTTATCAGGAGAAAGGTTAATAACACAATTTGAAATAACAATATCAACAGAATTATCAGCAGCTGGTAAGTTCTCAATCTCTCCGAGTCTAAATTCTACATTTCCATAGTTATTTTTCTTTGCAGTCTCTCTTGCTTTTTCTATCATTTCCGCAGTCATATCTACTCCGATAACCTTTCCATTCTTACCAACTTTATTAGCAACAAGAAAACAATCAAAACCTGCACCTGAACCAAGATCGAGAACTATCTCTCCCTCTTTCACAGAAGCAAAAGCAACAGGATTTCCGCAGCCAAGTCCTAAATTTACTCCTTCAGGAACTGCATTAATTTCATTCTCAGTATAACCTATTTTCTTACTAATGTCCTTTGCTAAATCATTGTTTCCACAGCAAGAACTTACAGTAACACAACATGAACTGTTCTGTTTGACTATTTTTGCATAACCCTTTCTTACAATTTTCCTTATTTCTTCTTTTCTCATTTACATCCTCTCAGTAAATTATTTTTCTTCGCCTATCCATTTTTGAATTTCATCTGTTGTTGGTATTCTTCCTGCAACTTTAACATCTCCATCTATAACAAGGGCAGGCGTAACCATTACTCCATAATTCATAATGTCGTTAATTTTTGTTACTTTAACTACATCTACTTGAATACCCGATTTTTTTACTGCTTCCTCAACATTCTCCATTGTTTTAATACATTTTGGACATCCTGAACCCAAGATTTCAATCTTCATTTTTATATATCTCCTTTTTTTTGATGGATGTAGACTGATGAAATAATTTGAAGATCCTTAACTTCATAATCAGTTTACATCGATGAAAATAATCCGAAAAGCATCCCACTGAATGTAGCAATTATTACAACAAGTAATATGTAAACAAGTGTTTTCTTAGTTCCTATCACACTTCTTATAACAAGCATATTCGGTAAACTGAGAGCAGGACCAGCAAGTAAAAGGGCTAAAGCTGGACCTTTACCCATACCCGCTCCAATTAATCCTTGAAGTATTGGGACCTCTGTCAATGTCGCAAAATACATAAATGCACCCACAATTGAAGCAAAAAAATTAGCCAATAAACTGTTTCCACCTACAAGTCCACTTACCCATTCTTGTGGGATAATACCTATATGACCCGGTCTTCCAAGTAAAAAACCTGCAATCAACACACCACCAAATAGTAACGGTAAAATCTGTTTAGTAAAATTCCATGATGATATAGTCCAATTTTTTAATTCATCCTTTTTAAACCAAAAAAATAACATAATTAGTAATGATATTGCAAAGAAAGCGGTAATAATATATTTATAATTATAAATTAAATTCCAGATATTTATTGATTCATCTCTCCCCCAGTTTACAAAGACGAGAATTGCAATCATGCTAATAAAATATAATGCTGTTTTCCACAGAGGTCTTTCTTCTTTTTCATCTTCCGGTATTATTAGTTCCCTATTGTTATTTTTGTGTATTTCATCCTTTTTAAAAATCAAATGCATAATTAAACCAATTACAATTGAAGAAATGATTGCTCCTAATGCTCTTGCCAAACCAATATCAGCACCAAGAATTCTTGCGGTCATTATAATTGCTAAAATATTAATTGCAGGTCCTGAATACAAAAATGCTATAGCAGGACCAAGTCCCGCTCCCTTTTTATAAATTCCTGCAAAAAGAGGAAGTACCGTGCATGAACAAACAGCCAAAATCGTCCCAGAAACCGAAGCAACAGAGTATGATAATACCTTATTAGCTTTGCTCCCAAAATATTTCATAACAGCACCCTGTCTGA
>AGBJ01000102.1_pt1 | contig 10059 bp, 7 predicted proteins | sample 768721 | NCBI WGS metagenome assembly AGBJ01 (sample SAMN00779238, study PRJNA67915) | hypersaline lake metagenome
ATTTAAATAATATTATGTTAGATTCTAATATTGTATTAACAGGAAAAATGAAATTAGCTCAAAAGCTTTCACCACAGATGCTTATTGCGGCAGAACTTTTGCAAAAACCTATTCAGGAACTCGAGCAGTCGCTTCGGAAAGAGTTACGGATAAATCCCTTTCTGGAAAATTTGCTTGAACTGGATACTCAAGATGGTGATTTTGAACCTGAAGAAGAGGAGGAAATTTCTGCTTCAGAAGATGACACACTTTATGAACAAATTCAGGAAATTAACAAAACCTTGAATGATATGGAGGAAATGCAAAATACTTCCTTTGAATACGAGCGAAAAAACAAATCCCGTCCTGATCCTGCAAAATATGAAAATTATGAAGTAGAAATAGAAGATTTCTGGGAATTATATAAAAAAGAAGCAAAAGAAATTGCAGACACCAACGAAGAGTTAGAATTTATTGCAGGAATCCTGAATAGTATTAGTAATGCAGGGCGGCTTACCATAACTTTGCAAGAACTCATTCAAGATACATCAATCATCAGCGAACGTGCTGAAACAATTCATAAAAATATAATGGATATTTACCCGCGGGGAATTGGAGCACGCGATCTGGGGGAATGCCTGGTTTCACAGTTAGATGAAATACAACTTACGGACAATATTCTGGTTTCTATTATTAAGAATGACCTTGAACTTTTGGAAAACAGAAAATTTAATCAAGTGACCCAAAAATACAAAACTTCCCTTAATAAAATAAAAGAAATTAACGAGACAATTTCTCATCTGGATCCCAAACCAGGAACCAGAATCTCGGGAACAAATCCGTCCTACATAAAACCGGATATAATAGTTAAAGAAATCGATGATAAATTAAATATTATTATCAATAATGCTTCTATACCTGAAGTTCGGGTAAATAAATTTTATGTCAGAAGGTTGCTCAATAACAGTAAAATTAGCAAAGAAACCATTGAGTATGTTAAATCAAAAGTGTCATCTGCAGAGAATTATGTGAGAGCAATTTGGATGCGTGAAGAGACTTTGTTTCTTATTGCAAGTGAGATCGTGAAACAACAGCCCCTCTTTTTCCAAGAAGGAATAAAAAAACTCAAACCGATGATCTACGATGATATTGCCAACCAAGTCAACCGGGATATTTCCACAGTTTCTCGGGTTGTTAATAACAAATTTATCAGTACCCCAAATGGTGTTTTCTCGCTTAAGTGGTTTTTTACCAGTAAAATAGGGAATAGTTCCTCTCAGATAATTAAGGGAAAGATTAAAAGTATTATAGATTCCGAAAACAGGTCAATCCCTCTGAGTGATAATAAAATCAAAGAAAAATTGAATGCAGACGGAATTGCTATTTCCCTGAGAACAGTTACAAAATACCGCAACAAGATAGGAATTCTATCAAGCAGGCTACGAAAAGAGTAAATCCCGGAAATAATTAATTCAAATAAACTTTTTGGGACTATGGAAATTGATTTTAAATGTAAAAATATTCAGCAAATATTATCACCGTTTCTTGAATAATTATTTTTTCATATAAAAAATTTATAGGTTAAATTAAATGAATCAGGGTTTATTTGATAAAAATATTGAAGTAAGTAACGAAGCCAAACCACTTCCAGATAGGATTCGTCCCCAAACACTGGACGAGTTCGTGGGGCAGCAAAAGATTTTGCAAAAAGATTCTATCCTACGAAATATTATCCAAAGAAATGAACTTTGTTCTTTGATTTTCTGGGGACCCCCCGGATCCGGGAAAACCACTCTCGCGAAAATTATTGCAAACAGGACTGATGCAGATTTTATTGTTTTTAGTGCTGTACTTGCCCACCTTGCTGAAGTAAGAAATGCAATGAAACAAGCAGAATATAATCTCAAAACTCGGAATCAGAAAACTGTTCTTTTTATCGATGAGATTCATAGATTTAACAAAGCACAGCAGGATGCTTTTCTTCCATTTGTGGAAAAAGGAATTGTTATTCTGATTGGAGCAACAACAGAAAATCCCTCCTTTGAAGTTATTTCTCCTCTACTCTCTCGGTGCCGTATAATTGTACTGGAAAAACTTTCTGAGGAGAGTATTTATCAAATTATTTTCCGATGTTTCGACCATCCAAAAAGTGGAATTAAAGAATATCACAAATTATTCGATGAGAAAATCTTAAGATTTCTTAGCTATTATGCTGGAGGTGATGCAAGAGTTGCTTTAAATGCAATTGATGTAATAATAAAAGCTTACGGATCAGAAAAGGACAAGCTCAGCATCGAACAGATCAAGAAAATGCTTAAGAAAAATAATCTATTTTATGATAAAAATAGAGAAGAGCATTACAACATTATTTCTGCTCTTCATAAATCCCTGCGGGGTAGCGATCCACAGGCAGGAATTTACTGGCTAGCCAGAATGCTGGAAGCCGGAGAAGATCCTCTGTATATTACTCGCAGATTGATACGATTTGCCTCAGAAGATATCGGACTTGCTGACCCGAATGCTCTTGTGCAAGCAATTGCAGTAAAAGATACAGTGCATGTTCTGGGAATGCCAGAAGCAAACACTGCTCTGACTCAACTTGTGGTTTATCTTGCAACTGCTCCGAAAAGTAACGCACTATACAAAGCATATAGCAAAGCAGCTGGAGATGCAAAAAATTCCAGTCACTTACCTGTTCCATTTCATATTCGAAATGCACCAACAGATTTGATGAAAGGCCTGGGGTATGGAAAGGGATACAAATATTCCCATAATTTTAAGAACGCTTATTCCTATCAAAAATATTTTCCTGATAAAATGAAAAAAAAAACTTACTATACTCCAAACAAATTTGGTTTTGAAAAAGAGATAAAAAAACGACTGGATTGGTGGAAAGAACAAAGAGATAAACATAAAGAAAAAAATTAAACCTTTTTCTATCATTACTATCATAGGCAAATAGATAGCAGATTTGAAATGTTATCAAATAAAAAAATATTCGGAGGAAAAATGTCGAATAAAGAAAAATCACCGACTAGGACACGATTCTTTTCGGGAAAAAATGTAATAATCACCTTAATTATTATCTCTTTCTTTGGTTACGCAGTAGTATCTTATGCAAATCCTTTTGGTTTTCACAAACCAGGACAGGAAATGAGAAAACCTTATGGGTACCCCAAGTCACCTTCTTATGGAGCACCTCATTATGGAGCACCTCATTATGGAGCTCAAGAAAACCTATCAAGAAAAGCTCTTTTTATGAGATGCTTGTTTAATCTTGATTTGACTGATAAGCAAAAGGAAGATTTGATCGAAATTAAAACTCAAATTCATAAAGAGACAATCCAGATTCAAGCAGATATTAGAATTCTTGAAATCGAAGAACAAGAAGCAATACGCAATGAAAATTTTAAAAAAGCAAAAAATTTAATTGATAAAATTGCTGACAAAAAAGTATCGATTGCAAAAGAGAGAATTGACCAAAAAGAGAAACTATACAAAATCCTTACTGATGAGCAAAAAGAAGAACTGAAGGAGATGATAAAACACCCCATGTATCCGCTCGGAAAATTTCCAGAAATTGAAGACCAATATCGAAGAACAAGAAGCAATATGCGTAGATGATATCCATAAAATGATATAAGCAATTATTTTTTGTAATTAAGATATAGGTTTTCAAAAGAAGCCACCTGACTGTATAAAAGTTCAGGTGGCTTTTTTATTATCCAAATAAATAAGAAGTGAGAAGTGATAAGTGAAAAATGATATTTCAGATATTAAAATATTTCTACAAATATAATCACATATCTATTTTATTTGACAAAAAAATACATCTTTAATAATTTGCAATTTATGCTTATAGGAATTGGGATAGATCTCGTCGAAGTCGAGAGAATGAAAAATGAGCTTCTGAAACATGAAGACAGTTTTATAAAAAAAATTTTTACTGAAAAAGAAATCGATTATTGCGAACAAAAAGCAAACATAGCAATTCGAGCCCAGCATTATGCTGGCAGATTCGCAGCAAAGGAAGCCTTTTTCAAAGCAATCGGAACCGGCTGGAGAAATGGAATCCGCTGGGGTGATGTCGAAGTTGTAAATGATGAGCTTGGCAAACCAAATTTTAATCTTCAACGCAAAGCAAAGGAAGTTGTCGAAACGATGAATGTTAGCACAATTCATATTTCCATATCACACACAAAAAACATTGCTACTGCTAATGTTATTTTGGAAAAGAGGTAAAATATTAATGCGAAAACAGAAGATTTGAACAAATCAATTTTATAAGGAAAATCCATGAAAAATATTTTTGTAGTTGGAGCAGCTGGACAAATCGGAACTGAACTTGTTCCAGAACTTAGAAAAATATATGACAATAATAAAGTAGTCGCTGCTGATATAAAAACAGATATACCAGAAATTATCCAGCAGGGTCCTTTTGAAGTTATAGATTGCCTGGACAAAGTAAAACTCAAAGAAGTAATAAAAAAATATAAAATCGATACTGTTTATAATCTTGTTGCTTTGCTTTCTGCTATTGGGGAGAAAAAACCTCGAGTTTTATGGAAATTGAATATGGGTAGCTTGATTAATTTGCTCGAATTGGCAAAAGATTATGGCTTTGCCTTATTTACTCCAAGCTCGATCGGGGCATTCGGGAAAACTACCCCACACGACAATACTCCCCAGGATACGATAATGCGCCCTAACTCAATTTACGGTGTAACGAAGGTTAGTGGAGAACTACTCGCCGATTATTACAATCAGAAATATGGAATCGACACACGGGGGATCCGTTATCCCGGTATAATTTCTAATGTGACCAAACCGGGTGGTGGAACTACGGATTATGCCGTAGAAATTTATTATGAAGCAATCAAAAACAAAAAGTACACTTGCAATCTGAAACCAGGAACTTACCTTGATATGATGTATATGCCGGATTGTATTCGGGCAGCAATCGAAGTTATGGAAGCTGATCCCAAAAAACTCAAGCATAGAAATGCTTTTAATGTTACAGCAATGAGTTTTAATCCAGAAATGATTTCAGCTGAAATCAAAAAAATTATTCCAGAATTTTCTATGGACTATAAAATTGATCCTGTCAAACAGGATATTGCAGATTCCTGGCCCAATAAAATGGATGATAATGCTGCTCGTGAAGAGTGGGGCTGGGACCCAAAATATGATTTGACTGCAATGACAAAAGATATGATTGAAAAACTTTCACAAAAGTTAAAAAGATAAAAAAATTATTGGAGGACACAATTTCTGTAAATAAACTAAACAATGTATTGGAAAATGATGTACAAGAATTGACGAAAAGTGGACGGGCAAAAGGTAAAGAGATGGTTATTACTGGTGTAAAACATGCTCAAGGAAAAAATGGACCTCGCTTCTTCATCGAAGGACAAGGCGACAAAGAATTCATCAAAATGAACTCAAATTCATATCTGGGAATGTCTCTGTCGGAAAAATTAATAGAAGCTGAAGAGCAAGCTGCCAAAGACTTTGGCGTAGGACCAGGTGGGGTTCGATTTATCAGTGGCACTTACAAACCACATATCGAACTTGAAGAAAAATTAGCAGAATTTCATGGAAAAGAAGCAGGAATGTTATTCAGCTCTGCTTATATTACAAGTATGGGTGTAATCGTTCCGTTAACTACAAAAGAAACAGTGTTTATTAGTGATGAGCTCAATCATAACTGCATTATTCAATCAATGAGACTTTCCAGACCTGCCGGAAAATTCATCTACAAACATAATAATATGGAAGATTGTGAAGCAAAGATCAAGGATAGTATTGGAAAAGGGAAGAGAGCTCTGGTTGTTACTGATGGTATTTTCAGTATGAGAGGTGATAATTCCCCTCTTGATAAAATAGTAGCAATTTGTGAAAAATATAATGATGAATTTGAAGAAGGAATAATCTCGATTGTTGATGATTCCCATGGAGTAGGAGCCTTTGGAAAAACTGGCAGAGGAACAGAAGAATACACAGGTACAAAAGTGGATATCATTATTGGAACATTAGGTAAGGGATTTGGTGTTAATGGCGGATATGTTGTCTCTTCATCAGCAATTATACAATATCTGCGCGAAACTGCGCCGATGTATATCTATTCAAATCCCATAACTGTATCAGAAGCAACTGCTGCCAAGAAATCAATTGACATTTTAGATAGCCCAGAAGGCTTGAAAATATTAGAGCATCTAAAAAAAATGACCAAAAAATTTGAACAAGGTCTTATTGAAATCGGTTATGAAACCATAAAAGGCGATCATCCTGTTATCCCGCTGATGGTGCGTGATACCCCCCAAACATCTGAATTAGTAGATTATATATTTAAAAATGGAATTTTAGCTACAGGATTGAATTTTCCGGTAGTTCCAAAAGGAGATGAAGAAATAAGATTCCAGATAAATGCAGATCATACGAAATATGATATTGATTATGCTCTTGATGTATTGAAAAAATATAAAGAAGAGTAAATGAATAGAGAATAGAGAATAGGGAATATGGAACAAAAGAAAATATCTATCATCGAATTACACGAATTAATCGAATAAAAAATTATAACAAAAAGCAATTAGATAAATTAGCGTAATTAGATGAAAAACAAAAGAGGGTCAACTATATTTCCTATTTACTATTAAATCTTCTCTGCGTTCTCTGTGTCTCTGCGGTGAATCTGGTCAACTGCTATCAAAATGGTGGGTGATACTGGATTCGAACCAGTGACCCCTACGATGTGAACGTAGTGCTCTAACCTGCTGAGCTAATCACCCAACAAAGAATATATTTGGGAAAATTTTTTGCAAAGGCAACAATTTGTATCGAAGAATAGCACACTGATTTTCCCAGTTAAATATTCATTCCGTTGAATGTTTTTTTCTTTTATTCAACTGGGGTCGAATCTTCCTGCGTCGAAGCGATATCTTTGATAGCAGCAAGAGCAGCAGAGAGTCTGGCAATTGGAACTCTAAATGGCGAACAACTCACATAATTCAATCCCTGTTTATGACAGAATTCGATTGAACTCGGATCACCACCATGCTCACCGCAAATTCCAATGGTGAGATTTTTATTTACAGACCTGCCTTTTTCTACTGCAATTTTAATAAGTTGTCCTATACCTTTTTGATCCAAAGATTGGAAGGGGTCACTCTCCAATAATCCCATTTCTACATATTTTTTTAGAAATGTGCCGGAATCATCACGAGAGAAACCGAATCCCATTTGAGTTAAATCGTTTGTACCAAATGAGAAAAATTCAGCTTTTTTTGCAATCTCATCTGCAACAAGGCAAGCGCGCGGAATCTCTATCATTGTCCCGACTTTATATTTTAAATCTACATCATTTTCCTTAATTATTTTATCAGCAATTTTGCGTGTCATTTCTTCAATATTATCGAATTCAGAAACATCACTTATAAGCGGAATCATAATTTCAGGTTTCACATCGATATCTTTTTTCTTTAAGTAACACGCTGCTTCGATAATTGCTTCCACCTGCATTTTGTAAATATCCGGGAATGTAATCCCCAATCTGCAGCCCCGATGTCCAAGCATAGGGTTGAATTCTTTCAGCTTATTAATTTTATTTTTGACATCATGAACAGATTTTTTAAATTTCTTACTTAATTTTTTTATTTCTTGAATATCATCTTGATGTGGGAGGAATTCATGCAGCGGGGGGTCGAGAAGTCTAATTGTTACAGCATAACCTTGCATAACTTCAAAAATTCCCTTAAAATCCTTTGTCTGGACTTTTTTCAATTCAGATAGGGGATATTCACGCTCTTTACTATTATCTGCTAGAATCATTCCACGCACATATTCGATTCTATCTTCTTTAAAGAACATATGTTCCGTACGGCAAAGTCCGATGCCAGTTACTCCGAAATCTTTAGCAATTTGTGCATCTTTGGGGTTATCGGCATTTGCATGGACTCCTAACCGGGCAAAATCGTCGCACCAGGACATCAACATGTTAAAATCTTCCGGAAAAGTTGGTGGTTCTGTGGAAATTTTTCCTTTAAAAACTTCACCGGTGCTGCCATCGAGGGAGATGAAATCACCTTTTTTAATCGTTATCCCATTAGCGATAAATGTTTTTTCTCCGGATATGGTGATTTCACCGCAACCAGCCACACAGCATTTCCCCATACCTCGAGCAACAACTGCAGCATGTGAGGTCATTCCGCCCAGTTGAGTGAGAATTCCTCTTGCAGCATTCATTCCACTAATGTCTTCTGGAGAAGTTTCTTTTCTTACTAAGATAGTTGGTTCATTTTTTTCTTTGGCAGCCACAGCATCTTCTGCGTTGAATACAACTTTTCCAACCGCAGCACCGGGTGATGCAGGAAGACCTTTTGCCAGAAATTTATCTTCATTTTTTGCTCTTTTCTTGTCATCAGGTTTAAAACTCGGATGAAGTAACTGATCCAATTGAGACGGGTATATTCTTTTAATTGCAGTTTTTTTGTCTATCAGATCTTCATGCACCATATCTACTGCAATTTTCACAGCAGCTTTTGCTGTTCTCTTCCCGGTTCGGGTCTGCAGGATAAACAACTTTCCGCTTTGAATAGTGAATTCCAGGTCTTGCATATCTTTGTAGTGATTTTCAAGTTTTTTCTGGATTTTATAAAGTTTATCATACACTTTCGGCATTAATTCTTCCAGAGAGGGATATTCAGTTTTACGCTTCTTCTCAGATATGCCTACACTTTTTGCCCATTTAACTGAACTTTCTGTGGTAATTTCCTGTGGAGTTCGGATTCCAGCAACAACATCTTCACCCTGGGCATTCTTCAGAAACTCACCAAAAAATTTATTCTCTCCAGTGGAAGGATCTCTTGTAAAAGCCACTCCAGTAGCACAATCGTCGCCCATATTACCAAAAACCATTGCTTGAACATTTACAGCAGTTCCGAGCAAACCAGTGATCGAATTGATTTTTCGGTAGTCTATAGCACGTTTGTTATTCCATGATCCAAAAACAGCATCGATTGCTTCCCAGAGCTGTCTTTTTGGTTCCTGCGGAAATTCTTCTTCCCAGATATTTTTTATAGGCTTCTTTAAATTTTATCACAATCTCTTGCAGATCTTCTACTGTCAGCTCGATATCATGGGATAGATTTTTTCGGCGTTTAACTTGATTTAAAATCTCCTCAAAATATTCAGCATCAATATTATGGGCGACATTACCGAACATCTGGATTAATCTGCGGTAAGCATCCAGGACGAAACGAGGATTCTTTGTAGTTTCTGAAAATTTATCAACAACCTTATCATTTAATCCCAGATTCAGAATCGTATCCATCATACCGGGCATAGATTGAGCAGCTCCGGAACGAATCGAAAGTAAGAGTAGTTTTTCAGGATACCCCAGTTTCAAATTCATCTCTTTTTCTAGTTTCATTAGATTTCGCTCAACCTCTTTTCTGAGTCCATCAGGATAAGTATAGTTTTGTTCGATAAAATACTTACATATTTCCGTAGAGATTGTAAAACCAGGTGGTACTGGAATACCGAGATTTCTCATCTCGGCAAGATTTGCTCCCTTACCACCGAGGATTTCTTTCATTCTCCTGTCTCCATCTACCTGAGTATTTCCAAAAAAATAAACACTTTTTTTCCCCGAAAGTATTCGGGATTTCACTTTGTTCAACATTTTTTTACCTCATCTTAAATAAAGATTTTTCTCACTAATAAATTTGCTGACCTTTGGAGGAACAAATTTCCGCCAGCTGGTGGATTGATTTTCTCTAATTCTGCTTCTAATTTCATTTGAAGAAATTTGAATTTTGGGCATCTGAACAAATCTTAATTTATCAATATAGTCAATATTTTCTTTTTGTAAAGTATTATTTATATTTCTACTCAAAACAACAAAAGTAGCCAGATCAAATAGTTTTTCATATTTAAACCAGGATTTTATTTCTGGTACATTATCTTCGCCAATAATAAAAAAGATTTCAGCATCTCGGTAGATTTTATGCAATTTTTTTAAAGTATTATAAGTAAAGGATGGTCTATCAGTCATGTTTTCAAGTTCTAATATCTGGAAAT
>AGBJ01000103.1_pt1 | contig 9992 bp, 9 predicted proteins | sample 768721 | NCBI WGS metagenome assembly AGBJ01 (sample SAMN00779238, study PRJNA67915) | hypersaline lake metagenome
AAAGTAAAGTTCTCTTGCATCAGGTACTCTGGATGATCGGCCAAGTCCGGCAAAATATTTGGTACTCTCATTTGCATGGTATGTCCCAAATACATACCCTGTCAATTCATTATAGGTATTGTCCTGTTGTGTCGTATTGTTATTCGTGATCTTTGTATGGTCATAACGAAGTGCAAGATCTATTTCAAATTTATCTAGTGTTAGTTTATCTTTAATGAACACACCCATGTTTTCAGTATCTGCATCATCAATACTTTTGGGGAATGTCATCATCGGCTTATAATCCATATAATATCTGCCATCCCAGTTTCTCAGACTATAGTCCAACCCGGCTGTAACCGTATGATTATCCACATCAAAACTGTTTTTCAGTTTTGCACCCTGCATCTTAGTGGTCAAATGGGATGTCATAGCATTATTCGAATCCCAAATACCATCTTGCATACTTGAAGAAGCGTTCGTGTCCGACATTACTCTATACCTGGTAGTCATAGGATGATCTACTTCAGACTGATAGACTTGTAAATTCAACGCTTTAGAGTACTTACCAAGGTCTTTAACGATATATTCTACGTTATAAATATCTGAATCATCATAGAGTGCGTCCATTTTCGAAGAAGGGTAAAGTACCTCATCACTTCTGTTGGCAGTATAACTGAGTCTTAACTCTTGGTTGTCAGCGATATCCCAGAACAGTTTCGCCATGAATGTCTTTTTCGTATACGCATCCATATCCTGGTATGCAGGCTGATATCGTGTTCCCATAGGGACTGCAGCCTCTTCCATCTGCTCTACAAAGTCATTACCGTCACCATCTTCGTATTGTTCACTTGTCTCGGCTGAACCGCTGAGTAAAACCCTTACCTTGTCTGTACCACCGCTCAAAGAAAACGCACCCTTCTGATATCCCCAGCTCCCAAAGCCTAGATTTACTTCTCCGGCAAATTCTTCTTCTGGCTTTATGGTGTGTATCTTTACATCTCCACTGAGTGAACCGAAATCTTCCACATTGAATGGCCCTTCATTGATCTCTATATAGTCGACATTGTTCGTCAAGATATGAGAAACTGGCGGATCCATTCTGTTGGGGCAGGCACCATACACTTTTACCCCGTCTATCGTAATATTGATATTGTCTTTTTTCTGTCCTCTTAAGATAATATCGTTTGCAATGCCTGATCTCCTACCAAGTGAAACACTTGCCGACTGCTTAAACAATGCTTCTCCCACATCCGCTGATTTGATCTCTTCTCCGCTTACATCTTTCACCACCTCTGTATCTACATTGGTAGCTACGTTTATCGTTTCCAATTCTACTTCGGCAGCATTGATCCATAATGAACATGCCAAAGAGAGGTAAATCCCTTTTTTCATACAACTCTCCTAAAATAATTTGAAATATAGTGTCACAAGAGTGTTAATTAAGTGTTAAATTTATCTTATTTGATAACGAAGTGAGATATTAATACGCTTTGGCAGTGATATTGGCGCATTTTTTGCATCTATAGGAAATGCCCTTTTTACAGCCTTTCGTGCTGACTTATGAAATACCGTAGGGCCATCTACTAAGATATTCCCCACTTTTCCGCTGCTTAAAATAGTAAATGTTACTTTCACAGTACCCTGCATACCTCTTCTTTGTGCAATACGAGGATATGACTTATATTTGTTTATTTCATCTCTAATTTTCGAGAGAAAGAGATTTTTTTCTGCCTCACTCCCTTTTGATCGTTGTGGAGACGCTTTTTGCTGCGATTTCTTTTGCTTAACAACGGTTTTCTTTTTGATCTTTTTAGGCTTCTTTTTTACTTTTTTGACTACCGGTTTTTTGACGACAGATTTTTTTGCAGGCTTAGGTGTTTCCTTTTGCACGATAGGCTCAGGGGTGATCTCTTCTATGGTCTCCGGTTCTTCTTCCTTGACGGGTTCTTTGACCGTCTCAGGTTCAACTGTGGTTTTTTCCTCAACCACAGGTTCTTCTTCCTCGATCAGCTCTTCTTTCTCCTCGGTTGGTTCTTCTGTTTGCTCTTCCTGCTGTTCTACAGGGGTAACTGCTTCAGGTGTAAAAGAACATAAACACATTTCTATCACTTTTTCTTCTGTTTTTTTGGAGGAGACAAGAGAATGGTTCTGAAGATAAAAAAACATTCCCACACCAAAAAGGTATAGTAGTGCCGTGCTAAAATAAGAGATAAAATGGCGATGTTTTAGCATAGAAAAGTCTTTTTTTGGGATGTATTATGACGGAAAAACGTTAAGGGAATGTTAAAAAGAGCAAAAGAACTTTGCATTTAAATTGGGTAGAAAAATGCAAAAGAACTTTTGCGCCTAAGTTATTTCGACGTGATGGGAGTATAACGTACAAGTGTTAACTGAGTGTTAAGCTATTCAAATATAAGTAAAAAGTCTGCCTTATACCTTAGTATGCACTTTTGACATATCCAAACTTACGGTTATTCCTTTCCCTTTTTCAGACTTGATATGGATCTCAATTCCCTCTTCATCACAGTACGCTTTCACCAAAGCAAGCCCCAGCCCTTTTCCGTCTTTTTTATCATCTGCCTGATAATAACGTTCGTGTACACGTAAAAGTTCTGTAGTACCCATCCCCACCCCCTTATCTTCCACACTCAATACATTTTCACGCAAGGCGATACGTATAGATGAATCTTTGGAGGAGTATTTCATCGCATTGGTAACAAGGTTGTCAAACATTTGTGCAAACCCTATCTTGTCTACTTCTATCTCATAGCTTTCCAACATCAGCTCAAAGGGATTTCGTTTTTGTTCTTTAAATACTTCTATCCTCTCTTCTAGCAAATGCTTTAGATCAAAACGCTCTTTTTCTATCGTATGCATCTCTTTATGAATACTATAGACTAACTCATCATACAGTTTTTTCAGTCTTACACTCGCATCTTCTATACGTTTGATGCGTTTTAAGGATTTTTCATCCTCCATATTTTTTTTTAACATGGCAGTATTTGCCTGTATCGTAGATAGAGGGATGTTAAGCTCATGAATAATATCACTGGTCAATGCAGTCAGCGTATCTTCCATCTGCTTTTTTGGTGCAAAAATAAGACTGGAGAGTACATACCCCCACCCGACTGCCACAACAAAGACCAATGCCCCTGCGACAAAAAATTTAAGATCTGTCAAGTTCCATGTTTCTAAAAAGCGGTACACGGCCGTAAGCAACGTAAACATAGTGATAAAATAGATCACAGTTGCAAAAATAATCTCTTTTCTACGACTCAACATTTAGCCACTCACCTATCTTTTTCATTTAATGCTTATTTGGTACCCTACGCCGCGTACATTCTGCAATCGTGTAGGAAAATATTTTTTAAGTTGGGTTATATAGACACGTAGTGCGCCATCACTTGCTTCTTCTGCAGAGCTCCAGAGACGTTCTTTTATCTGCTCCAAAGGGACCACTCTTCCCTGCCATTCCAAAAGTACCAAAAGAAGCTCCCCTGCTTTAGTGCTTAACTCCACTGCTTTATCCTCCTGATACAGTGTTTTGGTCAAACTGTCAAAAAGGTAGGTATCTATTTGTACCATTTGGCTGCGTACCTGCCTGCGCAATACTGCCTGCATACGTAAAAAAAGTTCATCCATATCTACAGGCTTACGGATATAATCATCCCCACCCATTTCAAATCCTTCTTTGAGGGATGCTTTGTCTTCTCTGGAAGTGATAAAGATACACGGGGTCTCATCCCCGCTTTGACGTAATTTTTCTAAAAGTTCAAAACCGTTCTCATAAGGCAGGTTGACATCAAAAAGATACAAATCAAACCTATGTTCATACGTTAATTCAAGTGCACTATAAGGGTCCAAGGCACAATATATACTGTGCCCCTCTTCTTCCAAAAAATCTTCAAGGGTTTCATTGAACAGTTTATCATCTTCCAGCACCAGCACTCTTGCCAATATCTTTCCTCTCTTTACTTAAATATATCAGCTATTATACCTCAAAATTATTTACATAATATGCGCATATCATGCTATACTTTCATGACATACTATGACACAGAAGGTAGACGTTTGAAAATAGACTATTCATTTTTAAAACACAAAGAAGGAAAAATTCTACTTGTAGGGTTACTCTTTTTGGGATTTTATTTCATACTTCTACTGTTTTATGCGCTTTTTTTTCAAAATCATCTTCAAGAGATACTCAGTATTACTGCTACCAATGTCATATTTGGACGTATGGCCGGACTTTCTATAGGTGTTTCTGCCCAAATGGATACTGCTTTTCTTGTAGCGTTTAATCTTTTTATCGAATCCACCATGGTACTCATTCTCTACCCGCTTTTTGTACTGAGCTGGAAAAAACTCGACTTTCTCTCCTATCCCCCACTCAGCCAATATCTGGAACGATCCAAAAACAATGCACACAAATATGAACCACTCATCAAACGCTATGGTGTGATCGGTCTCATTTTATTTGTATTGACACCTTTTGCCATGACAGGTCCGGTAGCAGGAAGTTTTGTAGGATTTTTGATCGGCTTAAGGCACCGTGTGACGCTGGCTGTTGTGATTGTCAGTACTTTCATTGCGATACTGCTATGGATCTATTTGATCAAGAATTTTGAAGAGATGCTCGTTGCCTACAGTGACATGCTGATGATAGGTGTATTCGTCATTGTCACTGTCTTGTTTTTATGGTATCTATTAAAGAAGGTGTTTCGGGAAAAGAAGCTTTAGTTCCAAAAGCTTCAGCCCAAGTTACATAAACATCCCACCGTTTACTTTCAGGGTCTCTCCTGTAATGTAAGAAGCGTGATCAGAGAGTAAAAAGGCTACCGCTTCTGCCACCTCTTTTGGTTCCCCAAATCTGGCCATGGGTATTTTTGCAGTGAATGCATCTTTCACCTCATCTTTGAGTACATCTGTCATCTCCGTAGCGATGAAACCCGGTGTGATCGTATTGTAACGGATGCTTCTAGGTGCTGCTTCTATAGCAAAACTTTTTGTCATTGCTATCGTTCCGCCTTTACTTGCTGCGTAGTTTGTCTGTCCTGCATTCCCTGTTTCACCAACGATGGAAGCAATATTTACTACGGACCCAAAACGCTTTTTACCCATCGTCTTCAATGCTTCACGACACCCTATGAAGGTGGACTTCAGGTTTGCATTGATCACATCCATAAACTCATCTGTTTTCATGCGCATAGCAAGTTTGTCTTTGGTGATACCTGCATTGTTCACCAAGTAAGAGAGTTCTCCGTCTGCTTCAACAATACTTTTTATCCCTGCTGTAAATGCCTCTTCATCACTTACATCAAAACCGATCACTTCCGCTTGTCCGCCTGCTGCCTCAATAGCTGCTTTCACGGCATTGGCTTCCGCTTCGCCCGAACGATAATTCACCCATACTTTCAAACCAAATGCAGCAAGACTTTTGGCTATCTCTGCCCCTATGCCTCTACTTGCACCCGTCACTAACACGTTATTACCTGTAAATTTCATTTTGACCCTTTTTTAATTCTTTCGCAAAATTGTACCATTTTTTTATGGTACAATAAACAGAAAGGACAGATATGGAAAAGAAAATTCAAAAATCAGTTGCCACCTTACTTGCACATATCATCAAAATAGATAATAGAGATATGGAAAAGGAGACTCCTCTTTTTTGTGAACTTATGGAAATGGATTTTGGTTGTGGCCCGGATGAAGCAGAAGCATTTTTGAGAGAATCCATTCAGGAAGATTATGATCTTGATGAGCACATTGCTATTATCAATGAAGCTTTGTGTGATGATAACCTGAGTAAAATGCATATCCTGGAACAATTGAATCACATCATTTACTCAGATACGATCACGCCCAACGATTATGAAGAGTTTGAAAGGATCAAAAAAGCGCTTTTCTCCTGCTGACCCAAGATTCTAGTTAGATCAGCGGTTCGTCCATCTCTTCAGGTATATCCAATCCCATGAGTTTTAGCACTGTAGGTGCCACATGATTGAGTCCGCACCCCTCTTGAACCTTCGTGACACCCTCAGCTAACACAAAACACCATACTTCACCGACGGTATGATTGGTTAGGGTATGCCCTTCTTTGTCTTTCATCTCTTCACAGTTTCCATGGTCTGAGGTCAGCACTACGGCATACCCATCCTCTTTGGCTTTATTGATGATAAGTCCCAGTTCGGTATCTACCGCATGTACCGCCTGACGGGCGGCTTCATAGTTACCGGTATGCCCTACCATATCTCCATTGGCAAAGTTTACGACAATGAGATCATAGGCTTCATCCATCGCCGTACGTACCGCTTCACCGACCTGAGGTGCTGACATCTCCGGTTTCATATCATACGTTTTGACATCAGGACTTGGGATGAGTACACGACTCTCCCCTATCATAGGCTCTTCTATACCGCCGTTCAAAAAGAAAGTCACATGTGCATACTTTTCTGTTTCTGCCGTATGCAGTTGTCTAAGCCCTGCATCGCTTACTACTTCTGCCAAAGTATGCTTCGGTGCTTCTTTAGGGAAAAGCACCGGGTAGGGAAAGTTTGCATCATACTGTGTCATCGTTGCGATATTCAGTGGTGTGAACTTACATGCAAACTCATCAAAATGCTCATCTCCCAAAGCAGTGGTGATCTCACGCACTCTGTCTGAACGGAAATTCGTCACCAGGACAACATCATCCTCTTCCATTCCCCCATACCCTGCAAAGGCTGTAGGTTCAATGAACTCATCTGTTTCATTTTTTGCATAACTCTCATCGATATAGACTTTGGGACTTAAGTCAGTTAAAGGTTTAGCCTCCGCGATGGCCCGGTACCCTTTTTCCACTCTCTCCCAGCGATTATCCCTGTCCATCGCAAAGAAACGTCCACCGATGGTGGCGATCGAAATGCTCTCATCACATATCTCTTCTATTTGGTCCACATAGGTTTTGGCTGACGTAGGACTTACATCTCTACCATCGGTGATCAAATGCAAAAAGACTTTCTTCCCTCTGCGCTTTGCCAATGTAGCCAAACCGATCGTATGCGCTATATGCGAATGCACACCTCCGTCACTAAGCAATCCTATAAGATGTACACGCTCACTTTTATCCAATGTGGTATTTAACGCTTGGTTTTCTTCAATGCTTCCATCCTCAAGCGCCAAAGAGATCTTTACCAGATCCTGATACAGCACACGCCCGGAACCTATCGTCATATGTCCTACTTCAGAATTTCCCATCTGCCCTTCAGGTAACCCTACACTCAAACCGTGTGTAGAGATCAGTGCACTGGGTGCGGTTTCAAAAAGTCTGTCATAAGTAGGTTTTACAGCATCCTTAAATGCATTACAGGTACTGTCTGGTTTACATCCTATACCATCGGTGATGATCAAAATAGTTTTTTGAGGTTTCATATTATCTCTTTTTATTACTAGGAACGCTTTCTGAGCAAAGTCCATAAAGCTACGATGTCACTAAAACATGCTAAAGCTATACACTGCGACAACTTCAGCAGCTGGCTCATATGACCGATCACATTATAGGTTTGCCTATCATCAAGGTTATGTAATTATTCTTTTTTATTGAAATAATAGTAAAATAAACTTTCTTAATTCTTTAATACAAAATTTTAAACCCGTAAATAGGGGTTAAATGAAAGTTGGCCATGCTATACGAACTCTCTCAATTCTTGGATATCAATCTTTTCGGATACATCTCTGTACGTGCAGGTTTTGCATTTTTTATTGCTTTTATTCTTACGCTCTTCATCATGCCAAAATATCTTGCCTGGGCCATTTCCAAAAAGGCAAACCAGCCCATCAGCAAATATGTGCCTGCCCACGAAGGGAAACGACATACGCCGACGATGGGCGGTGCCATATTTTTAACTTCTACCCTCATTGCCGCACTGCTGACCGTAGATCTGTCCAATATCTATATTCTAGGCGGGCTTATCACGCTGATCGGTTTTGGTCTTGTAGGATTTAAAGATGACTTGGGGAAGGTACTCGCAGGTGACAATCTTGAGGGCCTGACTCCTAAAGGTAAAATGGCGCTGCAAGCTGTCATTGCGGTCATTGCAACAGGGCTACTGCTCTACACAGGGTTTCCTACAGAGTTCTATGTGCCTTTTCTTAAAACGCCTCTATTTGACCTAGGCTATGCAGCCATTCCTTTCTGGGTACTGGTATTTTTAGCCACTACCAATGCTGTTAACCTTACAGACGGGCTTGACGGGCTTGCTACGGTCCCTTCCATTATCGCACTGGTCTCACTGGGTCTGATCATCTATGTTACCGGTCATGCCATCTTCAGCCAGTACCTGCTGGTACCGAACATTAAAGGTGTGGGTGAGGTGATGATACTTTCCGCAGCACTGATAGGCGGTCTGTTCGGGTTTTTATGGTACAACTGCTACCCTGCAGAGATCTTCATGGGAGATACAGGAAGCCTTGCTATCGGCGGTTTTTTAGCCTACCTTGCGATTTTAGGGAAAAGTGAAGTTCTGCTTATCCTTATAGGTCTAATCTTTGTCATAGAAACGGTCTCTGTCATACTGCAAGTGGGAAGTTTCAAACTGAGAGGAAAACGTGTGTTTCTCATGGCCCCGATACATCACCATTTCGAACTCAAAAAATGGGCCGAAAACAAGATCATCATCCGTTTCTGGATGATTGCCTTCATCGCAAATATCCTTGCCCTCATTTCATTTAAGTTCAGATAATGTCAAAGCATCAAATGAAACCCACACTTTTTGGTTACGGGCTTACTACCAAAGCGATCGCTAAAAAATTAGGGGGAGGCTGTACCTTCTTTGATGATAATGTCAAAGAGGCCTATACGGATGAAGAGAACAACCGTATACTTCCCTCCCATCTTTTTGACCCAGAAGCAAGTGAACTGGAAGTCACGACACCCAGTTTAAAACCGAACCATCCGCTGATCAAAAGTGCCAAAAACCTCTTAAGCGAATATGATTATTTTGCCAAAGAGATGCCTTTTAGCATCTGGATATCGGGGACCAACGGTAAAACCACCACCACACAAATGCTCACGCACCTTTTGGCCAAGCGCGGTGCCATCAGCGGAGGGAACATCGGTACTCCCCTGGCAGAGCTAGATACCCATTCACCGATCTGGGTACTGGAGAGTTCCTCCTTTGCTCTGCATCATACCCATACCGCATCACCGGACATCTACCTTTTACTCCCGATCACTCCGGATCATTTGGATTGGCATGAAACACCCCGGCAATATGCAGCAGACAAGCTCAGACCTCTGCTTACGATGAAAGAGGGTGAGTTGGCGCTTGTACCTAAAGGCTTGAACCTCCCCAAGACCCATGCGTATGTGGTCGAGTATGACAGTAACGAATTCATCGAAGCGTATTTTGGTCTAGACAGCTCCCAACTGCGTTTCAAAGCTGCCTTTTTGCAGGATGCCCTGCTCGCGCTTGCTGTGACCAAGGTACTTTTTGATGAAGCAGATTATGCTCTGATGAATGCTTTTACCCTTGATGCACATAGACAAGAAGAACTCAAAGATCTTCAGGGAAGACTCTGGGTCAACGACTCCAAAGCAACCAACCTTGACGCCACCGTACAAGCTGTCAAGGGCTATGCGGACAGGCATATCCATCTTATTTTAGGAGGAGATGACAAAGGGGTAGACCTGACACCTCTTTTTGAAAGCATGCAGTCTCTTAACCTTACACTATATGCTATCGGTTCAAACAGTGACAAGCTTTTGAACCTTGCAAAAAAGTATCGTATCAATGCCATAGCATCACAAGCGTTGAAAACTGCCGTCGAACAGATAGACCGTGTACATACAGAGGAAAGTGTAGCGCTCTTATCTCCCGCAGCTGCAAGCTTTGACCAGTTCAAGTCGTATAAACATAGAGGGGAAACGTTTATAGAACTGGTGAAAAATTTAAAAAAATAATCTATTTTGCTTTTTGCATGTTATTTTTTTAAGTTTATGCCGTTATAATTCTATCCACTTAAAGAGACAA
>AGBJ01000104.1_pt1 | contig 9913 bp, 12 predicted proteins | sample 768721 | NCBI WGS metagenome assembly AGBJ01 (sample SAMN00779238, study PRJNA67915) | hypersaline lake metagenome
GGACGAATGTAACCGAGAATAGCATTAAGATTTGCACCATCCAAATACATCAAACCATCAATTGAATGAATAAGTTCTGCGATTTTTCGCACATCTGTTTCAAACACACCGAGCGTATTGGGATTTGTAAGCATAAGTCCTGCCACATCCTCATCGAGAACTTCTTTCAATGCTTCGATATCTACTTTTCCATCCTCAGAGGATTTGATTTCTACAACTTCAAATCCATGCATTGTAGTAGTTGCGGGATTTGTTCCGTGGGAGGAGTCAGGCATAATTATTTTCTTTGGATTTCTACCTTTGCTTTTATGATAGTTGTAAATAATATTTACTCCGGTGAATTCACTATGAGCACCAGCAACAGGTTGGAGTGAGACTTTTGGGTAACCTGAAATTTCTGCCAGGTCGTTTTGTAATTCATACATAATTTGCATGGCACCCTGAACGGTTTCCTCCGGTTGAAAAGGATGGATATCTATGAGTCCTGGGAGGATGTTCACAATATCGTTGATTTTGGGATTGTATTTCATTGTGCAGGAGCCGAGTGGATAAAATCCTGTTTCAATGCAATGATTTTTATCGGAAATTTCTTTATAATGACGAACAGTGTCGAGCTCGCTAACTTCCGCTAGATTTGGTTCATTTTCCCGTAACATTTCTTTCGGGAAGATTTCGTCTATATTTTTTTTGACTTTGCATTCTGAAAGACTGACACCTTTTCTTCCTTTTACGCTTTTTTCAAAAATTGTTTTTGTTTCCATTTTTATTCCTTTTTTCCACAAAGATTTATTCGACGCAGATTCACCCTGTTAAATAATGCTTTGCATTAAAATCGTAGATTTTATTTAACAGGGTAAACGTTGATTTAGCTGATGACACAGATAGTAATAATTTAATAATAATATTTGATCTGGGCGAATCGTTATTTTCAGAGTTCATCTGTGTTCAATCAAAGTTTATAAATATAACTTTTTGATTTCATCTTCGAGGATTTTTACAAAATTATCGAGTTTTTCTTTGCTTTTTTTTTCAGTTACGGCTATTAGCATTTGATTTTCATATCCATATTTATTTAGATCGATTCCAGCAAAAAAGCCTTTCCCTTGCATACGGTCAATAATAATTTCCGGTTCAATTTCAGTTTTAATAGCAAATTCTTTGAAGAATGAGGAATTGTTTGCTGGTTGGATACCATCGATTTGACATATTTTTTCATAGAGATAGTGAGCTTTTACAGTGGATTGTTCCGCAACTTCTTTCAAGCCTTTTTTACCCATAAGAACCATGTAAACGGTGGCAGCGAGAGCACAGAGCGATTCGTTGGTGCAGATATTGGAGGTAGCTTTATCCCGTCGGATGTGCTGTTCACGGGTTTGGAGGGTCATAACATAACCTTTGTTTCCATTCTTATCTGTAGTGCGTCCGATAATTCTACCCGGCATTTTGCGCACGAATTTTTTCTTTGCTACAAAGAATCCAAAAAGCGGACCACCAAAATTCTGGCTGTTTCCCAGCATTTGTCCTTCACCAATTGTAATATCAGTATTATATGAGGAGGGTGGTTTAAAAATCATTAATGAGATTGGATCAACAGCAGTAATTAATAGAGTTTTTCTTTGTGAATGAACAATTTTATCTATTTGTTTCATATCTTCAATAGCACCCAGAAAGTTTGGAGTTTGAACCAGAACTGCAGCTAGGTTCTCATCAAGATTGTTTTTCAAAAAATCAAGAGAAATTACTCCATTTTTTTGTGGGATATATTTAATTTCGATATCCAAGGCTGAAAGATAGGTTTTAATTACTTCTTGATAATGTGGATGAATTGTAGCAGCAATTAAGATTTTTTTCTGCTTACGATTATGATGTAGAGCCATCAAAAGGGCTTCTGCACAAGCTGTAGCTCCATCATACATCGAAGCATTGGCAGCATCCATTCCAGTAAGTTCGCATATCATTGTTTGATATTCATAAATGAACTGCAAAGTTCCCTGACTTACTTCTGCTTGATATGGGGTGTAAGCGGAATAAAATTCTGGTCTTCCGATTATGTAATTAACAGCCGCAGGTATAAAATGATCATAAATTCCACCACCGAGAAAAGAAATCATCTGATTTGTATTTTGATTTTTTTCAGCCGATGCAATAATCCGTTTTTTGACTTCAAGTTCGGACAATGGCTTTCCCAGATTTAATTTACCTTTGACAAACAAATCATCAGGAATATTTTTTAATAGTTCCTTAAAAGAAGAAACTCCAATCTCTTTTAACATCTCTTTTCGTTGCTCATCTGTATTCGAAATAAAGGGCATAGATACTCCTATAAAATAGAAATAATATTTTAAAAATTTAAACGAATAATAATTTTATACTTGATAAAAACTAAATGGGGTATGATTTTACTGTCAAATATTTCAAAAAAGAAAAGTAATAAATAGATTAAAAAAATTATGTATATTAAAGCTTATCAGATGTTCATTCCCGCAAAATTTTAAATTTTCACTCTAAGACTTCAATAATTCTTGTTTTATTTGACAAGAATTAAAGCAATTTAAAATATTTACAAATATAATTATTTAAATAAATTATAAATAAAGAAGGAAACAAATGAAATTCAAAACATGTATTTTTCTAATATTCGTTTTATTTATTTTTCAGCCACTTTTTGGAATTTATACTGATGCAGGCACTTGTGCGTTTACTTTTCTGAAAATTCCTCTTGGTCCCAGAGCAGCTGGAATGTCCAATGCTTATTATGCTTTGTCAAATGACGAACTAGCACCTTTCTGGAATCCTGCCGGGCTTACTCAAGTAAGAGCAAAAAAATTCGGAGTAACTTATTTAAACTATTTCGATGGATACAACGGAGGTGCGGCAAGTTATGTTTTACCAATCTCGGAAATTTCCTCCGTTGCATTCTTTACAAAATTTGCCGGAGTTTCAGGTATAGAAAAAACCGAGATTAATGATGATAATGGTCAGATAATTGAATTAGGTGAAACATTTGGTTCTTATGATGTTATGCTGGGAATTTCTTATGCAAAAGTTTTTTCAGAAATTATTGATATTGGATTTAATCTAAAATTTATTTCAGAAACTATCGATGAATATTCCTCACATGCTGTTGCTGGCGATATTGCGATTTTGCATCAGACCCCGAATCCAGCTCTAAAAATCGGAATTGTTGCCAAGAATTTAGGTAAGCAGATAACAAAATTTGATTCAAAAGAAGAAAAATTACCTCTTCTTCTTGCCGGGGGTTTCAGATATGAAATAAAGGATGGATTCCTAACTTTAGATATCAATAAACCAACAGATAATAAATTTTATGGAAATATAGGTTTTGAAAAAAAAGTAAGGGATAATCTGATACTAAGAGGTGGGTACAGAACAAATGCCTCAGATTGGAAAGTCGGTTCTAATATAGATTTTCTGTCCGGTATTTCTGCTGGTTTTGGTTTCTTCTGGAAAAATTATATATTCGATTACGCAATAAATTCTTATGGAGAGCTGGGTTTTATTCATCAGTTATCGATAGGTCGTGAATTTTAAACTTAACTATGAATTTCAAAGAAGAGCCAAAGTTTGAAAAAGGTCTGGTTGTAGATGTGAAAAACGGTGTGGCAAAGTTGGAAGTAGAAAAAAGTTTCGAATGTAAAGGATGCCATCTTGAACATTTCTGTATGAAAGGAAATGAGAATAAAACCATATTTGAGATGCAAAATTCTCTTAATGCAGAAAAAGGTGACAGAATTTCTTTTGAAATTAAACCAGGTTCACGCATCGCAAGTTCCTTTTTGATTTTTATAATGCCGTTGTTGACACTTTGTTTAGTGTTTATTGTATGTAAATGGTTATTGCATCTTTCGCAAAATCTAAATATCTTGATTTCTTTGATTTCATTTAGTTTGAGTTTTTTTTTGCTAAAATTTATCAACTCTGTTTCAAAGAGACAAGATCTTCTTAAGCCCAAAATGATTGACAAATTAACCCATTAATCTCGTAAGTCTAAAAAATAGGAAGTGAGGAAAAATGAGAATCAAATTAAAAAATATGATATTTTATGGATATCACGGATTGCATGAAGCAGAAAGAACATTAGGACAAAGATTTTCTATTGACCTCTCTGTGGAAACTGACCATTCTCTTGACGAGAAAGTTAAACACCTTGAAGACACTGTGGACTACACAAAAATTTACCACGAGGTGAAAGAAGAGGTTGAGCATTACAAATATCATTTACTGGAAAAACTGGCAAGTAAGGTTCTGAATAGCATTCTAAAAAAATTTCCGCTTGTGATGAAATGCACTATTGGTATTAAAAAAATAGCAGTACCGATTGATGGCTCATTGGATTATGTGGAATTAGAAATGGACAGGGAGAGAGAATAGATTAACAAAGTTTTTGTTGGCTTAGGTTCAAATTTATACAATAAAGAGCAAAATATAAAAACTGCTATAAACAGGATTGTTGAATTACAACAAACTTATGTGAAAAAATGTTCTTCCATAATAACAACAAAACCGGTCGGTAAAACTGACCAACCTGATTTTATGAATTGTGTGGTTGAAATTGAAACTGAATTGAAACCCGAAGAATTATTGAAAAATTGCAGAATGTCGAAGGAAAAAATGGGTAGAAAGCGGAGAGAAAAATGGGGTGCACGAATTATCGATCTGGATATTATCTTTTATAATAATGAAATAATTAAAACTGAAAATCTAACCATTCCACATCCTGAGATTTTAAATAGAAAATTTATTCTGGAATCGATGAAAGAAATCGCACCGGAATTTGTTCATCCCATAAAAAAGAAAAAAATTGAAGAATTATATAAAGAGTGTAACAAATAATTTTAAATAAAATCCAAAAAAATACTTGACATAAATACACACGAATCTAACATGATTTCCAATCCTGTTTATTTGAAATCGATTTTCAAAGGAAATGAGTAAAATATTTTTCGTTTTTCGTGATGTTTCGTGGTTAAATCTATTTTAATATGAAAACTATTAAGAATAAATTCATCGCTGTTAAGGGAGTTATCGGAGTTAGCAAAACGACTCTTGCTGAATTATTGGCAGAGAAAATCAATACAAATAATAAAAATTTCTTAAAAACTCCCAAACAATTTGACAAACTTTACACTGAACTAAAAAAATTGTTCTTTAAGAAAGCATTATGAAAAGTCCAATTTCAATAATAATTCTGGCAGCTGGAAAAGGCGTGCGCATGAAATCCGAACTTCCCAAAGTTATGCATAAAATCAAGGGGAAGCCAATGATCATCCGAGTTGTGGAAATTACAAAAAAACTCGATGTGAAGAAAACCGTGATTGTAGTTGGTTATAAAAAGGATATTGTGCAAAAGGCTTTGAAAAATTTTGATTCTGTCTCTTTTGTGGAACAGAATAAGCAGAATGGAACCGGGCATGCAGTAATGATGACAGAAAGAGAATTTACAGATTTTCACGGAAATATCGTTGTTTTACCTGGAGATGTACCATTATTAAAAGCAAAAACAATAAAGAATCTCATAAAAACACATGTACAAAATAATGCAGCTGCAACTGTCTTAACTGCAAAACTTGATAATCCCAAAGGATATGGAAGGATCATTCGAGACCGGGATGGATTTGTAGAAAAAATTGTTGAACAAAAAGATGCAACAGAAGAAGAAAAAACAGTGAATGAGATCAACTCCGGTATTTTTTGTTTTGATTCAAAAAAACTTTTCCAAACACTTCCCTTCATCAACAATAATAATTCTCAGAATGAATTATATTTGACAGATACTCTGGAAATCTTTAAAAATAAAGGTTACAAAATTGCAGCAGTTGTTGCTGAAAATCCAATCGAAATTTCAGGAATAAATTCACAAAAACAGCTGGAAAAATTGGAATCAATTTTGGAGTAATCTTCATCAAGAAAAGGATAATAAAAATTGATAGGACACTGATAAATCCCGTGGAATCCCCGCTAAATCTGATCTATTTCACAAAAATAAACACTGACAAAAGGTATCCAAGAAAGATAAATTATTTTTATCATAAAAAAAACCTCTCTTTTTTATCAGAGTAATATGCGGTTTTCTATACCCAATAAATTTCCTTTGAATCTTTATTCATCGAATCCTTTCCTATGAAAAAACTTTATTCCCCCTGGAGAATCGATTATATTTTACAGCAAAAAGAAAATGGTTGTATCTTTTGCGCAAAACCAGAGGAACGGGAAGACGAAAAACATTTAATTTTAAAACGCGGTTCTTATTCATATATTATCATGAACTTGTATCCTTATAACAATGGACATCTGATGATTGTCCCATTTCGTCATGTGAATGATTACGCAGGTTTGAATAATGATGAACTTCTTGAATTGTCACAGATGACACAGATATGCGAAAATGTTCTAAAAAAAGTATACAATCCAGCTGGTTTTAATATTGGAATTAACCTTGGTGAAGCGGCTGGAGCAGGGATTGAAGAGCATATTCATATTCATATTGTTCCACGCTGGCATGGTGACACAAATTTTATTTCTACAATCGGAGAAACGCGGGTAATACCGGAAAAATTAGAAAATACTTATCAAAAATTAAAAAAAGCATTAGATAATGAAGAGTTATAAATTTTTTAAACTGGTCAAAATCTCAGTCTATTTTTTTTTATCCTAAATTTAATATATCTATCTACTACAATTATAGTTGATAAGAATAATTATTCAAAACAAGATAAGGGAAATAAAAAAGTTGGAAAAAAAGAATTTGACATCAATATTCAAGTGTTGAACGGAGTCGGCAAAGATGGTTTAGCGCGTGATATACGGAATGAACTTATAGATTTGGGTTTCAATGTTTTATCCTTTGCAAATGCAAAAAGATTCTGTTATTTGAAGAGTGTGATTATTATAAAAAAAACGAATTATGAGAAATTGCAGAAATTACAGAAAATAATTTTGGTACCTTATGTCTACAAACAAATCAATGAAGTCTCGGACTATGATTTTGTCCTAATAGTTGGTCGAGATTACAAAAAATATTTTAAAATGGAAAATTAAATATGGAAAGTTTTACTTTTAAAGAAAAATTAGACATTATTATTCAACTTGCAAAAGAGAAAAAAGCAGAAGATATTATTACACTAGATGTTAAAGAAGTTAGCAACATAACGGACCGATTGGTCATATGTTCCGGAGAAGGTTCTATTCATACTCGAACTATTGGTAAATATATTCTCAAAGAAATAAAAAAAATGGGCATCAAATTTCATCATACTGAGGGACTTGAACACGGTTCCTGGATTCTGCTAGATTTTATGAATATTGTGGTCCATATTTTTGATAAAAAAACTCGGGATTATTATAAACTTGAAGATTTCTGGAAAGAGATGATTAAACAAGATATTACGAATTCTGAAAAAGAATAAAAGCAGGTTAACTAAGATGATTATCAAAACAATTAAACAAAAGATACAAAAATGTTTAAGAGAAAATAATTTTAAATATGTTCATAGATCAAAAATAGAAGTTGAATACCCGAATGTGAAAAAGTTTGGTGACTATTCAACAAATATTGCTTTAAAGATTGCAAAAAAATTTAGAAAAAGACCCCTTACAATTGCAAAAATAATTGCTAAGCAACTTTCAAATGATAATATGTTTATAAAAGTTGAAACTAAAAAACCAGGTTTTGTAAATTTTTATATCTCAAAACATTATCTTTTAAAGGTTCTTAATAAAATAAATACAGAAAAAGAGAAATTTGGAACTGATGCTTCAGTTGGAACTGGTAAGAAAATTCTCTTAGAATTCGTTAGTGCAAATCCTACCGGACCTCTCAATGTTGTAAACGCACGAGCAGCTGCTTTTGGAGATTCCCTTGCCAATTTTTTTTCAAAGTTAGGCTATGTTGTAGAAAGAGAATTTTATATCAATGACGCAGGCCATCAAATTGATTTGCTGGTAGAATCGGTTGAGGTGGAACTTTACAGGCTGGAATCTATGCCAGTAAAAGAAGTAGATGGCGGCTATCATGGAGAGTATGTTGTTGATGTTGCCAGGAAAATCCTGGAATTCGAACACCATTCAATTTTTCATTATTCAGATAAAAGGAAGTTTAAAAAAATAAGACAATATACCATAAGAGAAATTTTGAAAAAACAGCGAGAATCATTAGCAAGATTTAATGTTTTCTTTGATAATTGGATTTCTGAAATTGAGTTAAGAGAAAAAGGAAGTGTCGAAGATATTCTTACTTATCTTTCAGAAACAGGTCAAACCTATGAAAAAGATGATGCAGTCTGGGTGGAAACAAGTAAATTCGGAGATTCTAAAGATCGGGTGATAATGAAATCAGATGGAACAACTACCTATCTTGTGCCTGATCTCGCATATCATATCTCAAAATATAAAAGGGGTTATAGTTTGATGATTGATATTCTGGGACCCGATCATCACGGGCATTTTTCAAAATTGAAATCCGGATTGAAAATCTTGGGATATGATGTAAAAAAATTATCTGTCATTTTTCTTCAGCAGGTGAACTTCATAAGGGATAATGAGAAAGTTAAAATGTCAAAACGAGCAGGTAATTTCTTTTCTTTGCAAAAACTTCTGGATGATGTTGGAACAGATGCTACTCGCTTTTTCTTTCTTATGCGTAAGACAAATACTCCCCTGGATTTTGATGTTGAGCTTGCAAAAAAACAATCTTCTGAGAATCCAGTTTTTTATGTGCAATATGCACACGCCAGAATAAATAGTATAATGAAAATGGCTAAATTCAAAAAAATTATATTGGCTGAATTCAAATCAGAATACCTGCAAAGGCTCCGTCATCCCGAAGAACTGGATTTGATTCGCTGTATGATGAAATATCCTGACCTCATAGTGCATATTGGAGAATCTTATGATGTAAATTTAATGACAACTTATTTAGTGAAACTGGCGGCTGCTTTCCATAGTTTTTATCAGAAACGGAAGATTGTTAATCTGAAATTTGAGGAACTCTCTCTGGCACGATTATATCTTTGTAAAGCTGTGCAAAATGTTCTTGCTAATGGACTGAATTTACTCGGAATCAGAGCTCCTGAAAGAATGTGATGAATTTTTCAAAGAAAGATAAGATTTCAATTCTTACAGGAGCTGGTATAAGTGCTGCGTCTGGAATAAAAACTTTTCGTGGAAATGACGGACTATGGGAAAATCACAGAATTGAGGAAGTAGCATCTCCACAAGGATTTAGAAAAAATCCGAAATTTGTATGGAATTTTTACAAAGCAAGATATAAACAACTTAGACAGGTGAGACCAAATCCTGCTCATTTTGCTCTTAAAAAGCTGGAAGATTACTCAGGGGAAAATTTTTTTCTGATTACCCAGAACATTGATGGTTTGCACTATTCAGCTGGGAATAAAAATGTGATTGAAATGCATGGTGCTTTGCGCGAATGTTTTTGCTCAGAATGCGGTTTCCAAACTACTATGGACAAAATAAATTTGATTCAAGCTATTCCTGAGTGTGAAGAATGTGAAGGCGTTTTGAGACCCAATGTTGTCTGGTTTGGTGAAATCCCTTATTTTATGAAAAAGATTGAAAATATTCTTGTCAATTCGGATTATTTTATCATCATCGGAACAAGTGGAGTGGTTTATCCTGCCGCAGGATTTCTGAGAATTGCAAAATATAATGGTGCCAGTACAATCGGAATAAATTTAGAAAATCCCCAAAACTTATCTTTAATTGATGAATTTCATCAAGGTAAAGCAGGTGAACTGCTTCCCGAATTGGTGGAAGAATGGACTTCTGAAGGATAAAGTCAAGAAAGATTTAGATATTTTTAAAAAGTAAAGTAGAAAAGAGAACAAAATAATTTCGTCCTCTTTTTTTAATTTTTCAATCAACAAATCATACA
>AGBJ01000105.1_pt1 | contig 9896 bp, 10 predicted proteins | sample 768721 | NCBI WGS metagenome assembly AGBJ01 (sample SAMN00779238, study PRJNA67915) | hypersaline lake metagenome
TTTTCTCCCATATTTTTGATTTTTTCTGTAAATTCTCTACATAATGTTGCGAACTGTGGTCCTTCGGATGCAGAAATCCAGGAGAGCTTTACTCTTTCAGATTCTAATCCGAGAGTTTCAAACACCTTTTTTATTATTACATATCTTCTGCGGGTATGATAATTTCCATCTTGATAATGACAATCACCTGGATGACAGCCACCAATTAATACACCATCGGCTTTCTGAAAGGCTTTGATAATAAACAAAGGATCTACCCTACTGGAACACATTACTCTAATAGGTAAAATAGATGATGGATATTGAATCCTACTTGTACCTGCCAGATCAGCAGCAGCAGAGGTACACCATTTACAAAAAAGACCAATTATTTTTGGTGAAGATTCTTTTTTCATATTTTTCCTTTTTAAAAAAAAGTTTACACAAAATTTCACGAAATGTATTTTTATTTTTTTGTATTACATTCATAAACATAATTTTATTTATCCTGTGAAATGCGTTTATTTCATCAGGATTTACCGATTTCTGAAAGTTCTTCTTCTTTAAAAATATTAACAGGGATTTCTTCTTCTACATCTTTACCTGGTAGATAATCGAATATTTGACGAGTTTCTTCTCCGGTTTTCAAAAATATCGAAGAAAGTGGAATATCAACTGGACATACATCAGTACATGCTCCGCAACCTACACAGGAATAACTCATATGGATTAGGCGACCAATTTGAAAAAATATTGTATCCGGGGGGAGCCGTGTTCCCCCTTTTTTGTTAAGATCTTCCTCAAACACTGCTGAAGGATAATCATAATTAGAGGATTCAAAATCACAAAGAGTACAAAAACAAATCGGACAAACTCGACTGCATCCGTGGCAACCGAGACATTTTCCGAATTCTTCTATCATTCCCGCTAATCCGAAGCCTTCTAATTTGATTTCATCAAATAGTTTTTCTTTCTCAGATTTTCTTTTATTCAGAAGGGAGGATATTTCCGGGAATTCAAATTTTTCCTCTAAGACCTTACCCTCGAATCCATCCACAAATTTAACTGCTTTTTCAGTATTTAAAACCATATTACATTCTTTGTCTTGCTTTTTTTCACCGACCAGTGATATTGTAATATCCGCGTTAAATGGGATGAAATATTCGCATGCTTTACAAGTAGGTCTAATATCAGCAGAGATTTCAGCATTTTTAACAGTATCCCAATAGTTATCAAGATATCTATTCATATTTCCTTCAGCTACAATTTTGGTTGGTAAAACTCCTCCGCAACTAAATGAGATAAACAAAAAGTTATCGAGACTTCCCTGTTCTCTTTTTACAAGTTCTATGAATGCTCTAAGCTCACAAGATTTTGCAACAACCGCAATTGGTTGTTTTAATGGTTTTTTTAGGGTAAAATGTGATAGAATCTGACCGGCATTAGCAGGCATTAAGGGATAAAACGGCACAGCATTTTTCAACATCTTAACATCGGTTATCAGAGCATAATCTACTGATCCATTCTGGTTTATTTTTCGTAATGAGAATACACCCTCTATCTTTTTCTTTTCCATCAGAAATTTAAGGAAGTCAAGGGTGCCCTGCTCTACGCTTTTATTTATTTTTAATACTTTATCCATTTTCTACTCCTGGCTAAGAATACCTTTTGTTAATTCTTTCATTTCTCTATGTTCATCTTCTTTATAAATTGTTAGAGGTAATGTTTCCTCAACATCTTTTCCTGGTTGATATTCATATACTTTTTGTGTTTTATCAGCAACAAAGCTAAATATTTGAGCTACAGGTATGGAAACTGGGCAGACATCCTCGCACATTCCACAGGAAACACAGGAGAGATCATATGAGACATTCTGCCTGCATGAAATAAAATAACATCAGGAGGAAACCTCATACCACCACGCTTTTTTGCTCTCAAAAGAAAATTATCAGGAGTGAATTTTGTTACTTCAGAATCAAAATAACACTGACGGCAATAACAGATAGGGCAGGCGCTCATGCAATTATGACAAGAGATACAATTGCTAAAAGTATCTACTAAACTATCCAGACCTTCCACCATTGGTTTCACTTCTTTATAAGTTTCTGTTTTTATTTTTTCTTTCTTCTTTCTGATTTCATTAACTTTTTTCTCCCAGTCTCCCAGTCCCCCAGTCTCAAAGTCTCCCAGTTCCTTTAATATACTTTTACCTTTAGTGCTATTAGGAATAAGTAAAAGATTATTCTTGTCCTCGACTTCGATCGGAGATTCCTCAACACCCAATATTCCAAAGTGCAAATCACAGGAGGGAATGCTGAAATTAGTGCACATTTTACACACCGGTTTGATGCGTTCGTCATTCCAGTTGTTTTCAGAAATAATTGACTTAAAGATTTTTTCTCCCTTTGCTGGATCTTCAATGTAATCAGGGAGAGGTAATGTACCGGGACAATCAAAACTAAAAAGATAAACATTATTAAGATTGATTTGTTCAAGTTTGCATAGTTCGACTGTAGCTCTTATTTCGCAGGGTCTCATAATTGCGGCAATTCTAATATTTCCTTTTCCCTTCCTTGTAAGACTTGATAAAGCCTTAGCACCCTGAACAGGCATGATCGGGGCAATCGGATTTGCTTTCCTAAGGAGAGATTTATCTTTTATGAGAATCCAACTGTAAGAATTACCAGCTGGGACTTTTACTGGGACAAGGACTGCATCAAAGATTTTTTTTTCCAATGCTTCATTAAAAAAGTTTAGGATTGCTTCTCGGATATTTTTTTTCACGGGGATCTCTGCTCCATTCTTTGGACTGAAAGTTTCATTACCTTTTTCATTCATTTTATCTTTTTTCATTGAATATCCTATTATTCTTCTTTTATCTTATTGCTTCAATAACTTCTTGATAAAGTTGCGGGGAAGTAAAATGTTTAGCGCGAGCAGCACCAGAGGGACAACTAGCTACACAATTTCCACATCCTCTACAAATTGCTTCATTAATAACTGAGATATTTCTATCCTCATCGAAATTGATAGCTCCATAGGAACATACAGTAAGGCAGGTCTGGCATCCGGTGCAAAAGGCTTCTGATATTTCGGACACTTTTACCTCAGGAATCAATTTTTCTCCTGGTCTAAGTTGGGAAAGTATCTTACCTCCAACTGCCTGCCCATCAATGATAGAATCTTGAATATTTTTGGGACCCTGAGCAGAACCTATTATAAAAATACCATCTATTGAGGTTGATATAGGATTTAATTTTTGGTGTTCTTCCTGAAAGAAACCAGTCTCATCTAAGGGAATATTAAGTAGTTCTGCTATTTTTTTCGTTCCGCCCGCAGGTTCTATTGCTGGAGCGAGAATAATCATCTCAGCGGGAAGTTCTCCTTTTTTATCATTAATTCCAGTATATTCAATAATTTTACCTTTATCAGTTTGTTGGACAGAAATATCTTTAATACGAATAAAATCAATCCCTTTATTTTTTGTTTCTTCAAAAAATTCTTGGTCTGCTTTATTAGGTAAACAAAGGTCTTTATGGAATTCTGTGATCTTTATTTCAGGATTCTTTTCTTTCAGATATTGGGCAATTTTGAACATATAATTACAGCATATTCTTGAGCAATAGCCCTTTTCTTTTCTTCCAACACAATGAATAAGAGCAACGGATTTAGGAGATTTACCGGATTTAAGAATAGTTTTGCCGGTTTCAGAATTCATTTTTTCTATTTCCATGGAAGTATAAACATCATCATATTTCCTGTATCCGTAACGAGGGAGTTTCTCCGGATTAAATAAACCAAAACCAGTTGCAACTACTAACGCGCCGACCTTAAACACGTTTTTTTCTTCGGCATTATTATTATTTTTTAAAGTGATTTCAAAATTGCCAAAAAATCCAATTGCACTCTCAACCTCTGTTTCTGTAAAAATCCTAATATATTCATTTTCCTGAACTGCTTGTATTTTTTTCTTGATAATGTCCAGATTTGTTCCTTGAGAATGTAGTATTTTTTCATAGTTATTTACTTTTCCACCTATGACTGGAGTTTTTTCGACCAAGTAAACTTTTCTTTTTTCACTAGCAAGAGAAAGAGAGGCTTCTATACCAGAAATACCACCACCGATGACCAAAACATCCGGAATACTATCTAATTCTTTTTCAAATAGTGCAGTTTGATAAATAACTCTTTGAATGCCCGCCTTAATATATTGAAGTGCCTTTTTAGTTGCCTTATCCTTATCAGAAATGATCCAGGCACAATGCTCACGAATATTGACAAGTTTGTATAAATAAGGATTTAGATTAGTTCTTTTACATACATTTATAAATGTAATATCATGTTCTCTGGGGGAGCAAGCAGCAATTACTAAGTGGGTTAATTCGTTCTTTTCGATTTCATTAACAAGGAAATCTTGTCCTTCATTAGAGCAAAGAAGCTTATACCTCTTGGTGATTATTATTCTATCAGGAGGTTCGCTAAGAGATGATATCTCTTTTAAAATCTTATCAATATTTACTTTATCAGCAATATTTGGTCCGCATTCACATACATAAACTCCGATTTTCTTACTCATTTTTTTTACCTTTTGATTAGAGCAGTTTAAGATTGAGGTTGAGATTGAGATAAAAAAGTAGTTAACTTAACCTTAACCTATAAAAACCTTAATAAGACATAACTTTGCCCACAGCAGCTTCTGCTTGCGTTATTGAATTTTGAACATCTTTTGGTCCTTCGGCGCAACCAACAACGAAAATACCTTCTTTTGAGGTCGAAACAGAAGCCAGTTGACGATTATTTGTTAAAAAGAAATCGTGCTTATCCTGTTGGATTCCCAAAACATTAGAAAGATTAGCTGTATCTTTTCCTGATCATTGCTGAAGAAAGGACTACCATATCTGGGGAAACGCTTTCTTTTTCTGCTTCTCCATTCGTATATTCTACTGATAAATTATTCTCTTTTTTGTGTACTTTAATTTTATCAGCAGGGGAATAGATAAAATTGACACCTTCTTCTTTTACTTCCTCGTAGAATTTTTGATAGGACTTGCCTGGTATGCAAAAATCAGAATGAAAATTATAGATTTTTGCAGTAGGGAATTTATCCCTCAGATAGTGGGCTAACTTGAGAGAATACATACAACAAACTCCTGAGCAATAACCTTGTTTTTCTCGTCCAACACACTGAATTATAGCTATAGAGTTGGGGGTTCCATTCCCTTTTCTCATAGTTATCTTTCCATCAGTTGGTCCATTAGAAGCATATAGTCTTTCAAGTTCCATTGCTGTGTAAACATTAGGATGTTTTCCATATCCATATTGAGAAAATTGTTCTGGATTAAGTATATCAAAACCAGTAGCAACAATAATTGCTCCAATTTTTAGGTCAACCTTCTGATCTTTTTCTGATAGATCTATTGCTCCAAACATACATGCTTCTACACAAGCATTACAAGTTTTCTTTCCGTTAATTTGGAGACAATAATCAGGATCGATTACAGGCACATTAGGTAGAGCCCCAGAGCAAGGGACATAGATAGCTTTTTTCTCTGAAAGATTTTGTTCAAATTCATTTTTCAGACTTACAGGGCAAGGTTCATAACACACTCCGCAACCAATACAATCCGTAATGCTTACATATCTTGCTTTCTTGTTAAGGGTTACAGTATAGTTTCCAATTTCACCCTGAACTTTTTCTACATTACTCAGGGTAAAAAGTTCAATATTTTCATTTTGGAGTACTTCTTGTAGTTTGGGTGCTATCATACAGGTTGAACATTCCAAATCGGGGAAAACGTCTTCATATTTTATTATATTACCCCCAATTAAAGATGATTTCTCTACTAAATATACTTTCTTGCCCGCACTTGCAAGTAACAAACTTGCTTCAATTCCAGCTACTCCTGCTCCAATAACCAAAATATCAGAATAATTCATATTTTTCCTTTAAATTTACCACCGATTCTCACCGTTTTTCACCGATAAATAATTTATTATAAAAAAAATATCAGTGTTTATCAGTGCCTGCCCCGTTGAATGCATTTTCTTTCTTGACCTGTGAAATCTTCTTTTTCTTCTATTTCACTGGGTTTATTCAACTGGGGTTTATCGGTGGTTAATTTTCTTATTATTAATAAAGTGTTATAGATAAGGATTACTTTGGATAGGGTTTGGACCCATTTTTTTTATCTTTTCTGCAAATTCATTAACGACTTCAGCGTATCTTTTTCCTTCAGAGGCAGAGACCCATGTTAGTTGCAATCTTTCAGGATCGATTTTTAAGGTTTCAATGACTTTTTTCAGCAGGCAAATCTTCTGCGAGCAAAATAATTTCCATCTTGATAATGGCAATCACCTGGATGACATCCTGTAATTAATATTCCGTCTGTTCCCCATAAGAGAGTAGTTAAAACTAAATTTGGATCAATTCTACTGGAACACATCACCCTGATAACTGTAAATGATGGTGAAATTTTCAGTCTGTTTGAACCAGCCAAATCCGCCCCAGCATAAGAACACCAGTTACATAGAAAACCTACTATTTTAGGAGTGAATTTTTCCTTCATAATTCCTCTTTTATTGATAAGTTATAAATTTTATCCTGTCATTTTCCTAAAATTGCTAATTAAAGCAATAGGTGGAAGTTTTGCACGTTCAGCTGTATCAATCTTATTAATTATTGTCCGATCTTCTTTCTTTCGTAGCTTCATTTGTCTGAGTGCTTCCATTATTTTGGCAATATCATTTCCTCTTGGACATCTGGACTGACATGCATAACAGGTGGCACAAATCCACATTGTGTTACTACTCAACACCTCATCAGTAAGTCCCATTTGAATATAGAGCATTACCTGGTGTGGTAGCAAATCCATTATTGATGCAAAAGGGCAGGCCGCAGAACAACGTCCACATTGATAGCAATTAAATGCATTTTCTTCCGAAATGGATGTAAACTTTTCGCGAATTTTAATATAATCTTTTTCTTTTAAAATTTCTGCTTGCATAAAATTCTCCAATATCTTCCATAAAAAGGTTTTCTAGATACTAGATCTCAAGTTTTAAATGAATGAGTGAAAAAACGGAGAGAGATATATTCTTTATTGCTCTTTCTATTTTTGAAAAATATTTTTTGGAAATAATTCAGAATTGTATTTGGGCTTTGTGTTTTCCACCTTCATCAATACAAAATAATAATGTCCTTCCCGTTCTGTCGCACCACGCTTTGATATCATCCGGAAAAGATTGACAATCAGCAATAATCTCTACCATTTCACCTTTCTTAATACTTTTTGCTTTAGTTGCAATTTTCATAATAGGTTCAGGACATTTTAAGCCGGTTAAATCCATTTTAGTCATAGCAAGTTCCTTTCGTTGATTTCAATTTTTAATTAAATTACTTAAAAAAAATTTAGAATGTGATAATCTTGATCCCCATTGAGGATAACATTCTAAAACGCAATAACTTATTAAAATGAAAAAGTAGTTTTAGCATCTTTAATTTTGTCTAAGAAACTGGTAGCACCTACTAATTCTACCTTTTCTCTAAAATCTTCTTCTTTTAATCCTTTGTTTTCTAAAGCCAATTCACAGACGATTATATGACCACCAAGTTCTACAAGTCCATTATAGAGTTCAACCAAATCTGGTAAACCTTTTGCATTTCTCATTTCTTCAAGTTTACCTTTTACCATAGTTGGGGCACCAGCTGGCGTGAAAAAGACATAAACTTCGTCTCCTGAAGCTGCTGCCGAAGATCCAAAAATCATAGATGGAAAGATGTTTTTTGGCTCAGAACCGTTACATACGATTGCTACTTTACTCATTGTAATTACTCCTTTCTAATTGAATTATTACTTTCTATTAATTTAATAATTAAATATTAAATTACCTTTGAAATTTTTTCCCTTCTGATTAACAAACATAAATTTATGTCAAATTTTTTAAATTATTATTTCAGATTCTACCTAATATTCACCTGACAGGTCTCTTTTTCCATATCTACCTTTACCAATATAAGTTCCATAGAAACGTGAATCTAAAACTTTTGCAAGATCTTTTTGAGATATAATTCCAACCAAGGTATGGTTTTCTACAACAGGAGCGTGCCTGACTTTTTGTTCAACAAAAATATGATAGGCGACTCCAACACTTTCCTTTGCATCAATAGTGATCAATTTCTTTGTCATAACATCATCAATCAGAACCTTAGCTGGATCTTTATTCAAAGAAATTACTCTTCTCACTAAATCTCTCTCAGTAAAAATTCCGATAGGTTTTGAACCTTTAACAACAATAATGGAGCCAATATTGAATTTAGCCATCTTTTTCGTTGCAAGATATACACTGTCTTTTTTTGAACAAATTTTTACATCTTTGGTCATATGATTTTGTACTTCCATAATTTATCCTTCCCGATTTATCGGGATAAAATTTTATTTCTTTTTGTTCGGCATTGGACGAACACTATTGCTTCCGCATTTTGGACAAGTGCGTTCTTCTGGTTTATTTTTTCGTAATTAGTTTTAAACCAGTGACCACATCTTAAACATTTGAAATCTGTTTCTTTGCCATAAAAACCTTTACTTTCCACTAAACACCCCAGTTAAATAATAAAAAAATTTAACGGGGCATGCACAAAACAGACGAAAATCTATTTTTTATTTTTAATAAAATATAATATTTCGTGTTTTTTTGCATTTTTCGTGGGCTAACCTTTTTTCTTCTTTTTAGATTTGCTTAATATTTTCTTCGTCTCTTCAATTTCTTTTTTCGTAACTGATTTGCGAAATTCTTCTAAATCTTCCATTGTTTTCACAAATTTTCCTACTTCTGAAGCGGAAATCCATTCAAGTTGAACGCGTTCCGGTCGAATACCTTTTCGTTCTAATTTGTTCCATAATTTTTCAATTCTGAGTTGAGCCTTAAGAGAAGCATTTATATAATGACAATCAGAAGGATGACATCCCGACATAAGTACGATGGGAGCACCAAGTTTAAGAGCATGTATGATAAATTTTTCATCAAGGCGACCTGTACACATAATTCTTATTATTCTTGCGGAAGTAGGATATTGCATTCTGGAGACTCCGACCAGATCAGCACCTGGATAAGAACACCAATTGCAGGCGAAAACAAGAACTTTTTCTTCAGGTTTATCTTCCAGAATTGCATCTATTTGTGCTATTATTTGGTCATCATTATAGTGTTTCATATGAATGGCATCAAATCTACATTCAGCCGCACAGGTCCCACAACCTTTGCAAGCAGCTTCGATAATTTTTGCAGGTTCTTTCGCTTTCATATCGATAGTAATTGCACCGTAAGGACAGGCTTTTACACAAATTCCACACGATTTACACAAATCTTCATCAACCATCGCTGTGAGTGCGGGTATTTTTACTTTATCTTTGGAAAGTATTGAGGTGGCTCGTGCTGCAGCTCCAGATGCCTGTGTTACTGAATCCTTGATATCTTTTGGGGCTTCGCAGCATCCTGCGAAAAATACACCTGCTGTAGGTGCATCGATTGGAGTCAATTTCGGATGAACTTCCATCATCAATCCATCAGAAGTGGATTGCAAAGTAAGCAATTTATTAATTACATCTGAATCTTTTCGCGGCACCATTCCCACAGAGAGCACAACCATATCCAATTCATATTCTTCGATTCCATTACCGGTCGTATTTTCTACGCTGAGAATAAGATTTTTCGTTTTCGGGTCTTCTCTCACATCGCCAGGAATTCCTCTGATATACTCAACACCCAGAGCTTTACTTCTGCGATAGAAATCTTCAAACCCTTTTCCGAAAGCGCGAATATCCATATAAAAAACTTTACAGTCAATATCATGATAATGTTCTTTTAAAAGCAAAGTATCTTTGATAGTGTTCATACAACAAATATTGCTGCAATAACGA
>AGBJ01000106.1_pt1 | contig 9786 bp, 7 predicted proteins | sample 768721 | NCBI WGS metagenome assembly AGBJ01 (sample SAMN00779238, study PRJNA67915) | hypersaline lake metagenome
CATAAGCTCCCAGCGAAACTGCTAGCCTGCTACCAAGTTTTGTAATCCCCACTCCAATACTTTTTTCAGAGTCATAATGTATCGTTTTTTCTGTAAAGGGAATTTTAATTTTCCGCGGCTTAATAGATAGAAATTTTCGTAATTGCTTCTTTGCTTCGAGATTATAAACTTTCGATTCAATTCGATCAAGTTTTTCTCCATTCATTTTCTTAAATTTTGCATTCATCTCAGTAACAAGCTTTTGTAGAAAGATCGGATAGGCTGATGAAATTCCTCCCCCAATAACAACAATTCCATCCAAAAGAGTGCAGGTATTAGCCAGCGCATCCCCGGCAACTTCTGCGAGTTCGTCAAAAGCCAATTGCGCCGATTCTCTGTCTCCTTTTATTTTACCATTTGCTATATGAAAAATATCTTTACCTGAAAGATTATTTTCAGGAGCAATCCCACTTTCTCTGAAATACACTTTTTTAATTCCACGAATACTTACACTTTCTTCTGCACTGCATTGCGGATAGAGTTTATTTCTCATGCGGTTTATTTCGCCCTGGGCAGAATTATCACCCAAAAATATTTTTCCTTTGTGAACAATTCCACCCCCAAAACCAGTTCCGAATGTAGCACCCACCAGATTTCTATATTGTTTTGCTGATCCGTTTTTTTTTAGTTTGGAATTTATCCACGGCAATATTCCTGCGATAGCTTCTCCGTAAGTAAAAAGGTCTGCATCATTATTAATAAAGACTGGAATGCGAAATTTTTCTTTCAACATTGGTCCCAGAGCAACTCCTTCCCGAAAGCAGGGAATATTCTCTAGGTCTCCGATAATTCCTTTTTCAGCATCGCTTGGGCTGGGAAATCCGAAACTGATAGCAGTCGAATTTTGTTCTAATTGATCAGAAACTTTAAGAAACCCCGTGATGATTGAGTTTAATACTGCAGATAAATCTGAAGATTCTGCAGAAATAGTAATCGGATTTACAATCTCTTTATTCCCTCGAATTGCAGAAAAGACAAAATTTGTCCCGCCTGCATCCAGAGTCAGAACAATTCGGTTGTCATTATCATATTTCATAAGATTATTTTTTCAGAAAAGCAAGGTAAATTGTCAAGAATTTCTAAAACATCCTCAATTTTAAAAAAAGGCTGAATAGCCTAATTTGAATTTCAACCCTCTAAATATCTACGGAATCCTGTTCAGAATGGCTAAATTCAATATGATATTTTAATCCGTAAGTATTTTTTCAGGTGATAATATTGACTACTTTAGAGCATTTGTCTCGGATTGGTAAAAAATGAATATAAATTATTTCACCCTACAAACAGGGCAGGTAATCCGCCAGAGGTGAATATGGAATCCTCCTGATCACCTGGAGGACTGGCAGACAGGATGTTTTTATTAAATGAAAAATAGTTGGAGAATAATTATTTCCGGAAAGATGTCTCCTGCCGAAAATATGGGAATGGATAAAACAATTCTGGAGGGAGTTATTAGAAATTTATCTCCCCAAACAATTCGGATTTATGATTGGTCACAACCAACTATTTCTTTTGGCTTTCATCAGGATATAAAAAGTCAAATAAATCTTGAGAAGGTGAGAGGAAACGGTTTCGGAATTGTTCGTAGACCCACGGGTGGTAGAGCAGTTTTACACTGGGATGAAGTAACTTATTCTGTGATTGGAAAAGTAGAAGGTATTTTTGAAGGTTCGATTCTAAAAGTTTATAAAAAGATTGGCACAGTACTCCTTCACTCATTGCATAAGGTTGGTATTGAGGCAGATATGGAAGATACTATGTCAACAAATAGCGACCAGAAAAATTGGACAAATCCATGTTTTTCCAGTGCGTCAAAATATGAAATTCACTATAAAGGAAAAAAGATTATCGGAAGTGCACAAACAAGGAAGGCTGGTTATTTTCTACAACATGGCTCTATTTTATTAAATAACAATCAGGAGAAGATGGCAGAATTGCTCCCCACAAATAAGGAATCTGAAAGGGAAGTTCTAAGAAAATTGCTTGCAAAAAAGACTATATCCATAAACCAAATACTAAACAATCCTCTTGAATTTACAGATTTTGCCCAGGTTTTGAAAGAAAATTTTCAGGAGGAATTTGACATTCAATCACTGGAATCCCATGAGTTAAATAAGGATGAAATCAAAGTCTATCAAAGAATTCTGGAAGAGATAAATAAGGAAAACCGCACAATTTTATTAAAAAATAAAAAATAATTTATCAAAAAATTTGACACAAGTTTTTGATATTCTAATATGTTGACATATTAAATTCTAAAAAAATGTAATTTGTTCTTTATGAAGGGAGAAGCTATGAGAAGATATATGCGTTGCATTTTTTTTGGTGCAACAATTATTTTTTTGCTAGCCACAAATTTAATGGCTGGTACAACTGGTAAGATTGCTGGAAGAGTTGTTAATAAAGATACTGGTGAACCTATTCCTGGGGTAAATGTAATCATTATAGAAAAACAAATCGGTGCCGCATGTGATGACCAGGGGCGTTTCATTATTATTAATGTTCCTCCAGGGACTTACAGTGTAAAAGCCCAGATGATGGGATATCAATCCGTTACTAAAACAGATGTAAAAGTAAGTTTAGACCTGACAACTACCTTAAATTTTGAATTAAAACAAACCGATACTCAAATCGAAGGTATTACAATTAAGGCTGAACGAAAACTGGTGGAAAAAGATATTACTGGTTCTGAAAAGATTGTAACATCTGAATCAATGGAAAGAATGGCAGTTGAAAATATTCGGGATGTTGTTGCTGTTACTGCCGGTGCGGTAGGTTCTGGACAAAATATGCATATTCGTGGTGGTCGTTCAAATGAGATTGTTTATACAGTTGATGGTATGTCTGTTTCAAATCCTGTTGACCAGGGATTTGGTATGCAACTGGATATGGATGCTGTTTCCGATATGAATATTTCTACCGGTGGATTTACGGCAGAATTCGGAAATGCCCAATCTGCTATTATTAATCTGATAACTCGCTCCGGTGGACCCAAATATTCCGGAAAAGTCGAGTTTGTTTCAGACCATCTTTTATCGGATAAAAACAGCAATTCTGATGAAGCAAAGTTATCTTTTGGTGGTCCGATAATACCAAAAGGAGCTAGTTATCAAAAAGATAAATATACTTTTTTCTTTAATATAAAAGGTGCGTGGTATGATGGAAGATACAAAGATTTGTATCATGTGGGTGAAGGTGACTTACTTTATGATTTGGACTTACTGAACGCTATGCAAGTCGAAGAGATAAATAGCGTTGACGGTAATAGAGAACAGGTTTGGGGATTTGATACTGGTGACAGATTTAATAATTCTTATCAAGCAAACTTAAAAACTAAATTCACGATTACCCCAAAAACGAAAATCACCTTAGCTGTTCGGGGAGACAGATCCACCTGGATTCCATATTCTCAATCTGGCAAATATGCTTTGAAACATACTAATCATTGGACAGAGATTCATAACCAGCAAGCATTTACTTTTGACCATACCTTATCTCCAAAAATGTTTTATAAAATAAGAGCAAGTAGATTTGCTACAGATTTAAATCTTGATTCAGGGGTAAATAGAGATTGGTATTTTACTGATGAGAATACTGACTGGGATGACCCAAACTGGAATATTGCTCCTTCATATAATAACTACGGTGTGTATATCCCGGGAGCACAACAATACCAAACAGAAGCATTCGAATATTATGACCAATATATTGATGATACACCTATTCCTTATTTCTTGAATCCTGCTATTCATGCTGGAAATTTCTGGGATGATGAAACTGTAACTTATACACTGAAAGGTGATTTGACCTATCAAATAAATCAAATTCATTCTGCAAAAACCGGGATTGAAATTAAGTATAATGAAATTAATAAAAACAGATTAACTGACCCATGGGATATTGATGATGTGAAAAGATTACCGAATTATCTTGCGGGAAAGGATATTGATACTACGGGAATGGGCTTAAGCCCAGAAGAGATTGAAGATGTATTGATAGATAGTAATTGGGTTGCTTATGGAGAAAAAATTTATGATACAAATGTTTTCCAGAATGCTATCCAATTTTCTGGTGGTTCAGTTGACGGTTATAAGGCAAAGCCCTGGGAAGGTGCCTATTATATCCAGGACAAGATGGAATGGGAAGGAATGATTGTTAATGCTGGGGTTAGATTTGACTTCTGGTACCTCGGTGACTTCTACCAGATTAAGAGTGATACAACTGGTAAATATGTAGATGCAAGTTGGGGGGAAATAGAATATATAAAAGATGTTGGGCGTGGAAATTTTGTGCTCGAACATGAAAAAGTTGAAAAATTTCAATATATGATCAGTCCGCGTCTCGGAGTTTCTCACCCAATTACTTTAAAAGATGTGCTTCACTTTTCTTATAATTATCAAAATCAGTTACCGCAATGCAGTATGTTTTTACAAGTTCCACTCCAGAGGTCGGCACAACCGGAACAAATGTAGGCAATCCGAATCTGAAGCCAGAAATTACTAAAACTTACGAAGTTGGTGTCGAGCACCAGATGGGAGAAGATTACGTTCTCGATGCTACAGTATTCTACAAAAATATTTATAATCTTGTAAGTAGAATTAGTAATGATTACGCTAGTTTACCAGATAGCATTGCAATAGCTGGAAAACAGTTCTACCTTTATGTTTCAGACGATTATGGGAGTGCTCGCGGTGCAGAATTTACTCTCAGAAAACGATTCAGTAATTTCTGGGGGTTTAACCTGGGTTACACCTACTCCTATGCTAAGGGTAGAAATTCCGCTGTACATGATGCCCGCGAAAATCTAAGAGAGTTTCCTTTAAATTGGGATGTCAGGCACAATTTATCCCTTCAGTCAAATTTTGGCATTCCAGAAAATGAAGAATTCTATCTATTTGGCTTGAAACTACCCGATAAATTTAATACTTCCTTCCAGTATCAATTTTATTCTGGTGAACCCTATACCCCAGTAGCCGAAAACGACGAACCACTCGACACTAACTCCGAAAGAAAACCAGGTACACATAATGCCAAATTGAAATTGACAAAAGCTTTCAATTTATTTGGTGATACAGAATTTAAAATATATCTCAATATCGATAATCTATTTAATACAAAAAACATTTATTATGTTGATGCTCAAACTGGAGAAACTCAGGATCATGGAACTGATTATTACTGGGAACACTATGACCTGAATGAAAATGGTGTAATTTGCGAAGAAGATAATGAAGATGTAACAGGTGCTGAAATCTATATGTATGGCTTGGAATACCCAGGTATCTATTCTCAAAGTAGGAGAATTAAATTAGGAATAAGTTTTGGATGGTAAATATTAAGTGAAAAGTGAAAAGTGAAAAGTGAAAAAGTTTCAGCTAACCTTTCACCTTTCACATCAATATAGGAGAAAACTGTGTATAAAAATAAACAAACAAGAATTGTAGTATTAGTAATTATCCTTGCAAGTGTGTTCATAGCCGGTAATATCCTTGCTCAAGAAATGGATGTAACGGAAGTAGTAACAGAAACTGATACTGGTGCTGTGGCTGCTGAAGATTCTGCCGAGGTTGCACCAGCAGAAACAATCAAACAAGAAGGGCCTGGTGGGTTTGAAGCCTTTGCCCGAAGAATTGTTGGAAGTGGACTCGTTAATCTTTTCATCCAGGGTGGATGGGTTATGTGGCCCATGCTTATCCTTGTTATCTGGGCATTGGCTACTGCAATCTGGAAAGTCATATCATTAAGATATGCAAAAATATCTGTTCATGATTTCCTTAATAAACTTGTACCGTTATTAGAAGATAAGGAATATGATGAAGCCCTTGATATATGTGCCAACACCCGCGGTCCGGTTGCAAATGTGTTACATGCTGGTTTAATGAAAGTTGATAAAGGTATTGAAGATGTTGAAAAAGCCGTGGAAAATGCTGGAATCCTGGAGATGTCTTTCCTGGAAAAAGGACTGATAGCACTTTCTACAACTATAAACCTAGCTCCTATGCTTGGATTTCTTGGTACAGTTATTGGTATGATACAAGCATTTGCTGCAATCGCTGCTGCTGGTGAAGTTGAACCTACAATTGTTGCGAGTGGTATTCAGGTCGCATTGATCACCACTGCATCCGGTCTCGCTGTTGCTATTCCCAATTCAATTGTTCCATAATTTCTTTGTTTCAATTATTGATGGAATAATTATCGATATGCAGACAGGTTCTGATAAATTGGTTGAAGAGCTTATTGAAAATAAATAATCTTGCTTTCACAGTTAGAATAAGATAAGGTAAAGATGAATATTGTTAAACAGAAAAAAGTGAGAAAAAAAGCCAAAATTCCCACGGCTTCCATGGCAGATGTGGCGTTCTTACTTCTTGTCTTCTTTTTGGTTACCACTAAATTTGATATAAAAAAAGGGCTCGGTTTGGTTCTCCCTCCTCATGCAGAATCTGGAGGGAAGAAAGTAAAAATCAAAAAGAAGAGCCTGACAAAGATTATGGTTAATTCTAAAGGTCAAATTGCTGTAGATAACAAACTTACATCTTTATCACAACTGAAAAAAGTTGTTAAACAAAAATTACTCGACAACCCCAAAATGGTATTTGTCCTTGAAGCAGAAAGGCATTGTAAGTATAATATGATGGTGCAGACGCTTGATAAACTTTTGTCAGCAGGTGCACAAACAATTTCGCTATCTACAAGATAAGAAGAATTATGGCAAAAATTGCAAGAAAAACAAAAATTGGAACTGAAATACCCAATGCTTCAATGTCTGATATTGCATTTTTGCTTTTAATCTTTTTTATGGTTTCCACAACATTTGTGAAAGAGAAAGGACTTAATGTGGTTCTGCCAAAGGCAGAAGCTATTCAGAAAATTAACCGACAGAATGCTGCCACTATTTATGTGAACCGAGCTGAAATAATATCAATAGATGATTTTGCTCTTAGTGTTGACCAGGTTAGTCCTATGATGATGAAAAAATTGGCAGAAAATCCCGCAATTGTAACCTGTTTCCGTACGGATGCGCATGTGGATTATGGAATTATGGTTGATATTATGAATGAATTAAAAAAGGCAAATGCTTTACGTGTCTCTTTTGAAGCAAAACAAAAAAGATGATAAAATCAATTATAACTTATTGTAAATTTACCCTGTTGAATAAAATCGGAGATTTTCCCTTCTGGATTTAACAGGGTGAATCCCGTGGAATAAATTGATAAATTAGTGGATTCACCAGTTCACCAATTTCACGGGATAAAGGTAAAAAATGCGAAAAAAACCAGATAAAATTTTTTAGATTGGAAAGATGAGGTTAGCTCATTATTCGATAAATCTCTGAGCTTTGCCCTGCTGATCTTACTTTTTACCTTTATTGTTTTTCCTAAGATTAAAGTAAAACCCTATGAGCATAAAGCAAAGGTGATTCAATCAATTGATATTCCACCTGAGGTGAGGAAAAAAATAAAACCACCCAAAGAAGTCAAACCAGTTATTCCATTAACAGTTGAAGAATCCGAAATTTCCGCTGATGAGGATATCGAAGAGGTAGAAACGATTGGACCTACAACTCTTGACCTTCAGAAACCACCACCAGTAAGAAAAAAAGGTACTACTCCTAAATTTGTGATTCATGAGACTGAGCCAATCCCACTTCCGGGAAATCCAGAACCAAAATATACTGATTTTGCTCGTAGTGCCGGTTTGGAAGGATCGGTTACTATAAGAGCCGAAGTATTTGGAGATGGTTCTGTTGGTGCAGTTGCGGTTGTAAAAAGCCTTCAAAGTGGTGAAGGTGGTCTGGATGAACAAGCAGTTCAAGCCGTGAGTAAATGGAGATTTATCCCAGCAAAGAATCAGGGAAAACCTGTGGCTGTGTGGGTTGTTTTTGATATTGAATTTAAATTGTAAGAAAGATTAAATAAATGCTAATAAAAATTATTAAATTAGATTTGGAGGTGCGATGCACTTAAAGAAAATAAAGTTAATATTGAGCCTTGTTATCATTTTGGTTTTTGCCGCCTCGTTTGCTCTTGCTCGTTCTGTTAATGGCGGCACTGGTGGTGAAAAACGTCTCGATATATTTCATTATCACAATGTAGGTAATATATGGCTACGGATCAGTAACTATGGATTTTTTGGTTCAGGTGATGATGTGGTTCCCTCAATATCCATCATTAGAATATCCCGGAGGTTCTGGTATCGACTATCTCTACCAGGGTGCCTTATGGTTTGGTGCCAAAAAATACCGTAGGGATGAATTTGGTAATAAATTATACTGGCAAGATGCCGCACACGAAGACCCACCTGGAACTACTCCGGAGGGCTTTGGAGTGGTTGTGGATACCCTGGTTTCAGTTGGATTTGATGGTGATGCTGATATGTATGAATTCCTACCTGCCTATAATGAGTTAGAAAAAAACGCACTTGGTGCCCAATATGATATCTATCAACTTGATGATGATGTGGCTGAAGCATCGATTCGGGATCAAAAGGCAGGTATAGATGATGATGGTGACGGTTGGATTGATGAAGATCCTGTAGGTTTTGCTTTTCCATATAGACCAAACGATATTATGCCAGCCCAATTTCAAACATATTTTGCTGGCGACAATGAATTTAGAGGATTGGTTGAAAGAACAAAATGTGATCCAGCAGATATTAATGAAAACATTGATATTTGGTTCCCTTTTGGTTTTCTTGAACTTGGATATATAGATCCAGATAGTTTATATAATTTTACTGAAATTCAGGATGATGATGGAGACGGTCTAAAAGATGAAGATGGCTACCCTACTTCTGAACAAGACTTTCTGGCATATTATTATGACTATAGTCCCTTTGGAACTACCGGAGAAAGAAAATGGGGTTCAAATGACTTTGGACAATCTCATATCCCCCTCAATGTGCGTGTTCGACAGGCAAGTTTCCAATGGAGTTATGAATATATCAAAAATCTCGTTTATATCGAATTTGATATAACCAACATGAATATAGATCCAGCAGATACTCTGTTTGATTGTGCGATGGCTATTTATATGGATTGTGATGTTGGTCCTCAATCCTGGTCATCAGTTTACACCGATGATGTAAGCAGCTATGTGACTGGTCCAGGTTATGAGTTTGCCTATACTTATGATGCAGATAAAGATGGTGGATTGACAACTGGATATGTTGGCTGCCGGGTCTGTACCCCAGATCCCGAGCAATTAGATTTTGCTTGCTGGACCTGGGAAGTTGGGGATGGACCTCGAGATAATGTTACCGGGCTTGACCTTAATGAAAAATACTGGTTGATGACTCATAATACTGATCCATTTGATGATACGAGGTATACTTCCTTGAGGGAATTTCCAAATACGCAGGTCGATGATCCCTGCGATACTCGATTTCTTTTCGCGTTCTATGGAGATATGCAAGGAATGGGAACTCAAACAGACTCAACCTGGAATCTTGTGCCTGGAAGGACTATGAAAATTGTTGCAGCTGTTTTCCCGGGAAAAGATAAAGAGGACTTAAAATCAACTTCTGTATGGGCAAAAACTGTCTATAAGAATCCTCAAACCTTAACTACTGTTATCGAACCTGATACTTCTGTCCATTATGAAGCTCCTGGTCCTCCTGATATTCCAAAAATGACTTTAAAAAGTATAAACAATGGTGACCACTTGGATGTTTATTGGGAAAACAGTTCCGAATTTACTCTCGATCGTTTGACAGTCTTGGTAGAAAATATCGGTTGGCAAACTGAAC
>AGBJ01000107.1_pt1 | contig 9759 bp, 7 predicted proteins | sample 768721 | NCBI WGS metagenome assembly AGBJ01 (sample SAMN00779238, study PRJNA67915) | hypersaline lake metagenome
ACTGTCTAAAAAGATCTTGCACTGGGGAAGCTCTTTTCTGTCATGCATCTCTTTTAAAATGCACAGGATCTCCTGTGTACGCTCCACAGCAAAGGAAGGGATCAGTACATTACCCCAGTCACGCAATGTATCGATGATCACACGTTTGAACTCTACGATACTCGCTTCAACATCTTTATGGTTACGGTCACCGTAGGTTGATTCCACATAGAGATAATTGGCATGCTTGCACTTCTGCAGATTTTCCATGACCATCGTGTTGTCATTGCCTATATCACCGGAAAATACAATGGTCCGCTCGATACTGTCTTCATGGTAAGTGATCTCGATAAAAGCCGCGCCAAGGATATGTCCTGCATCACGATAGGTCACGTTAAGTCCTTCTTCAACAGAAACAGTATTGTCATATTCGGGATGTTCCCAGTCAAGATCAAACGTTGCTTCCACATCATCTTCGTCATACAAAGGTGCTCTTACCTCGTCTTCTTTTCCCTTTCTCTGTGCTTTTCTATATTTGGTCTCAAAATCCTCTTTCATGATCTTGGCACTGTCAAGCAGTATGATCTCTGCGATGTCACGTGTAGCTTCCGTCGCATAGATCACACCTTTAAAGCCTTCCTTTACCAGTTTAGGTATACGTCCGACATGATCAAGGTGTGCATGCGTAACAAGCAGATAATCTATCTCGGAAGGATCAAAACCAAAGTTACCATAGTTTTTTTCTTCTTCAGGACCTTGGAACATACCACAGTCTATAAGCATACGAGGCCCGTGCTCTATCGCTAATAGATGACAGGACCCAGTCACCACTTCTGCCGCACCGTATGAAGTTACTGTTGCCATCATATCTCCTTATAATTATATATTTTATTGTACTTCTTAATTGTTTGTTTTGTGCTGAGATTCTAATTTACTGATATGTTCTATGGTTTGCAACACACTGTCAGGGTTTAAACTGATCGACTCTATGCCCATTTTCACCAGTGCTTCTGCCATCTCAGGATAATCAGAAGGCCCCTGCCCGCAGATACCGCTGTGTCTATGGTTTCTTTTTGCTCCCTCTACTGCCATCTCTATCATTTTCATGACACCGCGATCGCGCTCATCATAATCAAATGCAACGATCTCGGAGTCACGGTCTACACCCAGTGTCAGCTGTGTCAGGTCGTTTGATCCGATGCTTATGCCGTCAAAAAGTTCACAAAATGCATCTATCTGTATCACATTGTTGGGTATCTCGCACATGACGTAGACCTTTAAACCGTTCTCGCCTCGTTTAAGACCATATTTTTCCATCGCATCCAATACACGTTGTCCCTCTTCCACCCTGCGGCAAAAAGGGATCATCAAAATGACATTATCAAAACCCATCTCTTCCCTGACACGTTTCATCGCAGCACATTCCAGTGCAAATCCTTCTTCATAGGCAGGATGCGTATAACGTGATGCCCCTCGAAAACCGATCATAGGGTTTGCTTCCTCTGTTTCAAAGTACTCCCCTCCAAGCAATGTAGCATATTCGTTAGACTTAAAGTCACTCATTCTTACCACACAGGGATTTGGATAAACCGAAGATGCGATGCTTGCCACACCTTCTGAGAGTGTTTTGGTAAAGAAGCTTTCAGGGTCTTCATGCCCAGCGGTAAGCTCGAATAGTCTCTTTTTGGTTTCATCATCCAGTTTTTCAGGATGGATCAAAGCCATGGGATGGGCTTTAATGAATGTATTGATAATAAACTCCATTCTTGCCAGCCCTATGCCATCTACTGGAAGAGAAGCCAGTGAAAATGCCATATCGGGGTTACCAAGGTTCATCATGATCTGTGTTTTGGTTTTAGGTAGCGTACTGAGATCTGTCGTTATGATCTCAAAATCAAGCATACCTTCATACACGTAACCTGTTTCCCCCTGGGCACTGCTGACCGTCACTTCCTGCCCTTCCTCTAAAACGTCTATCGCATTTTTTGCCCCAACGATCGCGGGAATACCTAATTCTCTGGAAACTATGGCAGCATGACACGTTCTGCCGCCGCTGTTTGTGACGATGGCCGAGGCTATTTTCATGACAGGTTCCCAGTCGGGACTTGTCGTTTCAGCGACAAGGATATCGCCTGCCTTAAATTCATGCAGTTTACTTGCATCAGTGATCTTGCGTACTCTCCCCGAGCCTATCTTCATACCTACAGCTTGACCTTCTACCAATACTTTACTGTGTGCTTTAAGGCTATACACTTCCATATTAGTCCCTGTTTTTCTAGATTCAACCGTTTCAGGACGTGCCTGTACGATGTAAAGTTTACCATCTACCCCGTCTTTTGCCCACTCTATGTCCATGGGTTTGTCATACCCTCCTTCTTCTGTGTAGTGGTCTTCGATCTTTATCGCATACTCTGCCAGGGTCAGTACCTCTTCATCACTGATAGAAAACGTGTTTCTCTCTTCATCAGAGGTATCTATGTTCCTGGTATACACCCCAGCAATGTTATCTTTATCCTCCGAATCTGCAAATACCATTTTAAGCTGCTTGTCCCCGAGTCGTCGCTTGAGTACACTGCGATGTCCTTTTTTGAAAGTGGGTTTATGCACATAGAAACTGTCCGGTTCTATGCTTCCCTGCACTATATTTTCACCCAGGCCGTAGGCTGCATTGATGAAAACCACATCCTTGAACCCCGTCTCTGAATCGATGGAAAACATCACCCCGCTCTCACCTATGTCGCTTCTAACCATTTTCATCACTACCACACTCAGGTAAACCTTCAGGTAGTCAAATCCATGGACATACTTATAATGGAGTGAACGGTCCGTAAAGTTTGAAGCCAAACAACGCTTATAGGCATCAAGAAGTGCATCCAGCCCATGAATGTTCAGGTAACTTTCATTTTGTCCTGCAAAAGAAGCTTCAGGGGAGTCTTCCGCTGTGGCAGAGCTTCTGATCGCAAGGGTCACATCTTCACCATATTGCTCTTTCAGTGCTTTATAGCTATGATTGATCTGTGCTGTAAGGTCATCAGGCAGTTTGCAGTCATAAATGATCTCTCTACAGCGTTTTCCCCTCTCTTGCAACTGAGCAACATCATCAGGGTCCATATCATCCAGCTGAGCATGAAGCTTTTTCCATGCATCATTTTCATCAAGTATGGTACAGTAAGCATCTGCAGTGATCGCAAAACCATTGGGAATACGTATCCCCTCTTTCGTAAGATTTTGGTACATTTCCCCTAAAGAAGCATTTTTCCCGCCTACAAGCTCAACATCTTTGATGCCAAGTTCCTTAAACCATTTGATATATTGCGACATGTATAATCCTTTTAACTATTGTATTCCAAATAATCAATAAAATCAAATTGCTGATTTGCTTTAGTATAATGATGATCTGTGCAATATGTATGCAAGATAAGGTTCAAAGACCTTGATACCATTAATGAAACTCTAAAACTAAAGGGAGTAAACTTAAAAGAAAGCCAACGGGACGATCATGAAACATCTATTTACATTCATCAAAAAGTTTTTCATAAAAATTTGGGATTTTATTTCTTTTTTTTCGGTATGCCCTATGAAGAGCAGGCTAAAAAGCTAAATTGGGATGAGAAAGACGCTGCTTTTAGAGGTCCTCATAACCCTAAGAGTAAAAAGACATATTATAGAGCAAATAAAGTGAGTAAAAAGTAATACTTGAATACAGTCCCCGTCAACATTCATACCTTTCACCTCTTTCTCAAACAAAAATAGATAAAATTACTTAAACAAATATGCAATGAGAAGAGGATCAGGACTTAAACATGTTGGAAATCATTGTTGCAGCTATCGGTATCGCGACTTTTGTAAATATATTATTAAAGAAGCTACATATTCCCACAATCATAGGTTTTATCGCTACAGGTACCATTATAGCTTATGGATTTGGACTGCATGATGCCAAAAACTCACATGATCTAAAACTCGTAGCAGAATTCGGTGTGGTGTTTTTAATGTTTACTATTGGGTTGGAGTTTTCTGTCAAGCACTTGATACGTATGAAAAAAGAAGTATTTTTATATGGAGGACTTCAGGTCATACTTACGGCGACACTCATCACGTTTATTGGTATGTATGGTTTCGGTTTGGAGAGTAGATCTGCTGTGATCGTGGGTGCGGCTTTGGCACTCTCTTCTACTGCCATCGTACTTAAACTGCTCAATGAAAGCGGTGACATCAACCAGGAGTATGGACGGCGATCACTTGGTATCCTGCTCTTTCAGGATATCTCCGTCATTCCCATACTTCTCATGATCACCATGTTCTCAGTAGATGATGTTCCTGTACATTCTCTACTGCTTAAAACCCTGATCGCAGCACTGGCTTTGCTGGTAGGGCTTTGGTTTACAGGAAAATACCTTCTTCAACCATTTTTGTATGAAGTAACAAAAACCAATTCACATGAAATCTTCATAGGCTCCATTCTTTTTTTGGTTTTAGCAGCATCAAGCGTAGCACATTTGATCGGGTTTTCCTATTCTCTGGGTGCTTTTATGGCAGGGATGCTGATAGCTGAAACACGTTATAAGCATCAGATCGAAGCAGACTTGATCCCTTTTAGGGATCTGCTTCTTGGTGTGTTCTTCGTGACGGTGGGGATGCAGATCGAATTTGCCGTCATTGCGGATTATGTGTGGTTAATATCACTGCTTTTACTAGGTCTGATCGTACTGAAAGTCGGTATTATTTTTTCACTTCTGCAGTTTGAAGCATCCAAAAGGGTGTCCCTTAAAAGTGCCCTCTCTCTTTTTCAACTTGGTGAATTCGGTCTGGTGGTCTTTGAACTGGCAAAAGCAAAAGACCTGGTTGATCCTGCCACTTCGCAAGTATTGATCGTTGTGATCATCTTATCGATGATCCTTACTCCCTTTTTACTCAGACATCTGTCAGTTATCACGGACTATTTTATTCCCTCACCAAGTGGAGAAATATCTGATTTTTCACATATTTCCAAAAACTACTTCAACCATGTGATTGTCGTAGGGTATGGAAGACTTGGACAGCGTATCGTAAAATTGCTGGAACGAGACGGATTTAAATATGTCATAGTAGAACAAAATATCAAAACAGTAGAAGATGCACGAAAGCAGGGAAAACCTATAATTTTTGGTAATGCGGCACAAAAACACATTTTAGAAGCTTTAAATATCTATGAATCATCCTCTGTTGTCATTTCATTGGGTAATAGTGAAAAATTGTATCTGGTTTGTGAAGCTATACGGGAATTATCGCAAAATATCAAAACAGTGGTAAAAGTGAACAGCTTTCAAGAGAAGCAGATGCTTATGGAGCTTGGACTGTCTCATATTATTGTAGAAACGGAACAGACGGCACTCGGTATGTATAAAGAAGCACTGCAGGTAGATATACGCTAATACGTTTACCTACTTTAGGAAGAATAGCAGCTATACTATTTCAAGGACTTTATCTCTTTTCAGGCGATAGATATTTAAATCAGCGGCCACAAAGCACCTGCCTTGATAATGCTGCTTTATCTCATTATAGATCAACTCCACACCTGTAGTACTCTTTGTATTATATCTTGGGTTAATATGGGTGGCGATCAGGTTCTTGACATGATATTTTTCAACTGCCTCACCCAGTACTTTAGCAGTCGTGTGCATCACTTTAACAGCAAGATGCTCATACGCCTCTTGTGTATAGGTACACTCATGTACCAGTAGATCAATGTCTTCAAGGTATTTTTTTAAGATACCCGGTTTACTGTTATCCCCTGCGATGATCAAAGTTCTTCCAGGTATAGGTTCAAGCATATATGCTTTAGGTTCAAGTATCTTCCCCTCAAAAGTGATGCGGTTTCCTTTTTGTAATTCACCATAAAGTGATAAAGGTTCCAATCCTATGGCCCTTAATTTTTTTTCATTGATCTTGTTCACGATATCATGTTCTTTGATATAAAAAGCGAAACTCTCAATGGAGTGTTGAAGTGCCAGAACCTTCAAAGTAAATTTATCAAAACGATACGTTTGCTCCGCTTCAAATTCGATGATTCTTAGCATATACCCCAGGTTCTCTAACGAGACATCCAAAGCACACTCAAGAAACTTTTTGATACCTTTTGGGCCATAGATCGTCATAGGTCTAAAGGCAGTATCAAGTTTTTTAGTACTCAGTAGCCCCGGGAGCCCATAATAATGATCGCCATGTAAATGTGTAATGAAGATCGTCTCAAGTTTACCGACAGAAAGTCTGCTGCGTAAGATCTGATGCTGTGTGGCTTCACCACAATCAAACAGGTACCATTTATTGTCCTGATCGAATTCCAATCCTACAGCCGATACATTTCTCTCTTTGGTAGGCTTTCCTGCACTTGTACCTAAAAATGTCAGTTGCAACCTATACTCCTTTACTTGTCATTGAACTATCTTTTTCTCTCAAAGCATGCCAAATAGAGTAGATATTATTTTTCTGCTTTGGAAGAATCATAGTAATGAGAATATTTTCTACCATGGCGATCAGCAAAACATAGACCGCACTATGAAATAAAAGGTTATTATCAAATCCAAGTAGCAGTACCATTCCAGTACTCATCAGAACCGCTGTAAATTTTGTGAGCCATGTATGATAAGAAGCCAACTTTCCAAATTTTATAAGAGCAAAGAGTGCCGGCAGACTATAAAGTATGATCGCAGCGATGATGTAGTACATCTCCTCTTTGACAAGTTCCGGCCATAGCCACCAGGCTGACAGGGCTATAGCAAAGTACGTTAAGATATCTCCGACACTATCAAGTTTTGCACCCCGTTCAGTGGTCTGATGCAACCTTCTTGCGATCATACCGTCCAGCACATCTGAAATCAGCATCAGTCCCAAAAGTATATAAAATATATTGTGCATCCCAAACCAGCTGACAAGCAGTAATAACGGTGCTGCGAGAATACGAAAAAAACTAAGTAGGTTTGGAATATTTGTTATCATGTCTGAAGCTCCTCTTCACATAGTATACATAAATGCGAAATAAAACTAAGCAGGAGTGAGCATAAATTTGCAGAGTATCGGTCAGATAAAGAGGGGAGATACCTCTTTATCTTTAAAAAACTATTTGATCTTGATCTTTTTGGTCTCTTTTTTACTTTTTTCCATTTTCGGTACCACCACTTCAAGTACACCGTCTTTGGAGTTTGCTTCGATGTTTTCAGTATCGATATTATCTGGAAGTGTAAAGCTTCTTTGGAACTTACCATAAGAGCTCTCCATCTTATAGTAATCTTTCTCTTTGACCTCTTTTTTCGTTTTTCTCTGACCTGAGATGGTCAAAACATCATCTTTGATATCAACACAGATGTCATCTTTTTTAACACCTGGCAGGTCTACCTCGATATGATAGGCATACTCGCCTTCTCTTGTATTGACAGAAGGTTTAAAGCTTGAAAACTCGCTACTTGTATCCGGCAAATTTAATGCACTGGATAACCTCTCTTCTAAATCTTTAAACTCTCTCATAGGGTCAAATTTAGTCAATAACATGCTTGCTCCTTTTCTTGTAATGTTTATTATATAACTATATAACTATATAATATAAAAGTCAAGTGCCTGAAATCACTCTTGACTAAAATTTAGAAAAAACAATATGCTATACTTTACCATTGCACTCTCCTTTTGATGCTAGAGCGTCTTGATGGTGAGCAAGTAAAAAATAAGGAAGGAGCAAAACATGAAAGCTTTAATTATCTCTGCAGATCTTTTTGAAGACTCTGAATTGGAAATGCCCTATGAAACGCTTAAAAAGTCAGGTATAGCCGTAGATATAGCTTCTACAAAAAAAGAGCCTATTGTCGGTAAACATGGATTACATGTAGAGGTGACTATGACGCTGGATCAAGTGGATCAAAAGCAGTATGAACTACTACTGCTTCCAGGAGGGAAAGCTCCTGCTGCATTACGTAAAGAGCCTAAAGTATTAGAAATAGCCAAAAACTTTTTTGATCAGAACAAACTGGTAGCTGCCATTTGCCATGGACCTCAGATACTTATCTCGGCCGATTTGATGAAAGGAAGAGTGGCAACAGGATATAAAAGCATTGCAAATGAGTTAAAAGAAGCCGGTGCTATATATAAAGATCAAAGCGTAGTGGTAGATCAAAACCTCATTACGTCCAGAGAGCCTGCAGATCTCAATGCTTTTATGGAAGCCATTCAAGATCATTTAGATGATGCAAGCTCTAAAAAATAATGGAACAGCCACATACATTTGTACAGGAACGTTTCAGGCTTGAAGAAAGTTTTTGCAGCACATTATTTGCTAAAAAAGCAAAGTTCGGTTTTCAAGGCTTTGGCGAAGCGGTCTATTACCGTACCTACAGCCGAATAAAACCAGATGGAACACAGGAGCATTGGGCAGATACGGTCATACGGGTGATCAATGGGGTCATATCGATCCGAAAAAACCATTATCTGCAATATGCTCTAGAGTGGGATGAGGCAAAATGGCAGCGTTATGCCCAAAAGCTTGCCATAAGCATGTTCGATATGAAGTGGCTTCCCCCTGGTCGTGGTCTATGGATCATGGGTACAGCGTATATATATGAGCGCGGAAGTGCTGCGTTAAACAATTGTGGTGCAGTAGACACAACAGACCTCTCAGTGGCAGCAGAGTGGACCATGGATATGCTGATGTGTGGGGTCGGGGTCGGATTTAATACTGCATGGAAGGGTACGGATGTTTCCATACCGAATAAAGCAGACCCCGATGTACATGTCATTTCAGACAGTAGAGAGGGTTGGGCTGAATCAGTCAAACTTTTGATAGAGAGCTATACAAAAAAAGGCACATGGTCTTCATTTGATTACAGTAAGATCCGCCCTGAGGGATCACCTATCCATGGATTTGGCGGTACAGCATCGGGGCCTGAACCATTAAAGGTATTGCATCGGCGTATAGAAAAATATCTAGATGATTATTGCCATAAAAAAAGCGATAGGACACGCTGTGTCGCTGATGTGATGAATGCGATCGGTATCTGTGTTGTAGCCGGCAATGTACGACGAAGTGCCCAGATACTGTTAGGTTCTGTCAACGACACAACATTTCTTGAACTGAAAGATTATAGAAAAAATCCTGAACGTAATGAAATAGGATGGGTCTCCAATAATACAGTGGTCCTGGAAAACATAGAAGAGTTTAAACAGATGCCGACCATTGCAGAACATATCCGTGACAATGGAGAACCAGGTATCATGAACTTGATCAATGTACAAAAATTTGCACGTTACGGTGATGCCTCTCACGATAATGCTACTTTGGCTAACCCCTGTTCTGAAATTCCTTTGGAGAGTTTTGAGCTTTGCAATCTGTCAGAAGTTTTTCCCTCCCGCTGTGAGAATGACGAGAAGTTTTATGAAGCCTTGGAGTATGCGACATTTTATGCTTCAACTGTCTCTTTACTGCCGACTCATCGCTCTCAGACCAATGAGGTCATCCTACGAAACCGCCGGATCGGAGTCAGTATTTCAGGTATTGCAGATATGATCGATACCTATGGGGAAACAGAGCTGACACGAAGACTGAGGAAGGGATACCTTCTTGTACGATCACACAATCAAAAATTGGCAGCAGAAGCTGATATTCCCCCATCCATCAGGGTCACAACGATCAAACCTTCCGGTAGCATCAGTCAGCTAGCCGGCTGCAGCGCAGGTATGCACTTCCCGACATTTCAATATGCAATCCGAAGAATGCGTGTAGGTAGTACATCCCGTGTCTGTAAGCTACTTAAAGAT
>AGBJ01000108.1_pt1 | contig 9724 bp, 13 predicted proteins | sample 768721 | NCBI WGS metagenome assembly AGBJ01 (sample SAMN00779238, study PRJNA67915) | hypersaline lake metagenome
TTTTCATCTTTTCCAGGGCTTCTGTCCCGGCTTGATAAAATTTTTTCATCAAGTTTTCCATAATTTTTTCATAAAAGGGTATATCGTCCAGCAAACCAGATTGCTTAGCTTGCCTCTTTTTTTCTTGCATCATTTCTTCAAATTTACCGGTGACTTTTATCCTATTTTCTATCACTTTTATAAATTCTTCTTGAGTAAGATTGCCTTTCGCAAATCTCAGATAATGCCAAAATTGCGGAGGAGGGGTAAATTCTTCTCTGAAAAAGAAAGACTGTAAAATTTCACGAATATGTTTTTTTCCTTCTTCTGTTATATGAAAAATTTTACGGGGTTGTTTTCCTTTTTCTGTTTCATATTTTCCCGAAATATATTTCTCCTTTTCTAATCTGCTCAAGGCTTTGTAAACAGATGGCTTTTTTACTGCTAACCAGCTGTGAAAACCCTGTTTCTGGAAGGATGCGGTTAATTTGTAACCATGCATGGGTTTTTGGGAAAGCAAACCCAGAACGATCAGATCTAATTTTGGAGCCATAACTTTTCCTCCATTTTTTAGGCAAAATATAGTCGAGAGTATATTATTGTCAAATAAAATAGTATAAAATATAATACTTTACCGAAAATCTTAAATGTTATTGAGTCGTGAAGAGAAACTTACCCGTATCTCCCCTTTAAAAAATTTTACGTATTGTCAAGAAAATCTTATTTTAGCAATCTTGACATAGATTGCGAGTTTCATTTTCTTGATGTATATAAAAAAATCAATAAGATTTATTAATCCTAAAAATCTTAAAAAACAAGGAGTTATTGTAATGCATATCAATATTATTAGAGAAGAGGATAACTATCCTGAGAATATATCAAGGGAAACCATTATTAATTTTTTATACAACCATTTAGGGGAATTTGGAGATACAAAAAAAGCAATTTCCAAATCCATAGATTATGCCTTTTCCAGAGATAAAGGAAAAGGTGGATTTTTGGTGCTAGCAATTGATAAGAATAAATTGATCGGTGCTGTTGTGATGAATAAAACCGGTATGCACGATTATATTCCCGAATATTTTTTAGTTTATATTGCTATTCATAAAGAGTTTCGGGGAAAAGGTTTTGGTTCAAAATTATTAAAAAAAATATTCGATATTTGTGACGGAGATGTAGCTTTACATGTGGAATATGAAAATCCAGCAAAACGATTATACGAAAGGCTTGGCTTTACTTCCAAATATGCTGAAATGCGTCATAAAAAGTGAGGAAAACTAAATGGCAGAATTGATTGTCAATAGAAAAAGATTAATTAAAAATATATCACATCTTAATAAATATCTAAATAAGCATAGTATTGAATGGACTTTAATTACAAAAGTATTATCGGGTCATAAATCCGTTCTGAAAAGTATATTATACGACGATGAAATAAAAAAAGTTCACTCAATCGGTGATTCCAGACTTTCCAGTTTAAAAACTATTAAGCAAATAAGGCCGGATATTGTTACATTTTATATCAAGCCACCGGCAATTTCATATGTAAAATCGGTTGTATCTTATGCGGATATTTCTATAAATACTTCTTATCAAACCATAAAAGCACTTGATGAAGAAGCCAAAAAGCAAAATAAAAACCATAGGATTATAATCATGGTTGAGCTTGGAGAATTACGAGAAGGGGTTATGCGTCAATCCCTGGTTAAATTTTATGAAAAATTATTTAAACTAAAAAATATTAAAGTAATCGGACTGGGTGCAAATTTAGGATGTATGTATGGCATTGAACCAACTTTTGACAAATTAATCCAGCTCTGTCTTTATGAACAGATTATTGAATCGAAGTTTGATAAAAAATTAGAGATAATTTCTGGAGGAAGTTCTATCACTTTACCTCTAATTGGAAGAAAAAAAATTCCGAATGCAGTGAATCATTTTCGTATAGGTGAAGCTGCTTTTCTGGGTACATCACCACTTTCTAATAAAAGATTCAAAAATCTATCCACAAACGCATTCGAATATAAAGCCAATATAATAGAAATGGCAGAAAAATCCAGAAAACCAGAAGGAAAAATTAGTGAAGCTAATGTGGGTCATACAGGTGGAAAATTAAAAGGTAAAAGTAAATTCAGTTATCGAGCTTTAGTCGATTTTGGCATTTTAGATGTTGATTATAAAGAACTAAAACCAAAGGATGAGAATGTAAATTTCTTTGGAACAACTTCAGATTTAACGGTTTATGATCTGGGTGCAAATATCACTAAATCTGAAAAAATAAAGTATAAAGTCGGTAATAAAATTAGCTTTAAACCAAATTATATGGCTGTCGCCCGGCTTATGAGTTCGAAATTTATAAAGAAAATTATTTTTTAACTTGCTTCAATTCAATAAAAATAGGGTGAGTAAAAAAAGAGGGATTTAAAATAAATAGGGATGATTATTTTGCTTGTCCCTATTTTAATTTACAATAAAAAGTATAAGTTCCGAAAAGTTAGTAGGAACTTAGGTAATCTTAACTTCAGTTTTGTTTTTAATTCATAAAGGAATTATCATCCCATGATTCATTTTATCATTCGTTCATATTCATCATGATTACCAATCCATACCCAGATAATATCTTCTCCATCTTCTATAGCAAGTGCTCTATGGTTTATACCAATTCGAACAGACCAGGATGAACCAATCTTTTTGAAATGAAGTGAAGGATGTTGTGAATTATTTTTCAAAATTTTAAAATTATTATCAGCGATCTTTCGGATATGAGAAGGAAGTTTATTATAGCATTTCCAAAATCGAGAAGAAGTGCGATGCACCTATAAGTCCTTCAATTTCTCATCGTTCTTTTCCTTTAAAACCTCTTTTTTTAAAAAATCTAACTTTCCAGACTTAGAATCATTTTCAATTTGTTTATTCCACATTTTCCAATCATATTCAGCGAACCATTTTCTCAGGCTCACATAATTTTCTATGGATAATCTTTCAATTTCTTGTTTGATTGCATTAATTTGAACCATTTTTTCCTTACCTTAGTTTTGATAGATAAATAGAATAATATTCAAAATTCATGTCAAGAAAAATGGGATGAAAGATAGAAATCTGATAGAAAATATCGCAAATACCTTTCATAAATTCTTTTCCATTATTTATTACACTAACATATTCGATTTTGGTATTTTAGATGTTGATTATAAAGAACTAAAACCAAAGGATGAGAATGTAAATTTCTTTGGAACAACTTCAGATTTAACGGTTTATGATCTGGGTGCAAATATCACTAAATCTGAAAAAATAAAGTATAAAGTCGGTAATAAAATTAGCTTTAAACCAAATTATATGGCTGTCGCCCGGCTTATGAGTTCGAAATTTATAAAGAAAATTATTGTGTAACTTTCTTCAAACTAACAAAGATAATTAGCGTCCATCCGTTAATTGCCAAAAAAGGCTTTTATGTGTAAAATAGAAAAAATTTAAAGACCGATTTAAGCATGAGTTGCAATTTATCAGTTTCTTCAATCGAGACGATTGAGCTACTTTACGGATAGACACTAATTAGAATAGAAAAGAGGGAAACGTTTTGCATATTATTTTTTTCTCATCTGTGGAAAAAATATCACATCTTTAATTGAGTGAGAATTTGTAAAAAGCATAACGATTCTGTCAATCCCCAGTCCGAGTCCGCCGGTTGGCGGCATTCCGTATTCCATTGCTTCTAAAAATTCTTCGTCCACACCGCTTGCTTCCAGGTTACCCAGTTCCCGGTTCTGTGCCTGTTTTTCCAGTCGTTCTCTCTGGTCGAGAGGATCATTTAGCTCTGTAAAAGCATTTCCGATTTCTAATCCACCGATAAAAGCTTCGAAACGTTCCACGACTTTTAGATTTTCTGGTTTAGATTTTGCAAGCGGAGAAATCTCTTTGGGAAAATCGATCACAAAAGTGGGTTGAATTAGATTCGGCTCAACAAAAACCTTGAAAATCTCATCAATAATTTTGCCATAAGTTTTCATTTCCAAGTCGATTTCCTTTTCTTCGCAAAATTTTATCAGTTCATCAAGGGACATCGTGTTAACATCGATATTTGCATACTGATTTATCAAATCCAGTAGCGGAATTTTTTTCCATGGTTTTTTCATATTTATGTTATTGCCATTATATTCGAAATTTAGGCTTCCGCATATTTCCATTACAATTTCTGTAAGCATAACCTCCACCAAATTCATAATATCGTTATAATCTGCATAAGACTGGTAGAGTTCAATCATAGTAAATTCAGGATTATGCATTCTATCCATTCCTTCATTGCGGAAGTCCTTACAAACCTCGTAAACTCGTTCGAATCCGCTGATTATCAATCTTTTTAGATACAATTCATCTGCGATACGGAGGTATAAATCCATATTCAGTTTGTTATGCTTTGTTATGAATGGTTGTGCTGCTGCTCCACCGTATTGTGGTTGAAGAATCGGAGTTTCCACTTCAAGGAAATCTCTTTTATCCAGAAAATTTCTCATCATCCGAATAATTTTGCTTCGTTTGATGAATGTCTTTTTTACATCCGGATTTAAAAGCAAATCAAGATAGCGTTTGCGATAACGCAATTCTTTATCTGCGAACTCGTCGTAACGAATTTTTTTACCATCCTCTTTTTTTTCTTTTACTGTAGGTATTGGTCTGATAGATTTTGCTAGAAATTTTATTTTTTCTGCCCACACAGAGAGTTCTCCTGTTTTGGTGTAAAAAATATAACCGCTCACATTCAAGAAATCGCCAAGGTCAGAACATTTAAATACCTTATAATTTTCTTGTCCCACTTCGTCTCTACGGATGTAAACCTGAATTTTTCCGGAGTTATCTTCAATATGGAAAAAACTGGCTTTGCCCATTTTTCTTAGCGAACGGATCCTTCCGACAATGTTCACTTTTTTATTTTGATTTTCCAGAAGTTTTTCCGGTTCAGATAGAATATCATTTATCAGATGACTTCTTTTTGCAGTTCTTGGGTACGGATTTATATCCAGATCGTATAAACGCTGTAACTTTTGTTTTCTTGCGTTGATCAATTGATTTTCGTTTTGCATAGTTCGGTCCATAATATTTTAATTTACTTATTTTTTCCCATTTTATTCTTTCCAATTATAGTATTCGTCCATAATTTCCAAATAATGAATCTTATGAATGGTTTTTAATAAATTACACTTTTCATGCTGGTAATCTGACAAGATGACTTGAGCTTTTAATAATGGCTCCCTTCTTCTTACTATGTTTTCAGGATAGGGAGCAACCGCTGGCTTATTATGAAACATTTCAAAGTCTAGCACAGCCCATTCCCGTCTTGGGTTAAACTCTTGCATCATTGTTTACCTTCCTTTATTTTCGTTTGTGAGTGATTCAATCATTTCTATGCTTTTGTGAAGTTGCAGCATTAAAATAAATCTGAAACCAGCTGGTGTTATGACTATTTGATTTCCCAATTTTTCCCAATAATCCAAGATCAATAGCAAAATTTAAATAAGTATAGGTAGCAGTGCTCCGTGACTTTTGCGCTTGGTATTCGAATATTTTTCCACTCACAATAGTAAACATTTTTCTCAAGTCATCATGTGAAATTGGATAAGAATTCCTTGAAAGAATGAATTCACTTTCAACTATTGCATAAATGCCAAATACTGTATGGGAATAGAAGGGATCTTCAGCAATGAATTTCTTCAATATTTGTGATTGTTCAGGTGTTAGAATTTCTAAAAGTACACCAATATTAGAATTTGCAATATATTTATTATTTCACTGGGGTGCCCTATTGGCAACTTATTTCATTTTAAGGAAAGCATCAATAAAGAGGTCAATATTTCCGTTCATAACAGCTTCCACATTTCCGGTTTTTACTTCAGTTCGATGATCTTTCACCATAGAATATGGCTGAAAAACATAGGAGCGTATCTGGCTGCCCCATTCGATTTTTTTCTTCTTACTTTCTTCTTTTTTCTTTGCTTCTTCTTTCTCTTGCTGAAAATGCTGATAGAGTTTGGCTTTTAAAATTTTAAGAGCGTTCCGTCTATTAGAATGTTGGGATCGTTCCGCTTGGCATTGGCAATGGATTCCGGAGGGTAGGTGAGTAATTCTAACCGCACTATCTGTTGTATTTACATGCTGTCCCCCAGCGCCGCTGGATTTGTAAGTATCAATTTTCAGATCATTTTCATCTATTTCGATTTCGATTTCTTCATCGGTTTCTGGATATACAAACACAGAAGCGAAAGAGGTATGTCGTTTTTTATTTGAATCAAAAGGGGAAATTCTCACCAGACGATGAACTCCGCTTTCCGACTTCAGAAAACCGTAGGCATTTTTTCCAGTAATATCTATGGTTACAGATTTTATACCAGCCACATCACCGGTTTGTTTATCAAGCAAGTTAACTTCGTAATCATGTATTTTTGCCCATTGAATATACATTCTCAGAAGCATTTCTGCCCAATCCTGTGATTCTGTTCCGCCAGCTCCGGGATGTATCACAAGAATGGCGTTCTTTTTGTCCTCTTTTTGATGCAGAAGCAACTGGAGTTCAAGTTTGTCTAAATATGTTTTTGTTTTTTTTAGTTTTTGCTCTGCTTCTTTTGCGAGTTCTTTATCTTCTTCTTCTTTTAACAATTCGAGAAAAGTTGATAATTCTTCGAAAGCATCTTTGATATTTTGAGCAGTTATTATATCGTCTTTTAAGTTGCTAACCTGTTCTGTTATTTTTTTTGCTTTTTCTTGATTATCCCAGAACCCCGCTTCTGTCATCAGTTTTTCTAATTTTTCTATTTCCTCTTTTTTATTCCCAATCTCAAAGATACCTCCGCAATTCTAGCATTTTATTTTCAATTTTGCTTACTTCTTTTTCAAATAAATTAAAATCCATACGAAACTCCTTTGTGGGAAAATAATTTATAAAAATTTCCGACAGACATCATTTTATATTAATACAATTTAATTTTATTCTGCTCTCCCTGGAAGGATAAAATCTTCTAATTCCTGGTTGAAGTATCTGTCAGTCATTGTAGCGATAAAATCTCTAACTTTTTCTGGTTTATTGAATTTATCTAGATATCTGCTGGACTTTTTATTCAGAAAATGTATAAATATTTTCGAATCTTCATTTTCCTTTTCCAGATCAGTCATATATTTATCAAACAAGATATGCATTCCTCTATGGACAGCATATTTTTCTTTTTTGATAACTGGATTTGTGTAGATTCGTTCGTAATTAAATTTTTTCAATTCATACAGAGCAGCGGATGTTTCTTTGTCAAAGCAGACATAATTTTTTCCCAGGCTATTTCTAATTACATTAGTAACAAGGGAATCTACAATTTCATTGTTCGTAGCCCCCAGCTTTTTAACCGGTTCTTCTGGTAATTCATTTCGCCGGATAAATCCCAGACGAATAGCATCTTCAATATCCTGTCCAATATATGAGATAGTATCAGAAATTCTTACAACACATCCTTCCAGAGTTGCGGGAAAGGTTATAATAACCTCTTGTTTTCTTTCGGTAATATATTTTTCGATATCCTTTTCAGTTTTATCAGGATTGGGTTTTAGTTGTTTTTCAAGGACTTCTCCATCGTGAGAAACAATTCCATCTCGCACCTGAAAGGTTAGATTCATTCCTTCACCACGATTTGAGATGTAATCAACTATCTGCAAAGATTCGATATTATGATGGAATTTTCCGATACCATATTCCTGGCAGCAATCACTTAGGACTTCTTCGCCATCGTGTCCAAAAGGTGAGTGGCCGAGATCGTGTCCCAGAGCGATTGCTTCAATAAGATCGAGGTTTAACCTGAGAATTTTTCCTATAGTTCGGCCAACCTGTGAAACGTAAGTAGTATGAAGACTGCGGTTGGACATTTCTTCATCAAAAAGGTTTGAGAAGTAAATAACCTGAGTCTTCCCCTGGTAACGTCGGTAAGCCCCGGAATATAATATTCTGTTTTTATCTACAGCAAATGGGTTTCTAAATCGTTTTTTCTTATCTGTTTTTCTTCGCTTTGCTTGTTGGTTCCTTGTAGCGTAGGTTGAGAAATTCGTTTCCTCATTATTCATTGTCTTTCGAAAAATATTGGATAAATACTTTTCTTTTTTCATGAGAATAAATTATTTTAAAAAGGAAACTTTTCTCTATCCAATCTTTTTACTTCTATTGCTTGGGGTCCTTTATCAGTCTCAGAGCTTTCAAACTCCACTTTTTCTTCCTGAACTAAGGTTTTAAATCCTTCCATTTCGATTGAGCGCCAGTGAACAAAGTATTCTTTGTTGTCTTCACCAGTAATAAAGCCATAACCTTTGTTGCGGCTAAACCATTTAACAGTTCCTTTCATATAAACACCATACTTTCATATTTCTTTTTCTGACATAACTTTCATGCCATTTTTTATAAGTAAACTTTTAGTTACCCCGCTTCCCTTTGTCAATGTTTCGTATAAATAAATTCTATTTTTTCCACAGGATGGACTATTTTCCTTCAAAATTGCTTCCTTAATTTTAAGTGTTTTACATATTTTGAGAACCGCTTTTGCTCCATTTAGAAACTGTCTGGAAACATTCTCACCTTTCTCATTTATTAGATTATTCTTTCCATTTATTGTATCAGAACCATCTCCATTTGTAAAGAATGAAATAGGACGCGGTGTAGATAAACCTCCTAATTGTTCAGGACAAACTGGAATAAGTTGATAATTATCCACCATTTTCAAGACAGCCTGGTTTTCCTGACTGGATTGATCATATCTACAATTAATACCGAGCAAACAAGCGCTAATTAGTATCCTTTTTTTCACACTCATTAATTTTATTTTTCCTGTTTTTTTGTCAATAAATTTGACATTGATATTAACTTTTCAGATGTATCTATTGAGATGATTGAAAAATATCTAACCGCTAATTTTTCTAAATGGACGAAAATAACGATAAAAAATTCGCGTTTTTTTAGCAGAATCTATCATGTTAAATCTAGAAAGCAAGTTGACAAATTTTTGGAAAAAACTGTAGAAAAATATAATAAAGCTACTCATATTGTTTATGCATTTCGAATTATCGAAGAAGATAAATTAATCGAGTACAGCACAGATGCAGGTGAACCAGCGAATTCATCCGGTCCTCCAATTTTAACAGTAATTAAAGGTGATGAACTCTTAAATGTTTGCATTTTTGTTGTCAGATATTTTGGTAGAAAAAAATTAGGTATCGGGGGTTTGATAAAGGCTTACACAAAGGCTGCACAAAATGCAATAGAAAACGCCCAAATTCTTACAAAGATCAATTTTGAAATAGTGGAAATAAACACCGATTATAAGCGAATAGGAAAAAATATTAATAAAATCGAAAAGAGTGGTGGAAGTGTAGAAAAAATTAAATATAGAAAGAATATAATAATTTATGCTAAAATACCTGTTTCAAAAATCGCTGAATTAAACTTTTCTTAAGAAAAACTTGACAAATTTTTGTAAACTTACAAACATTGCGTTTTTTATGTAAATTTCTGGACAATAATTATTACAGTATTGGAAAATGCATAACATAAAATATCCTAATGAGTGTTTATCCGCAAACTAGCTCAATCATCATTGTTGAGATTCAGAATAATTGCAACTCTTTGTCAATAAGCATATCATACCGAAGGTCATCCACCAGCTGATGTGGATTGACCTGAGAAGGGTAGATTCTTCGGGAATTCAATATGCAGAGTTTACGGGAGGAG
>AGBJ01000109.1_pt1 | contig 9546 bp, 10 predicted proteins | sample 768721 | NCBI WGS metagenome assembly AGBJ01 (sample SAMN00779238, study PRJNA67915) | hypersaline lake metagenome
TTTATTCTTATTTCAATTTTACCAATTTATTTGTGGAAATGATTTTATTGTCAATTTCCAAAGTGGAAAAATAAATTCCTGATGCAGTTTCTTGATTTCTAATATCAGTTCCATCCCAGCAAGTTGTTACTTTATCTCCATCAATTTGTAAAGATAATTTGTTTACCAATTTACCTTTAATATTATAAATGGAGATTTGTATTGATTCTGAATAAGTAAAATTATCATTGTTAATTTGATATTCAAACTTTGTGCTTTTTGAAAAAGGGTTTGGGGAAATGCTGAAAAGATTATTATGAGGAGAAGATAATAAAGGCTCTTCTGCTGAAAAATAATTTGTTACATAATATCCACTGTTATCCGTAGCCACAATGATAGATGGGGTATTAATAATGGGAAAAATTTCAATACTATTTATTTCTGTACAACCCAACCCTTCATTTATTAAATTCAACTCCGGTATTTCTGGATTCCAGATTCCAATTCCTTGATTCCCAGCGAAAGGTTCTTCCCAGCCTACAAATATTTTATCCATTATACCTATACTAACATCAATCATAAGATTATTGTAAAATTCTACACTCCAGTCTTGTCCGTAATCTTCTGAACTCCATAATCCAGATGAATTTGAGAAACCTGGAAATATACCATAAAGAGTATTATCTTCTACATAAGCAAATTCAGAAATATATGGTCCAAATACCTGTGACCAGGTTGAACCCGAGTTAACAGAATAATATAAATAATCAGAAGTAGAGACAGTATAATGATTTTCATTAAATATCATTGCAAGGCAAACTTTATTCTCGAAAAATGGGACAATATCCCAGTTTGCACCATCCTGGGATTTCATTAAACCGTATTCGTGACCTGCATAATATGTATCTGTTGATTGATTATAAATTAGAAAATTAGGATTAAAAATATATTCCAGTATTTCAAATTCGTGGGTATCAAGATTGAAAGTATAGATACCATCTGAATAACTACCATTACCCATTATTACGAGGATATTATCCTCATCAAGGAGTTGCATTTCTCTAACAGGCAAACCATCTTCATAGCTGATCCATTCGCCGTTTTCTAAAATCATAATCCCATTATCCACGGCTGCGATGCCACCATTTACAAAAAGATAATCAAGCACCTTTTCACCTGTTGGCCCAAATTCTTCCCATTCATAAGCATTTACTATTTGTGGCAGGATAAATAAAAATAAGATTATTAATATTTTTTTTATCTTTTCTCCATGAAATTTTAATTATACTTTTTTTAATTTAATTCGATATTATGTCAAGAAAAATTTAATTATTTGTTTTTCGATAAAATTTGACACTAAAAGTGTACCCTCTAAATTTTGTCTAAAATGTTTATAATTAAATAATTACAAATAATTATGGAGTAACTAATCATGAAGGATAAAATCCATCCAAAATATCAAAAATGTATTGTGAATTGTGCCTGTGGAAATACCTTTGAAACGAGGTCCACACTACCTTCAATAGAGGTTGAAATCTGCGCAGAATGCCATCCTTTTTACACAGGTAAGAAAAAATTGCTGGATGCAAGTGGTAGAGTGGAAAAATTTAAGAAAAAATACAGTAAATTCAAAAAAAATAAACAATTCAATTTACCCTTAAATAGTAAGCCACTAAGCCACGAAGAAAAATGGACTATGTTTAAAATTATTTTAAATATATTTTCTTTCCCTGTAAAGTCGGCTATATTAATTCTATAATTCGGATCACAATATGATCAAATCCAGCATTATGCTCAATTACACAGCGGGAAATCGTCATCACTAAAATTGGCAAAGTAAAATCTACCTACAACTTAAAGTACGAAAAAATCTAAAATCAAATGGATAATAAATCTAAAATTGCAATCGGCGGTCAAGCGGTAATTGAAGGTGTTATGATGCGTGGACCGGAATTCATTGCTACGGCAATTCGAAAAAAAGATAATAGTATATTAATAAAAAAAGAAAAGTTTGTCTCAATCACAAAGAGAAATAAATTTCTCGGTCTTCCTGTTATTAGAGGATTTGTTTCTTTGATCGAGATGTTGATAATCGGTTTTAAATCATTAAGTTTTTCTGCTGAGGAAGCTGTTAAAGACGAAGAAAAAGAATCTGATAATGAGAAAAAGAAAAAAAGTAGTAAATTTGAAAAATTGTATGAAGTGTTGTCTTTCGTTCTTGCCTTTGGACTGGCTTTCCTCTTTTTTGTGTTCCTTCCTTATCGAATTGCATACTGGCTAAACATTGAAAAAACGAATTTCACTTTCAACATCGTAAAAGGCTTGATTCAAATATTTTTCTTTATTACCTACATTTTCATAATAAGTTTTCTGAAAGATATAAAAAGGCTTTTTGAATTCCACGGGGCAGAGCATAAATCAGTTTTTGCTTATGAAGAGAAACAAAATTTTGAAATGGAAGACACTCTCAAATTTTCTACTCATCATCCAAGATGTGGAACAAGTTTTATTTTTATTGTTTTGATAATTGCTATTCTGGTTTTTTCCATATTTGATACTTTAATAGGTGCTATATTTCACACGACTTTACCTTTGTGGCTTCGAATCTTGCTACATATTCTTTTAATGCCCTTTATTTCCGGAATTTCCTATGAAATTTTGAAGTATTCTGGAAAAAATATTAACAACTGGTTAGTTCGAATTTTCTCTGCTCCGGGTTTGGCTTTCCAGAGAATTACTACAAAGGAACCTGATGAGGAGCAACTCGAAGTTGCAATTTGTGCTCTAAAAGCTGCAGTGGAAATACCTGTTGATTACCCAAATGTTGAGTTTTTTAATCAAACAATTCATGAGTGAAATATGAAAATAGCAGTTAATAAAATATACAATATGGATTGCATTAACGGAATGAAGTATATTCCAAATAATTCAATAGACCTTGTTATTACTGACCCACCATTTGCTATTGATTTTAAGGCAAAAAGAAGTAACTATAACAGAACAAAGTCTAAAGTGTTAGAAGGATATAATGAGATTACAAAGGAAAAGTATTATGATTTTACTATCAATTGGATGAAAGAAGTGTTCAAAACATTAAAAGAATCCGGGAGTATGTATGTTTTTTCTGGTTGGAATAATCTGAAAGATATTTTAACAGTAATTGATGAATTAGGTTTTATTACAATAAATCACATTATTTGGAAATATCAATTTGGTGTTGTTACAAAGAAAAAGTTTGTAACTTCGCATTATCATTGTCTTTATGTTTGTAAAAACAATGAGAGAAGAAAATTTTTTCCTTACTCACGGTACGGAAAAGATTCTAAAAACGAAAGTGGCAGAAGTTTGCATTATAAAGATAAAGAAGATTGCAAAATATTGAAAAATCCCCAAATTGTGTGATGGAAGAAAATCAATATTGGAAATGAAAAATGCTAATTACTTGCATTGGAAATAAATGGAATGGATTGGTTTTTATTTTCAATTTTTGTGCGAAAAATATTTATCCAACATAATGAAAATTCCAAGGGTGAATTATGGTAAAGTTGAATTTGACGCATTTAAAGGTATTCCTTGGGATTTCAAAGCGCATGCAATGAATACAAGCAGCCATAAAATTATTGTAAATGATAGAGAAGCAACTGCAAAAGGAATTATAGATTATCAGGCAGTTGGCGTAATTCTTGCCCTTGGAAAAGTCCTATTAGAGCTGAAAAAAATTGATGAAGAATTAGTTTACTTTATTGAATTCTAACAAAATAATTCTACGATAAATTTTAAATTATGGAAATCAAAAATAAATTAAGCAAGATAAAACACGAATATCAAGAGTTAGAAAAAAAACTTTCTGACCAAAAAGTGATATCGAATTTGAAACTCTATAAAGAACTCTCTTTAAGATTCAAAGAACTCGAAGAAATTGTGAATTGCCACGATAAATTAGAAAAAATTAGACAAGATTTTGAAGAGAATAAAACCGAAATTCAGAGCGAAAATGATAAGGAAATCGTTCAATTATTTATTGATGAAAATAAGGAATTGGAAAAGGAAATTTCAAAATTGGAAACTCGACTGAAATCCCTTCTGATTCCCAGAGATAAAAATGATAAAAAAAATGCTATTATGGAAATCCGGGCTGGTACAGGTGGCGATGAAGCCGCCTTATTTACTGCGGACCTTTTCAGAATGTATTCTCACTATATTGAACAAAAAGGATGGAAATATGAAATTATGAATTCCACCCCAACTGGAATTGGTGGTTTTAAGGAAATTGTTTTTGAAATTAAAGGAAAAAATGTCTTTGGAACTATAAAATATGAAAGTGGAGTACATCGTGTGCAAAGGGTTCCGGAAACAGAATCTTCGGGAAGAATTCATACTTCTGCCTCATCAGTTGTTGTCTTACCGGAAGCAAAAGAAGTGGATGTGAAAATCGATGAAAAGGACCTGAAAATCGATGTCTATCGTTCGTCTGGACCAGGTGGACAAAGCGTCAATACAACCGATTCTGCGGTTCGTATTACGCATATTCCTTCCGCTTTATTTGTAACCTGCCAGGATGAAAAATCTCAGCTCAAAAACAAAAAAAAGGCATTGAAAGTGCTTCGTTCCCGACTGCTGGATAATGAAATTCAAAAACAAAAAAAGTCAATTTCAAGTAAGAGAAAATCTGTGATTGGTTCCGGTGATAGAAGTGCAAAAATTCGTACTTATAATTTTCCCCAATCAAGAGTAACTGACCATAGAATTAATTTTACGACCTATAATCTTGAATCGATTATTAATGGTGATATACAGGAATTTATTGATAAACTCCATATAGAAGTACAAAAAGAATATTTTGAAAAAGACCGAAATGGGTAAAAATGATTAGTATCATCATAATAGCTGTTTTTTTTGTAGGCTCTGCATTTTTTTCCGGTACAGAAATCGGCCTGATTTCTCTGGATAAGTATAAACTGAAAAAATCCGCATCAAAAGACAAAAAATCCAAAAAATTATATAATTTCGTCAACAATCCAGATAAGGTTTTGGGTGCAACTTTAATCGGAAACAATATTTCAAACGTGATTGTTTCATCTGTTTTTACAGCTTATGTAGTAAATGAAAAAATATTAGGAGAAACTTCCGCAATTTTAATTCTTACTGGTTTTCTCTTGATTTTTGCAGAAATGATTCCGAAGATATATTTTCGAAAAACTGCTGAAAAATCAATCCCGAAATTATTTTTTATTATAAGATATATTACATTTATTTTTTCACCCTTTATCTGGTGTTTTACAAAAATCAATAATAGTCTTTCAACCCTGTTTAAAACTCCTCAACATGCAAGAAAAAATCTTTTTTCAAAAGAGGATATTTCATACCTGGTAAAAGAAGCCCGGAGAAATGGGGATGTAAAAAAGGATGAGCAGGAATTAATTAAAGAAGTTTTAAATTTTCGTGAATTAATTGTCAAAAATATTATGGTTCCAAGAACGAATATTGTTGGAATCCAAAAAGATGCAAAGGTAAAAGATGTGATTGAACTTTCTAAAAATAAGGGGTTTACGAGAATTCCCGTTTATTCAACTGATATCGATCATATAATCGGGATGATGGTTATCCACGATTTGCTCAAAACAAAAAATGTGGATATAAAAATCGATAAATACCTGCGCGAGGTTTATTTCGTTCCAGAAGTGATGAAAGTAACTACTCTTCTGACAAAATTACAGGAAAAGAAAACCCCTCTTGCTGTGGTTGTTGATGAATATGGGGGAACTGCCGGACTCGTTTCTGTGGAAGATTTGATTGAAGAATTGGTAGGGGAGATTGAGGATGAATATGATATGGAAGTTGAAGATATTCACAAGTTAGCTGAAAACACCTTTCTCATTAATGCAGAAGTCGAAATTGAACAACTGATTGAGAGCTTGATTTGAATATACAAGAAGGAAACTATGAAACTCTGGCTGGATATTTGATTGCAAAATTTGAAAAAATACCAAAGAGGAATGAAAAATTAATAATAAAAAATTACACATTTTCTATCAAACAAGTTTCTCATAAAAAAATTGAAAAAATTCTTTTGAAAATTTCTAATAATAAAAGTTAGTAAAAAATAACAGAAATTTTTTTTAAGAAATCCAAATAAAAACCCCAGTACAAAAAAATATACTGGGGTTTATTAGGAAGTGAGGAGGACCTATGGGATTTTATGCCTGAATGATAAATCTATATCAAATACGCTTGTTTGCTAAAAGAAATAATCATTTTTATTTTTATAAAACATAATTCCATTCTTATATGAGGGAATCAATAGCCGAAAGCAGGTCATAGTTATCAACTGGTTTATCAAATATTAGGGTGTTATATTTTTCTGCCCTTGTCCGGACATCCTCATTAATATAGGCAGAAATCATAATTGCATTTGTTTTGTGATAATTATAATCAAATCTTTTTAGTATTTCAAAGCCGGAAGTATCTGGTAGTTTGTAATCTACAATCAAAAAATCATAATGTTGGTTTTCCAATAAGAGTAAAGCATCTTTTCCGGTTAAAGCATAATCTGTATCATATCCTTCCTGTCGCAATAATTTAGAAAGAATCATACAGATATTCTATCGTCATCAATTAAAATTATTTTTTTCATTTTTTTACCTTTGATGAAATAATATCTAAATAACAGATAGCAATATTTGTGCCATTTTCGGGATTCAAGGACAAATATTTTTTAAGTGTAATAGAAGTTAGTTACGGAGTTTAGTAATTTATGTTAAGTTTAGATAGAAAGTATAAAAATTGGTGTTTTTGCTACAAGTATTGCAATTTTGCAACAAAAAATAAAATTATAAATTGAATTCTTTTGCTCTTCTGTAAAATTTCCAACGGCTTATCCCCAGTATATCAGCCGCTTTGGTTTTATTTTGTTTTGTAAATTTCAGAACTTTTTTATAAATTTCTTTTTCCTTTGTTTGCAGAATTTCAGGTAGAGTTTTATCTAATAATTCATTAATATCAAAAGTTTGTAATTTATTTGTAGCGTCAAAATCTGGATTGTTTGATGAGATAAAAACCAGATCTTCTCTTTCTATAAAATTATCTTTACACATGATCGCAGCGCGTTTAATTACATTTTTTAGTTCTCGCACATTTCCGGGCCATTTATAATCTAAAAGCGTATCTATTGCCTTTTTGGAAATACCTTTAACATCAGTTTTGAATGTTGAGTTTATTTCTTTAATAAAATAATTTGATATGACTGGAATATCTGCTTTTCTTTGAGTTAGGGTAGGAATGTTAATTTTGAATTCCTGCAATCGAAATAAAAGATCTTCTCGAAATTTGTTTGTGCGGACAGATTCAGTCAGTTCAGTATTTGAAGCAACCATAATACGGACATCAATTTTTTTTGTTTTGCTACTTCCCAGCCGTTGAATTTCTCTCTCTTCTAATGCTCGTAGGAATTTTGGTTGTAAGGTAAGCGGAATATTGTTGATTTCGTCTAAGAATAAAGTTCCTCCATTTGCCTGTTCGAATTTTCCCATTCTGTTTGAAACTGCTCCGGTAAAAGCCCCTTTTTCATAGCCAAAAAGTTCAGCTTCGAATAAAGATTCTGGGATTGCTCCAGCATCAATCGCAACAAAGGGTCCATCTCTTCTGTGACTTTTTTGATGAATTAATTTAGCAATTAAATCTTTGCCTGTGCCGGTTTTTCCAACTAATAAAACGGTGATGTCTTTTTCCGCAATCAACTTGATCATATCTAGTACTGTATTGATTTGCTTACTATTTCCCATCATTTCTTTTATTGATATTTCCTCATCGAATTTATTCCGTAGTTCTTGCACCTCTTTTGTAAGATGTATGGTTTTAAGAGTTTTTTCAATAGTTATTATTAATTCATCATTATCAATTGGTTTTGTGAGATAATCATCTGCACCGAGCTTCATTGCTTTAACAGAATTTTTGATGTCACCATGACCTGTAATCATTATCACTGCTGGAGGTGATTTATGTTTTGTTAATTTTTTTAGAATTTCTATTCCGTTAATATCAGGTAATTTATAATCTAATAAAATAAGGTCAATGTAATTTTTTTTAATATGTTCAAAAGTTTCGTGCCCATTTGTTGCTTCGAACACATTACAGCCAATTTCTTTGATAACTCGGGATAAAATGTTTCTGATGTTTTGATCGTCGTCAACTATCAAAATATTATCCATAAATTTTAATCCTCAGTTTTTATATTTTGGTTTAAAGGAAATGTGAGTGTAAAAGTTGTACCGATATTTATTTTACTTTTAACTTCAATAGTTCCCTCCATTGAGTCCACAATTTTCCTGACCATACTTAATCCAAGTCCGGTACCTTCACTTTTGGTTGTATAGAAGGGGTCATATATCTTTGATAAGTTTTCTTTTGAAATGCCTTTACCTGAATCAGAAACTTTGAATACCATTTTATTATCTCTTACTTTTACAGAAATCGTAAGAGTTCCCCCCTTCTTTTTCATTGCAGAAATCGCATTTAAGAAGAGATTCATTAAGAGAGATTCCAATTGATTTTGGATAATGTATAATTTTGGCAGATTTTTGGAAATTTGCTTTTTTACCGTAATGTTATTATTGTAACAAATACCCTCGGTTAACTCACAAACTTTATTGATTGCTTGAATTATGTTTGTTAGTTTTTTTGAGAATGTCCTTGGGCTGGCAAAATTCAGAAGGGAAGTGATGGTCTGGTTGGCTTTATCTGCAGAATTGATAATCGATTGTAGCATTTCGGATATTTCTTCCTCTTTCAATTTTGAAGAACAATATTGAGCTGTTGATTTTATAACAGTTAATGGATTTCTTATTTTGTGAGCAATACCACCTGCCAGTTCTCCAATTCCTGCAATTCTTTCAGATATCCTTAATTGTTCTTCAACATTTTTCCTTTCTTCAATCTCATTTTTTAATTTTATATTTGAATCAGTCAGGTCTTTTGTTTTTTTTCTACAATTTTTTCCAGGTTCTTGTTTAATTTATTAAGTTCTCTCTCAGCTTCTTTGCGTTTCGTGATATCGCGAACTACAATTGTAAAGCCATCAAATTCTCCAGAACCTCTACTTCTAATAGATATATGTGCTGAATACCAATATTTTTTATCTTTGATCTCGAGGGGATAATCAAACTGTTGAGTAATCCTATTTTTACTGACTTTGCTCAAAACTTTTTCCAATTTTGCAGAAAGATAAGATGGTAAAACTTTCTTATAATGCTTACCTAAAAATTTTTCAGGAGAAGTATAAAGCTCCTTCCTTGATAAAGGTTGATGATAACTATTAAATTTACAATTTTTATCTAAACTAAAAACAAGATCGTCCATAGAAGCAAAAAGTGATTTTAGTTTTTCTTCATGTTCTTGTAAAGTATTAGAAATCTGAATGCGTTCATGAATTTCTCTCTGAAGTTTTTTATTTGATTGTTGTTTTAAATAATAGAGAAAAACAAGGAAAAGAACAACTGAAAGCGCGAAAGACAAACCCAAAATTAGAGTAAGACGTTGTTTCGACAGCCTCATTTTTTTGAATTGATTATC
>AGBJ01000111.1_pt1 | contig 9507 bp, 9 predicted proteins | sample 768721 | NCBI WGS metagenome assembly AGBJ01 (sample SAMN00779238, study PRJNA67915) | hypersaline lake metagenome
CTTATGACACCTGCAGGTTTGGCACTGTTCTATGGTGGTATGACAAGAAGTAAAAACGTACTAAACACGTATGCCATGGTTATGGGTGCATTTGTCGTTGCATTTGTTGTTTGGATCATCGCTGGGTATTCTATTGCATTTGGTGCAAATGAAAGTGCCATGCTTCAGAATGTCTTTGGTGGATTCGGAAACGTTATGCTTGACGGCATTAAGTGGACAGATCTTTCTGGTACCTATCCTACCTATGTATTTATCGCATTCCAAGGTACATTTGCCGCTATTACTGTAGCGATCGCCGCAGGTTCTGTGATCGGACGTATGAAGTTTTCAACTTGGATGGTAGTCGTAGTACTTTGGGGGCTTTTAGTCTATGCTCCTGTAACTCACATGGTATGGGGTGGAGACGGTGCACTTCTTTTTGATGCGGGTGCGCTTGACTTTGCCGGTGGTACAGTTGTACACATGAACGGTGGTTTGGCTGGTCTTGTGCTTGCACTCTTGATCGGTAAAAGAACCGGGTATCCTAAAGTGGCTATGAAACCATATAGTATTCTTCTTACTGCTGTAGGTGCCGCCTTATTATGGTTCGGTTGGTATGGATTTAATGGTGGTTCAGCATTTGGTGCAAATGCTATCGCTGGTCTTGCTGTCATGACTACAACGGTTGCTACTGCTGCAGCAGCGGTCACTTGGATGCTTCTTGAGTGGTTTGTCTTTAAAAAGCCTACGCTGCTTGGGATTGCTTCAGGTATCATAGCTGGTCTGGTTGCGATTACTCCAGCTGCTGGTTTTGTTAGTGTTGGCGGTGCATTTGTTGTAGGTATCGTTGGTTCTATCGTTGCCTTCTTCGGTGTAGTCACTTTGAAGAAAAAACTTGGTTACGATGATTCGCTTGATGCATTCGGTATTCACTTCCTGGCAGGTCTCTGGGGTGCACTTGCAACTGGTCTGCTTGCGCTTGATGACAAAGATCTCTTATGGGACGGTCCGCTGAAAGAGAGCGGTGACAGAATGGGTCAATTCATGGTTCAAGTTGAATCAGTCGTCGTTGTCGGTCTCTTTACCCTTATCGGTACGATCATCGTTTACTATATCGCTTCTGCCATCACAGGTGGTGCACGAGTAGATGATGAAACGGAATCAAACGGGCTTGATGAATCAATACACGGAGAAAATGTAGTAAATTCGTAAGGATTTGCTGCACTAAATGTTATAAAGGAAATAGTATGAAAAAAATTGAAGCAATTATCAAACCATTTAAACTGGAAGATGTAAAAGAAGCGCTTGTAGAAGCCGGTATTGAAGGGATGACCGTCTCTGAAGTTAAAGGGTACGGAAGACAACAGGGACACTCAGAACTCTATAGGGGTGCTGAGTATGTCGTTGAATTTATCCCAAAAATAAAAATAGAGATCGTCGTAAGTACAGATGAATATGCTGATATCGCTATCAAAGCCATTAGTGAAACTGCCAAAACAGGCAAGATCGGTGACGGTAAGATCTTCGTAAGCTCGATCGATCATGTTATCCGTATCAGAACAGATGAAACAGATACTGATGCATTATAACAACCTTAGCCGGAGCATCGCTCTGGCTTACTTGCTGCACTCATAGCTACCTGCATAAATATTAATCAACTTTTTTACAAAATTTTCTTAAAAATACTTCAAACTGCCTTATTATATAACAACCTCCTCTTTGAATATTTTCCAATACAAGATACACTATGGATTCAAAAAACCCTATGGAGAACTTACAATGGAAATAAATTATATACTTGATACATTCTTTGCTATCTTTGCAATGACACTTATCATTTTTATGGTGCCTGGATTTGCAATGCTTGAAGCAGGTTTGGTCCGTACTAAAAATGTTACATCGGTACTTACGGTAAATGTTATGATCTATGCCATAGCATCCATGGCATTTTTACTTATAGGATACGAGTATGCTTTTGGAAGTTGGGATCATCAGGATAGCATGAGTAAATGGGCATTCTTTATGTTTCAAATGGCATTTGTCGGTAAAGTGATCAACATAATGAGCGGTGGGGTCAGTGAACGTTCCCGTATCTTGCCGTTGGCTATATTTACTGTTATTGTCGGAGCATTTATCTATCCTACGATCGTGAACCTTGCATGGGGAGCAAACTTTTTATCTGGAACCGTATTGGATATCTCAGATCTTTATGATCTTGCAGGTTCCACAGTGATCCACTCTACCGGAGGGTGGGCACTACTTGCCGCCATTCTTATCATGGGGCCTAGACGCGGTAGATACAAAGATAATATCGTTCGTGTCATTCCGGCATCCAATATTCCGCTGGTAACGCTGGGAGCTTTACTGCTTTGGATAGGTTGGTTTGGATTTAACGGGGGATCGGTCGGGTCGATCTCATCCAAAGAGAATGCTGATGCTGTGGCACTTACTATTATGAATACGAATACGGCTGGCCTAGCAGGTGCCATCAGTGGATGGCTACTTACCTACTTTAGATATAAAAAATTCGATATCACCGTGATACTCAATGGTGCACTTGGCGGACTTGTTGCAGTCACTGCCGGACCTGATCTCTATGATATCCATACACCGATTTTAATTGGTGCAGTTGGTGGTGCTTTAGTCGTTTTATTTGTACCTATCTTTGATAAATTTAGAATGGATGATCCTGTAGGTGCCTTATCTGTGCATTTGGTCAATGGTATCTGGGGTACACTTGCAGTAGGTATTTTTGTAGCAGATATAAGCATCTGGACACAATTAAAAGGTATACTTATAGTAGGTGTTATTGTTTTTCCACTCTCATGGGTTACAATATACAGTATTAATAAAATCTTTGTACTGCGTGCAGGAGATGACGAACAATTAGAAGGAATAGATGCTACAGAATGTGGTATAGAATCATACCCTGAATTTAAACGTAGTATTTAAGGAGGAAAAACATGAAAAAGATAGAAGCGATCATTAAACCATTTAAACTTGAAGAGGTAAAAGATGCCCTGGTTGAGGCCGGCATTGAAGGGATGACCGTCTCTGAAGTCAAAGGGTACGGAAGACAACAGGGACACTCTGAACTTTACAGAGGTGCCGAGTATGTAGTAGAATTTATCCCAAAGGTCAAGATAGAGATCGTTGTCAGTACAGATGACTATGCGAATAAGGCTATTGAAGCTATTTTGACTACAGCAAAAACAGGAAAAATTGGAGATGGGAAGATATTTATATCAGATATTGCTAAAACCATTCGTATCAGAACAGATGAAGAGGACGAAGAGGCACTATAAGCCCTCTTCTCTTTTTAAAGTATCGATCTTCTCTTTACTACCTGAAACCTTCCAATCTACCTTTTCAACACCAAAGTCGCGTTCATAGTTTGTGATATCCAACTGTTTTAGTTTATATAGTATTTTATCTACTTCATTGTAGTGGGTTGAAAATATCGTTGCAACCTCTTTCTCGTAAGGTACAAGCGTGGTTTCTCTGAGTAGATTTTTTACGGATAAGGCATAGGCCCTTGCCATACCACCCGTTCCTAATTTGATCCCTCCAAAGTAACGTACCGTCAGCACTGCACAATTAATCAGCCCTTCCCCACGTAAAACATTCAGTGATGGAGTACCGGCACACCCTTTTGGTTCTCCATCATCTGAGAAGTTTTCCACCACCTGGTCAAAGGCATTAAGATACCTCAATGCATAGACCACATGATTGGCCTTAGGATGCTCTTTTTTCAGCTTTTCCTGCAAACCTTCATACTCGGATATAGGTACAAGAAATGTGATGAATTTAGAGCGTTTTACTTCAGTAGTATGCGTAGTTTGTACACTTACAGTTACCATCATTTATAGCATTTATGATTTGACTGTTTCAGACTCGTAGAGCTGCGCTGCACCACAGCAAAGGCACACAGTGCAATCCGCACAAGGGAATGTACCTGTATTCTTTTCTGACCTGTGCCTATCTACATACTTCAAGATCAAATTCACAAAAGAGTCGCTACTGTTCATACATTCTGCCACGATATAATCATCGTATTTTATTTTTTCTGCAATTTCACGATGCTCTATATCCAGTTCAAACAGTGTTTCAGAATTGTCAATAGTAAAGGCCAAGGGATAAATAAGTACTTTGCGGTTCACTGGATTACGTAATACATCAACCAGATTAGGTTCCAGCCATGTAGCGTTACCCACTTTGGATTGATACACCAACTTCACATTTTTGAAATGTATGCCTTTTATATCAAGCAGGGTTTTGATCGCACTTACATTAGACTCAACTTGTCGCTGATAGGGATCACCTGCTTTGATGATACTTATAGGCAATCCATGGGCCGATAAAAGTAAGTCATATTCTGAACTATCTTTATCGTTGATCGCTTTCTCGATCTGTTCTACACTGGCTTTAATATAATCAAAATCATCATAATATTGGCAAGCCAGCAGTGTGATCCTAGGATGATAATCCAAAGCTTTGCACCTGGATACGATGTCTTCATACGAAGAGAGTGTCGTAGTAGTAGAGTACTGTGGGTAGAGTGGGAAAAGCAAGAGTTCCTCTATCCCCTCCTCCTTACATTGTATAAGTGACTCTTGAGCAAAAGGCGGGACATAGCGCATAGCAGCATAAATAGGCATATCCAAATTAGTTTTGAGTTTTTCTATCAGCTCCTGTGTCAAGTCTGCTAAAGGAGATTTACCGCCTAAATGTCCATAACTCTCTTTGGCTTCATCTAAACGTTTTGCAATGATGATCTTTCGTACAAGTGCTCGTGTCACAGGATTCGTAGGTAAAATATTTTTATCTGAAAACATATTATGCAAAAATAATTCTACTTCATCTAAACTATTGGGACCCCCCATATTTAAAAGAAATAACGCTTGTTTCATTGCCTACCTTTTCAATTACGTAGTTGTATCTTAGCATAGAAAGTGTAAAATTAGTTTAATAGAAAAGAAAGGATACCTATGATCATTATTCCTGCACGTATAGGATCAAGCCGATTCCCCAATAAAGTCTTAGCCGATATTGGCGGAATGCCGATGGTAGTAAGAACTGCCAATGCGGTTAAGGGCATCGATGATGTTGTCATCGCAACAGATTCACAAGAAGTCATAGATATAGCATCAGAACATAGTATACAGGCTGTGCTCACATCATCAGAACATCAAAGTGGTACAGACCGTATCTATGAAGCAGCCCAGAAGCTGAATTTGGATGAAAATGAGATCATTATCAATGTACAGGGGGATGAACCTTTCATAGAAACTGAAGTGGTACAGGCTATTTATGATCTTACAAAAAAGAACCAAAATGATGAACGTATCATGATGAATTCATGTTACAAAACGATCTCTAATCCAGAAGCTGACGATCCGAATATAGTGAAAGTGATCACAGACGGCAAAGGTATTGCCCTCTATTTTTCAAGAGCAAAGATACCGTATCCTAGAGACCATCATTTTAATGCATATAAAGGTCACTTAGGTATCTATGGATTTACGGTAAGATCGTTACGTAATTTTTGTTTACTTGAGCCTGCACCGCTTGAAGAAATAGAAAAACTCGAACAACTCAGAGCCCTCTATCATGGATATGAGGTTGCTATGACAGAAGTAAATACAGAGAGTTTTGGTATAGATACCATGGAAGATTTAGAAAAAGCCATTAGGCATCACAGACTTTAATACAATAAAATATAAAACGCTATAGAGAGTCTTACTCTCTATAGCGTTACTGACTAACTTTTAACTGCTTTTCCAAGATCCCACATCGGCATAAAAATTCCTAAAGCCATTAGAAGTACCAAGCCTGCAATGAAGAACATCATGATCGGTTCAATATAGGTTGAAAGGTTATCGATCAAATCCTGAAATTTCATATCATAATAGTCGGTTACCTTATCCAACATGGCATCCAGTTGTCCGCCTGCTTCACCGGCTTTGATCATTTGAAGCAGCATATTTTCATAAAGACCTGTCAGTTGAAATGCCTCTGCCAAGTTCATACCACGACCGATATTGGCATTGACCGTCAGCAATTTCTCTTTGATCGCAGCATTGTCAACCATACCAACCGCAGTCTCTAAGGCTTCAGATACCGGAATACCCGATTTGACCAATTCTCCAAATACCAAGTTATATTTATGCATGGTAGAAAGAAAAATCGCTTTATTGATCAAATAAAAGCGTGGATGAATTAACATCTTATCCATTTGAAGTTTGAACTCTTTATTGTTTTTATAGGCAAACTTTATACCAAAGATCATTGCAAATAAAATGAAAAGGATCAGTATCCCGTAATTACTGAATGCCCATTCGAGCTTAAGGAGTATTTGTGTTGGAATAGGAAGGTCTGTTTTAAACTTTGAAAATATCTCTTTGAATTTCGGAACCACCACCATGATCAAAATAGTAAATGCGATCCCCATAGCAGCCAAAGTGATCAAAGGCGTACGTATCGCTTTCTTAAATTTGGCGGTGTTATCTCTGATATTTTCAAGAATATTTGCAAGCTTATGATAAGACTCCGAAATATTACCCGTCCTCTCGCCCAAATTTGTCATCGCAATAGCTACATGTCCAAACTCTTCGGTATAAGGTTTGATCGCATCAGAGATACTATTACCGGAATTAATATCGTTATTGATAACGGTATATATATCCTTAAGCTGTTCATTTTCGGTATTCTCTGCAACCTCTAACAAGGTATCGTTGATCGGAATACCTGCATCAGTCATTACGGCTATCTGGCGTATCGTTGATATTTTATCATTCAGTGGTATCTTTGATTTCATAGACTTTTTTAATCCTGCAAAAAGATTGGATAGACTATCCTCAAGCGGTGCAGATGTTTCTACTGCTTTCATCACCATGGTAGTGGGGAATTTGTTCTTAGCAAGGCTGACTGCTGCCATTTTATTATTAGCTTTCACTGTCTCTTGTCGTTTTTTACCCTTTTCCATTACTGTTACACTAAAATATTTCATATTACAACCTCGCTACTCTGTAAATTTCTGCAATCGTTGTTTTACCCTCTAATGCTTTATGAATACCATCTTCAAACATCGTGATAAATCCTTCTTCCTCCGCCTGTTGTGTCAACTCCTCTTTGGAAGCATTGCTGGCGATCATACGGGAAAGTGTTTCACTCACCGTTAAAACTTCCGATATCATCTCCCTTCCTGCATATCCGGTAAGTCCACACTCTTTACACCCTTCACCTATATAAAATGTCGGATTTTCAGGAAGATACTCTTCGACGGATTTTCGGAGTGCAAGATCAAGCACTGCCTCCCGCTTACAATGGGTGCATATCTTTCTGACAAGTCTTTGTGCCTGTATGGCAACCAAAGCACCACTAACAAGGTACTCTTCAATTCCCATATCCAAAATCCTGGTCACCGCAGAGATGGCATCATTGGTATGAAGTGTAGAGAGCACAAGGTGACCCGTAAGTGCCGCCTGTATAGCAATTCGTAAGGTCTCTTTATCCCTGATCTCCCCTATCATGATCTTATCAGGATCCTGTCTTAGTATAGATCTAAGTGCATCCGCGAAGCTCAATCCTATATTGGCATTGACATGCACCTGCTGTAACCCTGCCATCTGATATTCTACAGGGTCTTCAACGGTGATGATCTTATCTTTGACATCTTTGATCGCATTGAGCGCGCCGTAGAGTGTCGTTGTTTTTCCTGACCCTGTAGGACCCGTAACCAACACAATGCCGTAAGGTACTTTAATAGCTTCAGAAAACCTGTCATAACAAAATTTACTCATTCCGGCATCTTCAAGCCTGATCATAGCTTTGGATTTATCCAAAATACGAAGAACGATAGACTCTCCAAATATAGTTGGCAGTGTTGAAACCCTGAAGTCAAAATCTTTTTTGGATACAGTGGCAGAGAATCTACCATCTTGTGGTTTTCTCTTTTCTGCAATGTCCAAGTTTGAAAGCAGTTTCATACGTGAGGCCAATGGATTAAAGATATCTCTATCAAAGGTAAAGCTTTGACGGAGTATACCATCTACACGAATTCTTACAATACAGTTTATTTCCATAGCTTCAATATGAATATCACTTGCACCTGCAAATATAGCTGATTTTAAAATAACATCTATCAGTTTCAGAACCGCCGGTGATTCATCCGCTTTTTCGTCGACCTTTCCCTCTTGATTTAGATCTTTACGAATATCTGAAACCAAGCCTTTTACACTTTCATTGATTTCCAATCGCTGTAAATGCTGACGTATTTGACTGGGCTTGGATATAGCAATTCTTATAGGCTTTTTGGGGAATAACCTCTGTATGGCATCTTGCGCTGCCATATCGAGCGGATCATCGAATACAATGAGTACGTTTAAATCATTTTCTTGGATGGGAATGATATTATATTTCAGCAATTGATTATAAGAAACCTTTGAAAAGAGTTTCATATCAATTTCGACATCATCCAAATCTATATACTCCACATGGAGAGACTTTGCCACTTCTTCAATAATGGGAATAATATTGATCCCCTCAATCTTTTCAAGATGGGACAACGTGATCACACCTTGTCGAATCTTCTTTGCTAAAAAGATCTCTACAGTATGCAGATCGGTCATCTCTTCAGCTAAAAGGTTTGCAAAGGATATTTTTTTGGGAGGTCTGCTTTTTACCAATGCCGAAATTGCATCTTTGGTTATAAGATTCTCTTTAAGCATGATCTCAATGAGTTTTACCATTTAACACTCCCTAATATAACTGATAAAGTATAACATTAAATACTAAATATCATTCTATAATTTGTCGTTTTCGATCTGATATAATAACTTTTTTGCTTCTCGAGAATTGGATTTTTTGAGATAGCTTGTTAAAATAGAGATTGCCTCATTTTTACTACCCAGTTTCACTTTTGATTTCACAAAGATGAGTAAACTTTCTTCAATCGTTTCATCAAGTCTATTGGCCTGTAACGCCCAATATTCCGATTTTTTATAATTCCCATTCCTGTAATAACTTTTTGCCAAAAAGAGCGCATCGTTGATATCTTCTGATTGATAAAAGCGATCTTCCACATCTTTATAGGCCTTAACACTCGTTGATTCTATAATTTCTAAATGTACTTTTTTTCTACCTTGAGGCAACTCTGTATCCATAGGCTCTTGGGTGTCATCAAGCAGTGGTATATCAACCAAAACATTAGAGGACTGCTTCGTAGGGCTATCAAGCACTTCAATCACACTGTCTTCCAGTTGTAAACTATCCAGAGCATCGGCAACCAATACATTGTTTGTTGTATGCTTCTCTTCTATAACAAGTCTCTCCTTGGAGTTCTTATCAAGAGGTGAAGTATCTTTTGTGCTTTGAAAGTAACTCTTCACTGTACCAAAGTCTGTTTTTGTAACATTGAAAAAGAATAGAACCGCAACACTTAGAAACAAAAGAATAAAAAAAAGGATATACCATACCCTCAGCTTTTTTTTCTATATTTTTTCCATTCTGATTCTAGTTTTCTGATAT
>AGBJ01000110.1_pt1 | contig 9504 bp, 14 predicted proteins | sample 768721 | NCBI WGS metagenome assembly AGBJ01 (sample SAMN00779238, study PRJNA67915) | hypersaline lake metagenome
TGTAAAACAATATTATTTGTTCCGTTTTTCTTAGCAGCCCATTTCAGATTTTTAATTAATTTTGTTTCTATTTTTGAAATGTTATCTTCATCTTGCTTCTCTACTTGAATGAATCCGATTAGTGCATCGTGGATTCGTTCATCTTTTTCATTTTCATCAATTTCTTCCAAAGTTTTAGTTGTTGTTTTATATGCAAACTTATCCGCATAAATCATTAATAGTTTCATAAATTCCTTTCTTAACACAAAAAGATTCAAGGCAGATTAGGCTGATGACGCTGATTTGTATTCATAATAAAAGAAAACGAACCTAGAGCCGAATCGAGTTTAAAAATCTCGACTCGGACACCGTCTTTTGGGTTCGAGTCGGGATTTTCCTGAAACCCGAGTCATGTAGAAAGGAATGACGCAACTCAAGGTTCTCAAATCTTTCCTCTTTTAAATTTTTGTATTCATTTTTTAGCTTTTAAAAGACGGATATATTTTTTGAAGAAATAATATTCTTCAAATTGAGTAAAACTAAAAGAGCGCAATATACTTTTCCAGTCTCGCTCAACATATTCAAAAGCATATTTGCATTCAATAATTTTAAAAGGTATTCTGAAATAAAGTGGAGTTTCATCAGTTACAAATTCATTAAAATCCAGTATAATGAATTCGCCGTTTTTTTTCAAAGCATTGAATGCGTTACGAATAATATTTTTTTGAGTTTCAAAAGGAAAGCCGTGAAAAACAAATGAGATAAAGACTTTGTCATATTTCTTTTGGATCTCAAAAGGCTGGTCGATACGCTGGTTTATTATATAAAGATTGTCTAATTTTTTTGTTTTGGTTCAAACTGGCTTATCATCTCTTGGGAAATTTCCAGTCCGAGAATTTCACCTTTATCAGAAAGATACTTATTCATCAGAAGAGCATTTCTTCCGGTTCCTGCCCCAAAATCGAGAATCTTATCATCCCGATTGATACCCATTGAACAGATTGCTTTTTTTATAAAGAAAGAGTAACCGCCAAATGTGGCAAGGTTTAACACGCCATCATAGAATTTTGCTGTGAGACCTTGAATTTCTACTTTTGAATCAGGGTAATATTGTTCCATTACTATTTTTAGTTCCTTTGAAACAGTTAGTATGTAGTTTCATATTTCACTTATTTTTGGCAATCCAGTTTATAAATAAACAAAAACGAAATTAAAATAATTAAAATAAAAAGAATGAATAAGTAGGGAAATCCGAATGCTGTAATAATCCAGCCACCAAATAATGGGAATATCGCTGGAATTATACTTCCAGCACCTGTTAATCCCGTATATAAAGCACGATTATCGTTATTTGAAACTTCTAACAGAATGCCCCCGATTGAAATACGATTCAAAGTAAAAACAACACCACCAGCAAGAAAAATGTATGGAAACAAGATTTTCCCTGGAAAAATTAAAACAAAGAGCGGAATCGAGATAGCAAGGATAGAGGTGCTATACAGCAAAGATTGATATTTGATTTTTTTTGTGTAATAAAATATCGCACTTCCGGCAACCACACTTCCCACCACTTTTAAAACTAAATAATTTCCAATAGCCCCTCCGGAAGCCCCAAAAGTTTTATTTGCATAAAGAATCAAAAAAGGCATTAAAGATAGCGTGAGGCCCTGGGTATTAAGGATAAGCAGATAATTTGCTAATTTTTTGTTCGTTCTGATTTCTTTTATAATGATGCGTAAAAACTCTGAAGGGCTCTTAATGTTAAATTTTCCAGCAGCAATTTCATTAATTTTCCAAAATCCTAGCGAGGCTATCAGCAGGAATATAGCAGCACCACAAAATAATACGGAATAACTTATGGGATAACCAAAAGAGATAAGAATTTTCCTAGCAAAATAGGCAGATAGCAGTACAAATAAACTAGAAATTACTTGTTTGATAGAAAAAAAAGATTTCCTTTTTTGCGATAATACAGATTTTCCCAGAATGTCAGTATAAGAAATACCGGCAAAAGCGCCACTCACCGCGAAAATCGAGATTAATAGAAAGATTAGCAATATAATCAAATTTCCACTTAGGTTAAATGAAAAATAAAAGAGTATTGCCATCCCAAAAAGTGTGATAATTCTAAAATTTATACCAGTTAGCAAATAGCGTCTTTTAAAAGAATGTTTACTCAAAAATGGGGTGAAAAGTAATTGGGATATTTTTCCACCACCTACCAGCATTGCAGTTAGCAGTCCAACCAGGAATGGACTTCCTCCAGCATCTACCATCATCGCAGGAATGATAGTATTCACATCCGTAAAATTTACAGCTAGGGCAAGAAAGACAGCATGCCACAAAAAGGCGTAGTAATTATTCTTTGAGATTTTTGGGGTTAATTCCATAAGCCGTAATTTGTCACGAACTAACACGAACTTTAAGAATTTTTTTTACTAAATTCTTAATTAATCTAAAAGTTGTTCGTGAATGTTCGTGGCTCGTAATATATTTCATTCGTATAAATTATTTTCGATACCGCCATCAGGCAACATATTGTCGGGATGATATTGTCCGGTTTCCTCTTTTTGATACCTGAAACATTTTGACCAATTACCATGGCAAAAATTTTCAACCCATTTTTTATCCAATTTGCCTTGTTCATAATAAAATTTCATGGGACAAACAGGATACCATTTACATTCTTTGGAAGAGTCGAAGATTTTATTTTTTTTAAATTTCAATTATCTTACCAGCTCCGCCCTCGATATATTTTTTGGGATAACGTTCTTTGATCTCTTTAATATGACTGGTGCAATGAGTGGGACAAATTATTTCCAGATTTTTAAGCAGACCAAATTTTTTGAATCCGTGGAAACCACCAATTAAAGCGTAAGGTTTACCAATTTTCTTGGCAGTTTTTAGAATATTTCCAATTTTAGAATGAGCACAGCCAACAATTATCACTAAGCCTTTTAGAGTTTTTAGAATTAACGATTGCTCGATTTTTTTCAATTCTCCGGTGGAATATATATCTTTGTGCAAACAGGTTAGCCCGGTAATCGTATTCAAATTTGGCGTGATTATGAATTCCTCTAAATGAAGGAGGAGCATACAATTTTATATCCTCACTCAGCTCAAGAAAAGTGGAAAGTCCGCCAGTATGATCATAATGAGAATGTGAAATAAATACTTCGTCAATATCTTGAGGATTGATATTCAGTTTTTTCATATTTTCCAGCAGAATTGATCCCTTTGTTCCAGTATCAAAAAGTATTCGTCTGTTTCTAAATCCAACGAGAGCAGAAAAGCCCCAGTCAGCTATTAAATTTTTGTTGAAGGAAGTATTATCATAAATTATTGTAATTTTCATGCTCTTCTCCTTTTTTTTAGTTTAGATTTCAAATGTTTTTCCTAAACCACTTACGATATAATCTTCCCCATATTCCTGCTTAAATAGTTCTCTGCATCTATCTCCCGAACAATGAGAAGGAGCTACTTTTTGGACTCCCAAATTTCTAAATTCTTCAATAATATTTCTCAACTTTGAGTCAGAGGTTCCAGATAAATGAAAACCGCCGGTAACTAAATATACTTGTCTGTTAGGTAAAATTTTCTGTGTTTTTTTTATAATATCCACTATTCCTGGATGAGCGCAACCAGTCATAATAACTAATCCCTTATCTGTGTCTAAAATCAGAGATTGTTCTTTTATCCAGAAGCCCAGTTCTCCAGTGGTATAAACTTTGTTACATATCTTTTTAAATTTTTTTACATTAACATATTCTGCTTCCGAAGATTCAATCCCTTTTCTAACAGAATTCGGAAAAGAAGCAGGAATATAAACTATTACATCATTATTAATATTTAAAAAGCCGTTAAGTCCACCAAGGTGATCTTGATGAATATGTGAGATAACAATAATATCGATATTCTGAGGTGGGATGCCCATTTTTTTCATATTCTTCAGTAAGATTGAACTGTTTCCACCAGTATCAAAAAGGATATTCTTGGTTGGAGTTTTTATCACACAACCAAATCCCCAAGCAGAAGTCAAATCGGGATCAATTTGATAATTATTATAGACAATGGATATTGAAACTTCGTTATTAATACTATCGGATTTTGCAAATTCATTACCTGCTGGTGAAGATTGACAGTAACATATTGATGAGTTAGATAAAAACTGTGCTGACAGTACAAGTATGGAAATTAAAATAAAAGAGATTAAAAACTTATTGATAATGCTAACCTTTTTTAAAATATAAGATTATATTTTTCCGAGAGCATCAAAAATTATTCATTACTTAAAACAACATTCTCATATTCAGGGAAATAATTGTTAATAATTTTTAAATTAAATTTGGACATAATAGAATATTGCGATTCTCTTTCCAACAAGAATTCAAAAGATTTTCTAATTAGTTCTTCTTTCGAAATTTTACCATTTGTCAGATTGTTATAATATGCGTCAGTTAAGGTTACCATGTGCTTTGTTGTATTATTTTTCTCTTGGACTGAAACTAACAATTCGTTTTTTCTTTTTTTTCTATTTTAATCATTACGCATCCTTTCTTTAAGTTTGCCTGGAAAATAAAAAATTACTTCTTAACAAAAGTCAAAAATTAAAATCTTATATAAGAAAACATTCTGCAAAGGTTAGTTTATTCTTTCTATTAACTATGGCGGAAATTTTTATATCCGTGAGTTCCGTCTCCATGACCTTCACCGTGATTGCAGCTGCTTTCTCCGGCTTCCAGAGTATCATTCAAATAATCCCGAATTACATCTTCGACATTACCATGAACCCCGATAATGTAATCCATTCCAAATTGTTTGAAGAATTCTTGCGCTCTTCTTCCCATTCCACCTGTGATTATTATATCACATCCTTTTTCATTAAGGAATTTTGGAATTGCACCGGGAGCATGACCAGGATTGTCTATAATTTTTTTTCTTTTATTTTGGAATTTTCAATATCAATAAAGTGTAGGCAGAACATCTACCGAAATGAGCGGCTACTTGATGATTTTCTGTGGAAATTGCTATTATCATTTTTTATTCCTTTCATATTTTAGTTTTAATAAATAATTAAATATAGTCAAAGATGTGTAAAAATTCTCATTTCTGTTCAACTATTTTCTTCAAGTTTGTACTCCTTATTTGCCACGAATTAACACGAACTTTAAGAATTTTTTTTACTAAATTCTTACTTAATCTAAAAGTTGTTCGTGAATGTTCGTGGCTCTTCATTAAATAATTATGTCAAAATCATTACTTGGCATAAAGATTTGGTGCAAATTAAATAGAAATATTTTTTTGTTTATCTTCTCGCATTTAGCAGTTCTTCACGAATCATTGTATGACCACAATTTGGGCATTTGATTTCTGTACATTTCGTTCCCTGTTCGTGGGGAATTTTTGTTTTACATTTAGCACAGACACAATATCCACCTGGCCCGAAGGCTCCACCTTTGTTGCGTCCTCTTCCACCACTCTGGCGGAATCCTCTTCCTGAGCCTTGTCCTCTACCTGTTCCGGATCCTTTTCCTTGTGGACCGGTTCCATCTCTTCCTGGCATTTTATTCTCCTTCCTTATCGTCTTCTACGACTTCATATTCTGTATTTTTGATTTCTACTTTTTTGTTTTCGTCTAATTTTTTGTTTTTAAAATGATTCGCAATTGCTTTAACAGTTTTTTGGGTAATCCCATCCGGTTTTCTTGCATCGTTAACTATAAAACCAATAGCGGGAACTACAAGAGATCGCCAGATAGAAAATTTTCCATCCTTATTATGCAAACTAAAGCATTTTCCTCTTCTTCTACCGGTTCCGGCTCCTTTTCCTTGAGGACCAGATCCATTTCTTCTTGGCATTATTACTCCTTATTTTTGTAATTTTAATATTCACGATTTTTTTAAAAAGTGAGGGAAGGAAAATTTCCTCCCCTCAATTGGTTGGATTATTCTTCTTCGCTCTTGATATCGTCAAGTCTTTTCTCAATATTCTTCATTTCGTCTTTCAGCATTTTCAATTCATCATTCAGCATCTTTTCTTCATTCTCTTTTGAATAAGGAACAGGATTTTCATAAGGATACGGGTAATATCCATAATTGGGATTTTGATAGTATCCTCCGCGAAATCCTCTTCCGCTACCGAAACCACGTCCATAACCTCGACCGAAACCGAATCCTCGACCACGACCATAGCCACCGCCACCGCGTGGAACACCTTTTGTAAATCCTGGACTTGCACAGCCTGCGCAATAACCCAATCCTCTACCTGTCATTGGTCCTATTCCACCAGGACCTGTTCTGTCACCTCTTGGCATAATATTACTCCTTTCGTAATTTTATTTTATAAAAATTATCGTTTTCCATGACGAAACCTTTTACCGCCTTTTCTTCGACCTTGTCCTCTGCCTAAGCCACATTTGTAAGCAAGATTAATTAAATTTGTGCTTCCACATTCAGGGCATTTTCGTGGAAAATTATCGTTAAAATTTATCTGGATAATATAACCACAATTCATACACTGGAAAACATTATGCCGAAAATTTACCGAACCACCTTCGATGAAAATTTCTTTTCCTTCGATAATTGCTTTTGTAATTTTTTTTCTTGCCCGGTCAATTAAACGGGTAAAAGTAGGCCGGGAAATTCCCATCTTATCTGCTGCTTGCTTATGTTCTAAATCTTCATAATCTGCAAGACGTAGCGCCTCGAACTCATCTATAAATAAAATGATTCTTTTAATTAACCGAGCAGGAATTCCAGCTGGTTTGAACTGCTGAAATCGTGGTGGTTCTTTTACTATTCTTTCTTTTCTTGGTCTTGGCATAATGATTCCTTTATGAACTTATGTTCATAAATTAGGTGACAATGTTTTTTTGTCAAGTTTGTTTTATAAAAAAATAAAAAAATTTAGATAAAATTTGACAATATTTAACCGATGTTCTTAAAATGTCACCAGATGTCAAAATAATTCAAAATTATTTAAAATGTGACATTCAAAGTTAGGAGTATGCTATGTCTGGAACATTTATTGGTACTTATGAGAATTCAATTTCAAATAGAAGAATAAGTATTCCTCAAGCCTTTCGTAAGCAATTCTCCACCTCTTCAAAGAATAAGATAACAATTATCCGAGGTCGAATGAGTTCTTTGCAGATTTATCCTTATGATAATTGGAAAAAGATCGAGAATAAGTTAAAAAACGGTTCGGATAAAGAAAAAAATTTACTTCGAAGTTTGCGTTTGTATAGTACTGAATGTGAAATTGAAGGACCAGGTCGTATCTTACTCCCTCAAAATTTGTTGGATATTTGCAATCTGGACAAAAAAGCAGTTTTTCTCGGTGAGGGAAATTATTTTACATTATGGAATCCTCAAAAATTTGCAGAATACAAGAAACAAATTGACGACAAATATGAAGAGATAATCAGAGAAAATCTTAATATGCTATAATGGAAACTTATCATAATCCAGTTTTATTGGAAAAAGCAATTGAGTTTTTAAACCTGAAAAAGGGTGGAACTTATGTTGACGCCACTACTGGTGGGGGCGGACATTTGTATGAAATTTGTGAAGCGGAAAAGGATATAAAAGTTGTGGCTATAGATAGGGACAAAGATGCGATTGAATTTGCGAAAAAAAGGTGTAAAAAATGGGGAGATAAAATTATCTTTGTAAACAAAAATTTTTCCTATTTAACATCTGCCCTGGCATTGAATCGGATAAAGAAAATTGATGGAATATTGTTTGATCTCGGAATTTCTCTTCATCAGCTAAAAGCAGAGGGAAGGGGCTTCAGTTACCAACGAGATGAGAGGCTTGATATGCGAATGAATCAAAATTCAAAATTATCTGCATATCAAATTGTAAATTATTATAATTATAAGACTCTGGCTAAGATTATTTGTGAATTTGGGGAAGAGCGGTATTGGAAAAGAATTGCTAAAAAAATTGTGAGCATAAGAGAAGGAAAACCGATAGAAACTACATTTGGATTAAGAAAAATTATTGAAAGTGTAATTCCACCTCCTAAAAATAAGACCCTTTCGCGTGTATTTCAAGCATTTCGTATCGAAGTTAATAAAGAACTGGAAGCCGTCCAAAAGGCATTAAAGGATTCGGTTGAAGTGCTTAATCAAGGAGGAAGGATTCTGGTAATTTCTTATCATTCGCTTGAGGACAGGATTGTAAAAAAATTATTTAAATATGAAAATTTAACCTGTGTTTGCCCTCCAAAATTTCCTAAATGTGTTTGCGATAAAGAACAACGTTTAAAAATTATAACAAAAAAACCTATTTACCCTTCAAAAGAGGAAATTAAGAAAAATCCACAATCAAGAACTGCAAAATTAAGAGTTGCAGAGAGGTGCTAATATGAAAAATAAAGTTTCAACATTATGGGTAATAATAATTTTAATTTTCTTTTTATACTATCTGGTAATTTAACAAAATATGTTTATCTGACAAAGCAACAATCAATTGAACAATATAATTTGAAAATTCAGAATCTGCAGGAATCTCTGAATGATTTGCAAAATGATATCAGTCAACTTTCAATGGATAAAAGAGTAATTAGTTTTGCAATACAAAATTTAGATATGATTTTTCCTTCTCCAAAAAATATCATTTGTGTGCATAAAAACAAGGTTTCGGAAAATAATTATCAATATACTCTTCAGAGTGTTTTATCTCCGGCTGCTATTGCTTCAGAAAATCCTTAAATCAATATTTACTGTTATTTTAACAGGGAAAGTGAAAAATGCATATAAGCAAAGGTCGGAAATTAGTAATCAAACTTTTGATAATAATTATTTTTGGAATTATTATCTGGCGATTGTATGCGATCCAGATAAATGATATTTATGGCTATTTCGATAAATATTCTCGCTACAAAACAAACAGAGAGATAATTCCAGCTGATAGGGGAATTATTTATGATAAACATGGAGTTCCTCTTGCTGGTAATGAAAAAAGATTTAAACTTGGATTCTGCCCGGCAATAATTAGTTCCAGTGAAATTGATTCGTTAACACGAGCAGATAGTATCAAACTTTTTAGAGATATTTCATCTGTCATAGGCAAATACACTTCTGAAAATTATAATGAAATATTTAAACGTTTGAAAAAATATTCAACAAAATTCATAAATGGATTTGAGCTTGTAACAGAAATCAACATTTCACAGAAAAATTTAATTATAAACGAAATACGAAAAAAAGGAATTATAGGTGTTCGAGATTATAAATTAAAATCAAAAAGAATATATCCAAAGTGTGAATTGGCTGGTTCGGTGATTGGCTTATTTTCATCATCCGGTGCGGAATGTGGAGTTGAATATGTATTTGATGATGAATTGACAGGTGAGAATGGCTGGTTCGAGTTTATTAGATATGGAACAGGTGAGAAATATCGCTCATCTAATCTGAAGAAAAAATTATCTGTGCCTGGAAATGAAATTTATCTCACCATTGATGTGCATATTCAAACTATACTCGAAAAATATCTGAGGCAAGGTTTGGAAAACTATAAA
>AGBJ01000112.1_pt1 | contig 9433 bp, 10 predicted proteins | sample 768721 | NCBI WGS metagenome assembly AGBJ01 (sample SAMN00779238, study PRJNA67915) | hypersaline lake metagenome
GTTGAGTGGGATATCACTAAATTATATTTAGTCTTTTCCCAATTTTTTCAAATTTATCGAGTGCTTTATCCAACTGTCTTTCAGTATGTGTAGCCATAAAACTGGCTCGGATCAAGCAATCATTCGGAGGAACCGCAGGTGGGATAACCGGATTGATGAATACACCTTCATCTTTAAGCATTTTCCACATCCTGAATGCAACCATCCTCTCCCCAACATGCAGAGGAATAATCGGAGTATTACTCACCCCAATATCGTATCCCATTTCTTTAAAGCCCTTTTGCATTTTTCTGGTGTTTTTCCACAGTTTTTCGATTCTTTTGGGTTCATTTTTCATAATTTCCAGGGCAGCTATAACTGAAGCAGCAGATGCAGGTGGTAAACTGGCACTAAAAATCAAAGGTCTGGAGAAATGTTTGAGATAATGCATCATGTTTTCATCCCCAGCAATAAAGCCCCCAATAGACGCCAAAGATTTACTAAAAGTTCCCATTATAAGGTCAACATCATCTGTTAAGCCGAAATGGTTACTTGTTCCAGAGCCTTTTTCACCAAGCACACCGATAGAGTGGGCATCGTCAACCATTACTTGTGCATGATATTTTTCTGCAAGCTGGGTGATTTCAGGTAGATTAGCAATATCACCTTCCATACTAAAAATTCCATCTACAACGATTAATTTTGATTTATTTTCAATTTTTTTCAGAACTCGAGCTAAATCTTTCATGTCGTTGTGATTGAATCTGAGCATTTTCCCATAGGAAAGGTGAGCACCATCTATAATACTTGCGTGGTCCAGTTTGTCACTTATAATAAATTCCCCTCGATGCACGATTGTTCCAATAGTACCTAAGTTTGCCTGAAATCCAGTTGAAAAAGCAAGTGCAGCTTCTTTTCCCACCAGGTCAGCTAATTTTTCTTCAAGTTCAATATGAATGTCCAGAGTTCCATTCAGGAATCTGGAACCAGCACATCCGGTTCCGTATTTTTTTGTTGCTTCAATTGCAGCTTCTTTGACTCTGGGGTGATTTGTCAAACCCAGATAGCTGTTTGAGCCGAGCATCAGTGCCTTTTCTCCATTAACTATTACTTCTGTATCTTGATCCGAACTGATAACTCTGAAATAGGGATAAAATCCCATTTTCTGAATTTTCTTTGCTTCTGTAAATTTATCGCATTTTTCGTATAAACTCATCAAATCTCCTGATTGTAATATTTTTTCCTTCTGAGGAATTTTTATACTAAATAATTAAATTCTGGATTTCTTGTCAATAAATTGGATTGTTTCAGAAAAGTTTAAAAATATTGACATTTTTTTGCAGTTGAATTTTTTGTAAAGTGAAGTTATGAAAATGAAGAGATTAGTTTTTATTATAATATTTATTTTGTTTAGTTACAATTTGCTTTTCGCAGAAGCAGAAATTGTTAAAAGTAGAAAGCAATCGGTGGGGGTTGTATTAAGTGGTGGAGGTGCTCGTGGGATCGCACATATTGGTGTCTTACAGGTTTTAGAAGAGTTCAATATTCCTATCGATTATATTGGTGGAACCAGTTTTGGTGCTTTAGTTGCAGCTTTCTATGCTTCAGGCTATTCTCCCCAAGAAGTAGAAAATATCATTGAAAGCTTTGACTGGGATGTTGCCTTTACTGGTAAGCAGAAAAGACAGCAATATTATTATTACACTCGTAAACAGATCGAAGCGAATCTTATGCAATTCCGATTTGCAAATTGGCGTCTTCAGCTGCCAAGTTCACTCATGAATTCTCAGAAATTATTGAATAAACTGTTGAAATATTTTACCAGACCAAATTATATTTGTCAGGGAATTTTTTTTCATCTTAATCCCCCTCTTTTGATTTCCACTACAAACATAATTGATGGAAAGAATAAAATTTTTACAAAGGGAAATCTTATAAAAACATTACAAGCAAGCCTATCTGTTCCCCTGCTTTTTCCCCCGACTAAGATTGATTCTTTTTTGTATGTGGATGGAGGAGTTACAAACAATTTACCTATTAAAGCAATGAAAAAAATCGGTGCGGATATCATTATAGCTTCGAATACCACTCATTTTTTGCATAAAAAAGAGAAATTGAATTCTGCTCTTTCTTTTGCTGATCAACTTATTAATATTATGATGTTTTCCAAAATCAAGGATGAATTGAAACAGGCGGACCTAATCATTCGACCTGAAGTTGAAGATGTATCAAATACAGATTTTTCTCAGTCCCCGAAATTAATCCAGGCTGGAAGAGATGCTACTTTGAAATATAAAAATAAACTTCTATCTTTTCCCCTCACGGAGCATGCGGGGATCAAAAATGTGATAAAAAAAGTTGAATCCAAAATATTCAATATTCAGAAATCAAGTATAGTTCTTGAAGGAAATACGAAATTTACTCGCGAGATTTTATTAAAAGAAGTTTCTGTTATTCGGACGAAAGGTGATTTGAAAAAACTCAAACACAGGATAATTCAAAATTATACAAATTCAGGTTATGCTCTAATAAAAATTGATTCAGTAAAGTTTGATAAAAGTAGATTATTCGTCTTTATAAATGAAGGGCAGATTGATAATATAGAGATTGAGGGAAATAAATTAACGCATGCGAAAATAATACTTTCTGAGATTTCAGCTAAACCTGATGATGTTTTCAATATAAATTCCACTCTCACGGATGTACAGAAAATTTATGCTACTGATTTTTTCAAAAGTGTAATCTATAAATTAAAAGGAAGCGAAAAAGGAAAAGTAGATTTGATTTTTGTAGTTGAGGAAATGCCTTATGGAATTATCCAAGCTGGGGCAAACTATAATACAGAGCGGGGCGCTTCAGCTTTCACCTCTGTGGGACACACGAATGTCCTGGGTAGTGGGAACAAAATCAGTTTTTTTATCAGATTCGGCAGTGAGCGAAAATTTGGCATTAACTATCAGAATGATAGAATTTTCAATACTAATTTCAACACAAAATTTAAACTTTATTTCAAGGATAATACAGAAGATAAAGAGGATAGGAATTGGAATTTTTATCTGAATTCAGGTATGTTTGATAAAGAGAAATTGGGAATAATGAGTCTTGTTATTGATTTCAGAGAATCAGACTTAACAGGGAAGGAGAGAACAGTTGGAATTGGCGGAAAATTGATTTTCGATAGTTTTGATAAATATCCATATCCTTCAAAGGGATTATTTCGACATGCTTCTTATAAAAATTTCAGTAAAAAATTAGGTTCTAAAACTGAATTTCATAATTACAAATTTATCAATCGATATTATTTTACACCTATAAAAAAAGTCACCGTTTCGATGTGGATAAATTTGAATTTAAACAGTTCACTAACCGGAAATATTCCTTATAATCGAAAAACGAATAAACGTCCTGAAAATACATTTTTTGGTTTTCATTATGATGAAGTTATCGGAAAAGATGTTTTCTATATTTCGTCTCAGATGAGAATTTTGTTGAAAAAATTCGCTTTTAGTGATCCCAGAAAGGAACTGTACTTAATTGCAAAAGTTGGGATAGGAAAATTTGGAAATATTAATTCAATGGAAAATTTCTGGGATATTTTTAAGGAAAAAGAATCACTCGGTTATTCTGTTGGGATTGAAATGCCCACGCTTTTTGGACCGGTTAAGTTATTTTATGAAGATAGTGAAGAAAATAGTTTCTGGAATTTTTCTGTTGGGTATGAATTTTAGGAAATTAAGGTTTCTTTTTTCTGTTCATATATACGATAAATTCCCCGATTAAACCGATTGAAATCAACTGGATACCAACCACAATCAAAAGAACTCCCATAAACAGAAGGGGTCTATTACTTAAAGATATATTATAAAAAATCTTCGCTATACTCAAATAAAGGGTGATTGCAAAGCCAATAAACGAAATAATAATACCGCTAATTCCAAAAAGATATAAGGGGCTTCTCTCATATTTTGTTATCAAATTGACGGTAAGCAAATCCAGAAATCCTCTTATCAACCTTTTTGCTCCATACTTTGATTTGCCATAAGGTCGCTTATGATGAACAACTGGAATTTCACAAATAGAAAATCCCTGAGCTTTTGCCAGGGCAGGTATGTATCGATGTAATTCACCATAAATACTGATTGTTTTCACAACTTTATTTTTATATGCTTTATAACCACAATTATAATCATGCAACTTTAATTTAAATATTAACGAAGTTACCAGATTAAAAATTTTCGATGTTACTATTTTTGTTATCGAGTCTTTTCGTTTTTTTTCCAGCCTGCAACAAGGTCATAGCCCTCGTTTATTTTATCAATAAAATTGGGGATTTCAGCTGGATCATCCTGAAGATCAGCATCCATTGTGAAGACAATATTCCCTTCTGCTTGTTCAAATCCAGCTTGCAGAGCAGAGGACTTGCCAAAGTTTTTCCGAAAATGAATAATTTTAATATTACTGTCCTTTTGGGCTAAATTTTCTAAAAGTTGTCCTGAATTATCTGAACTCCCATCATTCACAAAAATGATTTCGTATGAGTAATCGCGGACATTATTTATAATTTCTTGATTTAGTTCATTCAGGCTTTTTTCTTCATTAAATACTGGTATTATAAAAGATAAATCCATAATTTTGCTCCTTAGATCACAATATAAATAAGAGTCATAATCAGACCGGACATTATAGGAATTGTGATATTATCATTTATATGAAGGTCTGTAACTTCGGTGATGGCTGCAGTTAGTGCCCCTGCAAGGATCATAATAACATATTTTTGTGGAGGGGTTCCCCCTTGCTGGGTTTCAGCAAAGACTTTTTTAAATATGGTCAAATAACTGAAAATACCCCATGCAGCACAACTGATAAATGAGCCAATCAGTCCTTCCAGAGTTTTTTTTGTTTTTGCGATTTGTCGTCTTCCGAATTTGATTCCTATTAGTGCAGCACATGTATCTCCGATTGCGAGATAGGAAATGGCAAGAAATGCAATTTCTTTGGGGAATATTGCGATTGTAACTACGGAAGAAGTTAAAAGATAGGATGCACCGGTAAGTTTACTGGTTTCTTCTTCACGAAGATTCGCACCAAATATTTTGTAAAGTTTATTCTTTAATTTAGGGTTTTCAATTCGAGAAGCGTCAATTATTACACAAATCAGCGCAATTGGCAACAATATTGCAATGGCAAGCAGTTGACTTTTTACAACAAAGTAATAAAGTAACGGAATTACCATTGCACCGAGATGAATTATTTTTCGATATATTTCATGTTTATCCATTATTTAAATAATAATATGTAGGAAATTTTTGTCAAAAAAATTAAATAATTCATTTATATTTCAAAATTTATTTTCTATTTTTCGTTTGAATCTATTTTAAGGTGAAGAAGCCTAACTTATGAATATTTGGGGTGAGAATATCTGCAAGTGAGAAGAATTTTTCTTTCCAGCAAGTGATATCAGAAAAAGAGAGAAGATCTGTGGCATCGCTGCTGCAGGTATTGTAGTATTTTGCCTTCTTATTTCTTAAATTAACAATTCAATTTATTAGCAATCGTTTCGGCTAGTTTTTTGCCGGACATAATCATACCACCAAAAATAGGTCCCATTCTATGAGCTCCAAAAGCTGCATTAGCAGCCATACCTACAACATAAACATTTTTGTATATTTCTTTTGAATTTTCTACCACTGTTTTTTCGCCACTTTCGGCATTCATAGATTTCTCACCCATAATTCTTCCGGTGGGTGTATACAATTTTCCCTCGACTTTCTTTTCGAGAATGTGAAGCAATTCGAGTGGATGTCCTGTAGCTTCAACCACAATTTTGGAACGAACCGATAGGGGATCTACATGCAAACCTGTTATCTCAACCGGTGTCCAGTTAACAACAACTCCACAAACTTCGTCCTTGTCAATCATAACATCTTCCACAAGCATTGTATTAAAAATTTTCACACCTGCTTGTGTTGTCTTGGAGCAGAGGGTTGAAGCGGCTTCTACAGAATCAGCTGTATAATAATCCTCCTGATATTTTTCAGTTTTAATTCCGAATTCATCCAGGATCATTTTTCCTTGTTCCTGGACAACGATCTCATTGAAGAGCATCCCACCGCCCCACATTCCGCCCCCAATAGAGAGTTTTTTCTCAAAGATAGAAACCCTTATTCCTTTCTTTGCTAGGTAGTAAGCCAGCGTCAGGCCAGCCGGACCAGCTCCAGCGATGATTACCTCCTGATTTAAATGGTCGATGAATTTTTGGGAGAATCTCTCCACGATTGCTTTAGTTACAATTTCTTCTCGTAAGAGCATATTATTTTCCTTTCTGATTTTTGCCACAAAGGTTCTTGGACACAAAAACAATTTTAAATAATTTTAACCATTGACTTTTTTTGGTGTCTTCGTGTCTTGGTGTTCATCCGCATATTTGTTTGCAATTTTCATTGCTTCTTCGATTTTCTTTTCAGGATTTTTTGAGTTTAGAATTTCAGAAATCATCGCGACACCGTCTGCACCCGCAGCATAAATTTCATTAAGATTTGACAATTTAATTCCACCGATTGCTACCTTTGGAATTTTGATATTTTTAAAAATTTCAGAAAGTCCATCGATTCCCGAACAGGGATGAATTTTTTTCTTTGTTGTTGTAGGAAAAATTGGACCAAATCCGATATAATCTGCACCGAGTTTTTCTGCTTCGACTGCCTGCTCGGGATTATGGGTGCTTATTCCGATGATTTTGTTTGGCAAATATTTTCGAATGGTTACATACGATTCATCCTGCTGACCGATATGAAGACCGTCTGCACCAGCTTGCAGAGCAACCTGGAGATTATCATTCACGACGAATAAAGTTTTTGTACCTTTTGTAATCTCTCTGATTTTTTGTGCTTGCCTTAGCATCTCCGAAAATGACGCTTCTTTATGTCTATATTGAATTATACGCACATTATATTTGATGGCAAGCTGGGCCATTTTACAAAACTCGTTTGTAAAACCCCCATCGATAATAAAATATAATCCAATTTCTTTATTCATATTTTTCTTTCATTATTTATAAATTCCAGAATATATCGGATTAGAATAATTAATAAAATAATTATCTGATAATTCTTGGGAATTATTATCAATTGCATTATCCTGATTATAACAATACGCTCCCATATCTGCTATTGTACCATCAGGATCCAAAGGTGAATTTGGGTCCGCTGCATCAATGCAGTGTGACATCGTATCAACCGAATCTTTTATTTCTCTTTTATTTTTGTTTCCTTGAAAACTTGTCAAATTATTTAACTTTTCAATACTTTTAGATAATTGCATAGGTAGGTATTTTTTAGTTGTTTTAATGAGTCCACTCTAAAAACCATTAAAATGGTTAACAAAACTTTTTTGCGAAACCTCACAACTGAGCGAGTTAAATAGAAATAAAAGATTTAACCTTATTATATTGAAAATAAAGAACTGATTACACAAGGCAGGCGGATTAAAAAGTTGTGGGTTGCCTAATCCACGAATTACAAGCAAATTAAGTTCCATAGGAGATAGTAAATAAAAGCTAATTTTTAACCTCTTCGGGAGTTTTTATAATTAACCAATACTTATTTTTTATTGAAATATTTGCTATTTATTATCAAATTAGAATAATTTGAACCAGAAAAAATCTCGGGAGTTTCAATGTCATTAACGGTTGTACTCGGAGCCTTGTGGGGGGATGAGGGAAAGGCAAAAATTATCGATAATCTGGCTGAAGATGTGGATGTAATTGTCCGTTTTCAAGGTGGATGTAATGCTGGCCACACTGTGATTCATAATGGAAAGAAAAATATCATGCACATAATTCCTGTGGGGATTTTGCATCCACAGGTTAAATGTGTAATTGGAAATGGTGTAGTTATAAATCCATTTCAGATGCTGGAAGAGATAAAAGAATTACAAAGTAAGGGAATCAAACTTCATGGTAGATTATTTATCAGTTCCCAGGCTCATATCACAACTCCAATCCATACTTTTCTGGATGAATGGAATGAAAAGAAAAGTGGCAAACAATCTATAGGCACAACAAAACGAGGTATTGGTCCCACTTATTCCGACAAATTTTCCCGTCTTGGTATCAGATTTGGAGATCTTCTAAACCCGGAATATCTTTCTGAAAGAATTGATAATTCGATTAATCATAAGCAGGAAATTTTGGCTGAATGGCTCGAACAGAATGATATTGAAAAAATGAAAAAGGATTTAATCAATTCTGGGGTGGCGCTGAAAAAGTATATTGCAAATACGCCTTATCTGATAAATAAATATCTTGATGAGAATAAAAAAATAATATTCGAAGGTGCACAGGGAACTTTGCTGGATATTGATTTCGGAACTTATCCTTTTGTTACCTCCTCCAATCCGTCTATCGGTGGTGCAATTACTGGCTCTGGTGTAAATCCAAAAAAAATTGATAAAGTTATCGGAATTATGAAGTCATATTTTACTAGGGTCGGCAAAGGTCCATTTCCCACAGAAATGAAAAATCAAATTGGAGATTATATTCGCGTAAAAGGTAAGGAATTTGGAGCAACAACCGGCCGTCCTCGCAGATGCGGCTGGTTCGATGCTGTTGTGGCCAGATATTCCTGTATGATAAATGGCTTTGATGAAATAGCTCTTACAAAATTAGATGTTTTTTCCGGATTAGATAAAATCAAGATTTGCATCCATTATGAATCCAGAGGAAAAAGATAACAGAATTTTCCCCAGAACAAAATTTTATGGAAAAAGTTATACCAGTTTACACTTCATTACCTGGTTGGCAAGAAGATATAGCGGAAATTAAACAATTCGAAAAACTACCAGAAAATGCTATTCAGTTTATTAAAAAGATTGAAACTCTTATAAAAACACCAATTAGTATCGTTTCAATTGGAGCGGACAGAAATCAAATAATTTTTAAAAATTAAATATTTAACTGAATGAGTATCATATTTGACAATATAACCTTTTCATACAAAGATTCTGCAACCAATCGCGCGATTTTTCGGAATTTTTCCATAGAAATAAAGTCGCATAAAAAGGTTGGATTTTTCGGGAAAAGCGGTTCTGGTAAAACTACTCTGGTAAAATTTATTACAGGAGAGCAGAAGTTAGTAAAAGGAAGAATTCTGATTGATGGAAAAAATATTAAAAACATAAAAAATATTTTTGAAAAAATTACTATCCTATTTCAAAATCCGGAAATGCAGTTTGTTTTTCCCCTCATAAACGATGAATATAAATTTGTTACAAATCAAGGTCATAATACTGAAATTACCGATAGAATTCTACAATTAACAGAGAAATTCAATTTTAATTTATTCGATTATATTCAGTCTAAAAGAACAATTTTCACATTATCTCCGGGTGAGTTGAAAATCCTTCAAATTATTTTTTCCATTCCTTTGAAAAGGAAGTATCTAATTCTCGATGACCC